>Ga0187782_10000215_pt1 | contig 36436 bp, 33 predicted proteins | sample 0715_SJ02_MP15_2_FD_132454 | JGI IMG/M metagenome (GOLD analysis project Ga0187782, IMG submission 132454) | Tropical peat soil microbial communities from peatlands in Department of Meta, Colombia - 0715_SJ02_MP15_20_MG | ecosystem: Environmental > Terrestrial > Soil > Wetlands > Peat | place... | reverse complement strand
GAACGAAAGCCCCGCACCGCGCCCCGCCCAGGCGGCGCTCAACGCGACCGCCGCGCCGGTGATGAGCTTCGTCTCCGGGGCGGCGCGCGCAACGACGTGACGCGCAACACGCTCGACCAGCGTCGCGCCGAGAGCCACCGCCCCGACGACGAAGCCGGATGCTTTCAGGAGTGCAACGGCGGTGCTGCCGAACTTGGAATGAGCGACGTGCATGGGCAATTCGAACCCCAGCGCGACGGACGCAAAGTCCTGGAAGGCGAGCTGGGCGTCCGCGAAATGTCCGGAACCCGTCCCGATCAAGCCCTGGGCTTCCATGACCGCGTTGCCCACGGCGGTGCTCGAGACGGCGACCAGAAGCCCGACCGCAATGGGGTGCTCCAGGCCCAGGAGCGTCCCCAGGGCCGCACCCAGCCCGGCGATGACCGTCATGACTGCCACGTTGCCGAGAAGCGCACGGATGCCCACGCTTCCCATCTCTCGGGGCGAAACTCCGAGCCCGAGGCTGAAGAGGAAGAAGACGAGGCCGAGCGTCGCGAGAGTCTCGATCGTCTCGGGGTGCGCTGTGTATCCCGGCGTGAACGGACCGATGACGATGCCTGCCGCGAGATACCCGAGGATCGGATGCAGCTTCAGGCGCGTCGCGACGAAGCTTCCTCCGGCTCCCGCAGCCAGCGCGGCGGTCAGATCGACGAGGAGCTCGGGCTGAGCATTCAAGCGCCTCGGACTCGCTAGCAATCGACAGGCCCTCGCGGAAAAGTCTCTCCCGAGCGGGCACGACCTCATGTCAACCGGGTCAACGGGACGCGTCGTTTTCGATTTTTCGACCGGCGACAGCGGCGAGCGGGTGCCGACCCTTCGATGCCGATGCCTGCGTTTCGATGCGTACCGGGGACCCGCTTCCTGTAGGTTGCCGGCGGTCGCGATGAGGCGGGCTCGGAAGCGCATTGCAACGACCGCGGCAGTCCTCGTCGCGGGGGTCGGCGGCCTGCACACGTGCCCCTTGGCGTGGGCCCAAGCAGACGAGGCAGGGGATGGCGCGCCCAGCACGATTTCGTGGAGCGGGTTCGAGTGGAACGTCAAGTCGGTCACGGACGTGAACCCGGGGCCCAACGACTGGAGCGCCGCCAACGTCTTCGTCGACGGCAACGGGGATCTGCATCTGGCGATCACCAACGTCGGGGGGACCTGGTACTGCGCAGAGGTCTGGACCAACGTCGCCTTCGGGTTCGGCACCTTCCAGTGGCAAGTCGAGACGGCCGTCGACCAGTTCGATCCCAACGTCGTGCTCGGTCTTTTCGTTTATGGCCCGCCGGCTCTCGGGCCGGACGGCACCCACGAGTTCGACATCGAGTACGCACGCTTCGGTTCGGCGACGGGTGACAACGGGTGGTGGACGGTCTTCCCCAACGTCGAGGTCACTCCCCCGCTGCTCGGTCAATCGGATTATTCGCTTTCCCTGGGCGCCAACCCTGCCACGACGTCCCGCTTCACGTGGTCGTCGACGAACGTCGCGTTCGCGACCATGGCGGGATTCCAGCCCCCCGGCGCAAGCACCGACCTCTTGGACTCCTGGACCTACGAGCCCGCGGATCCGAGCGAGGCCATCTCGCAGTCGCCCATGCCGGTCCACATGAACCTCTGGCTTTACAACGGGGATCCCCCGACCAACGGCCAGGGCGCCGAGGTCGTCATCCAGAGCTTCAGCTTCACGCCGAGCCTCCCGAGTGGTTCGACCATGGTTCCGGCGCTGCCGAGCAACCGGCCGCTCCTCCTGGCGGCCTGCCTGATGGGGGTCGGCCTCTTCGGGTCCGGCGCGGCCATCCGCTCGCGGGCGCCGAGAGCGGCACGACGACGACACCCTTCGTCACAGTGACGACGACTCGTCGTCATCGAAGGCGACCGATTCGAAATTCCCCCGTATATGCAAGATTTCGCTCGTGGCACACGGCGTGCTCACCTCGGCGGCATGCTCCACACCTCGCTCGCCGCCGCCGTTGCTCTCTCCGCCCTCTCGCTTTCGACCCTGGCCTGCGCGACGACCCAAACGGCCACGTTAGGCCGCCCTGCGGCCGCCGAAGATCCATCGGCGCCGCTCTGTCGGGTGACCGCACCGCCACGGGTCGTCGCCTCTCGCGTCTTCGTTCCCGGCGGCGTGGCCGCGACGGTGCGGGACGGGCTTTTCGCCATTCGCTTTTCCCCGAGCGCATCGCAGTGCCAGACGTTGGACGCGGGCTCGCCTGCAGGTCCGTTCGTGCCCACGTCCGGGTCCGCCGTCTGCCAACCGGCGCCTTCGCAGCCCATGGCCAGCAGCGGCGACGAGACGATGCTCGCAGCCGAGTTCTACGACGATGCGCAGCTTTCCCATGTCGTGCTCGGCGTCACGACGTTCGATTCGCCGGGCATGTTCCGGCGAGCGTCGTTGCGCGCGATGGGTCGCATCGTGCCGCATGTCTTCGAGCCGCCCCCGGGCGGTCCTCCCGGCGGCGCGAGCAGCCCTGGCCTTGCCGCACTGGGTGACGATCGCTTCCTGCTCCTGTGGCTGCAGGGTGACTCGCAAGCCAGTGTGCTGCGCGCCCAGCCGATCGCCGGGTGGGGCAACGCCGTGGGCTCGCCGCTCGATCTGTCGCCGTCCGAGGTGAGCGTCATCGGACGCCCCAGCGCCGCGGTCACGCCGAGCGGCGAAGGGCTGGTCGCGTTCCTCGCGTCGAACGGCCACGGTTTCGATGTGCTGGCGACGCCGATTGCGTGTGCGACGAACAGCGCCCTGGACGCGCGCGCCGCCGCACCGCCGCGCGGAGCGGTTGCAAAACGCTAGCCCGCGGGGCTTCGCGGTCCAGCTGGGCGGGTCGACCTCGGCGCGGACCCTGCTGTCTCGCGGAGCATGGCGCAAGCGGCGGCCGAAGAAGCCGAAGCGTTGCACGGAGCTCGTTCGCGGCGGGAGTCGCCCGGCGCGACGCAGGCGCCTTCGGAGAAAAGCGCCGCCTCGCCGAAAAAATATCTGCGTCGGTTGCCTTGGTTCGCGCTCGCGGCCGCCGCGGTCGGCGCGGTCGCCGTGCTCCTGATGCGGTACTTCTCCAGGTTCGAGGACACGGATGACGCACAGGTCGAAGCGAATCTCGAGCAAGCTCGCTTTCAGCGGCTGGGCGAGGCCACCGCGAGCGCTCGCATCGCTCGCATCGACCTCGGACGGTCGCGCCGCCTGGTCGAAAGCGACTCGATCGCCCGTGAGGACCTCGATGCCCGCCAGGCGAATGCCGATTCGCGCATCGCCGAGGTCGCCGCGTCGCGGGCCGCAGTCGCCGTCGCACAAGCCGAGCTGGACCAAGCGCGACTCGATCTCGCGTACACGCAGGTGCGCGCGCCGGTCGGCGGCATCGTCGGACAGAAGCAGGTCAACGTGGGCGACAGGATCCAGGCGGCTCAGGAGCTCCTGGCGATCGTGCAGGTGGACAATCTGTGGATCACTGCAAACTACAAGGAGTCGCAGGTGCGCCGCATGCGCCAAGGGCCAGCGCGCCGACGTCCACGTCGACGCCCTCGAGCAGACGTTCCGCGGGCACATCGAGAGCCTTCCTGCCGCGACGGGAGCCCGATTCAGCCTTTTGCCGCCCGAGAATGCCACCGGCAACTACGTCAAGGTCGTGCAGCGCCTGCCGGTCCGTATCCGGCTCGAGCCGGGGCAGGCCAATCTCGACCGGCTGCGTCCGGGGATGTCGGTCGAGCCGAAGGTCTGGCTGGAGTGAGGAGTCATGGCCGCGCAGGTGCATGAAGCTTCCTGCGCGCGGACCTTCCGGGAACGGGGACCCCCACCGTCGCATGAGCCGCGCGCTCGCGGCCGCGGCTGCCCCGGTGGCGATACCGGAGCGAAAGTGGCAAAGTGGCGGCCGATTCCTCGGGTGCCATGAATCGGAGGCTCACCCTGGGCGCCGGGGGCGTTCTGCTGCTTTCGGCCCTTGCTGCTCTCGGATGGTCACGGATGCGGGCGCCTGCGCCGCGGGGCTCGCTCCAGGTCGCGCGGCCGGCGGGAGTGGTGTCGCCCGCACCCTCGCCAGACGACGGCAGTCCCGCAATCCGAGGCCTCATCCTCGACGCCGAAGGCGGGCGCGTCGGGGGAGCCACCGTGCGCCTCGTTTCGGCCGACCGCCCCTACCGGGTGGCTCAGGCTGCGAAGACCGATCCCGACGGCGCCTTTCTCTTTGCCCATGGCGTCCCACCGCTCGTTCGTGTCATTGCCGAGCATGGCGCCGACGGCGTCGTGACGAGCGCCCCGCTGCACACCACGGAGCAGAAGACGATCGGGCTCACCCTCGTCCTCTCGGCGGCGAGCGCAGTTCGCGGGACCGTCGTGGACGCGCACGGGGCGCCCATTGGAAGCGCGGCGATCTCGGCCGAGGGGTTGCCGTGGACCGTGAGCGCCACGACCGATTCGGCGGGGGCTTTTCTTCTCACGACCGCACCGGAGGAGGCCACCCAGATCGTCGCCGTGGCGCGCGGATACAAGACAGGTCGCGTTTCTCTGGCGGGGAGAACCGAGGCCGCCGAATTCCTGGTGCGAATGGTGCTTTCGGCGGCGGATCCGGTCGACGGCGAGGTGGTCGACGACGAGGGCAATCCCGTGACGGCTCGGGTCGTGGCGTGCGAAGACCAGCCTTCCGAGGCCAGCACTCAGAGCGCCGCCGACGGTTCCTTCCAGCTTCCGCCTGCCGCCATCGGGTGCGATGCAGTCGCCGAGCATGGCGAGCTCGCGCCGAGCGATCCGACGCGTGTCGTCGAAGGCAGACGCCTCGAGCTACGCTTGAAGGCGGGCGCGGCCGTCGAGGGCGTCGTCGTCGACGAACGTGGCCGGGGGCTCGCTCCGTTCCGGCTCGGTATCGAGTCGTGCCTGCCCAGTCGGGGCAAGGATTTCGACCACGGAGCTGCGCGCACGTTCGACGATCCACGGGGCGCGTTCCGCTGGGACAAGCTCGCGCCCGGAACCTATGTGTTCACCGCATCGGCGTCGGGGCGGCCTCCAGCACGCTCCGCGACGATCGCCGTGCAGACCGGCGCAGCAACGACCGGCCTGCGAATCGTCGTCGCCGAGGGTGGCGCCGTGCAAGGCACGGTCGCCGACGAAACGCGGACGCCCCTTGCCGGCGTGGACCTGCGCTTCGACCAGGTCAGTCGCGTACTCGACAGCGAAGCCCGGGCCACGACCGACCGCGACGGGCACTACCGCCTGGAAGGCGCGCCCGCCGGTCCCCTCACCGTGAGAGCACACAAGGACGGTTTCGTCGTGCAGCTCGTCTCCGGAGTGCGCGTCGAGTCGGGCGCGACGCGGCGGCAGGACTTCGTTCTCGTTGCCCTGGACGGCGGCGCCACCTTCCAGCTCGGCGGAATCGGCGCCGGCCTGGCCCAATTGCCCGACGGGCTCGCCCTCCAGAACGTCTTCCCCGGGGATCCCGCGGCTCGCGCCGGGCTCCGCGCAGGCGACCGCATCGTCAGCATCGATGGCGATCCTGCCGACGGCATGTCGATGGCGGATGCTCTGCAGCGGATCCGGGGCCAGCCGGGCACGAGCGTCGGGCTCTCCGTTCGGAGACCGGCGACCGGCGACCTCCTGGAGCGGACCATCGTTCGAGCCATCGTGCTCCACTGATCCGCGCCAGTGGCCCATGGCTCTTGACTGCGCTTCCGTTCAGGTGCATGGACTCGCGCATGGGCGCTTTCCACACCACCGCATGGTCGTTGCACGATGCCGTCTTCCAGCTCGCGCGCGAGCACGGCCTTCGATCGTTCAAGGTCGAATGCAAGCAAGGACCCGAAGGCGAGACCGTGATCGCGCTCATCCTCGATCCGCCGAAACGCCCAGTCGTCTCGGGGCCCACTCGTCGCGAGTGAGACGCTGCGTCCGGCTAGGACGCTCGCCCTCCGGTACTGTGGCGTGGTGTTCGTCGTAATGATCTCGTCGGAGCGGACTTTGGGCCCTGCGTGAGAGCGCCCGTGGCGTCGTCGAGCGCATTTCGCGTCTCGTCCGCGTCGCAGATCACGGATATCGGCCGCTGGCCGCAAGAAAAAACGAATGCTGCGGCTCTGTACTGGTTGCACCGAGCGCCGGATCGCGTAGGGGGTATCAGGCGTTGTCCGGTCGAAGGTTCGCCTCCACCAACTAGGGCCCGGCCTTCGGACGATCGAGGTTTGCGACGCCCTGTTTCTCACGAGAGGTTTATCGGATGGATCGCGTTTCGATGAAATCGCTGTGGACGTTGATCGCTGCTGCGCTCTGGGCGCCGGCGTGTGCCGATGTCCTTGGCTTCAAGGATTTTTCCAGCGCCGACGAAGTGGGGTCGAGCGGGGCCGGCTCCGGGGCGGTCTCTTCGGCAGACGGTGGATCGAACGAACAGAGCGGTGCAGGCTCGGCCACGGGAGCTACCGGTGGCGGAACGACCGCGGGCGGGTCGAACGGGGGTGGGTCGAGCGACGGGAGTTCGACCGGGACGCATTCGAACGGCTCGCCGAGCTCCGGGGGATCCAGCGCGCCTGCGAGCTCCGGCGGCGGCACGAGCGCGGGGTCGAGCCACGCGTCGGGAAGCACGTCGACGGGCACCACGGGTGGGTCGACGGGCAGCTCCAGCTCCTCGACGATGGCCTCTTCGTCGTCGAGCAGCGCTGCGCCTTGCATTCCGCCGACGACTGGAACGGCGGGCTATGCCACACGGTACTGGGACTGTTGCAAGCCGTCGTGTGGATCCTCGAACACGTGTGCGGCCGACGGGACCACACAGAACAACGGCGCCCAGGACTCCTGCCAAGGCGGCACGGCGTACGAATGTTACGACATGGCGCCGCAGGTCGTCAGCAGTACGTTGGCGTATGGGTTCGCGGCGTTCGACGGGGCGAGCTGTGGCACGTGCTTTCAGTTGACGTTCACGGGCACGTCCAATGACGGCACGGCGGATCCGGGCTCGGAGGCGATCTGCGGGGCGAGCATGATCGTGCAGGTGGTCAACACGGGCGGGCTGCAGACGGGCCAGTTCGACCTCCTGATCCCCGGTGGAGGCGTCGGAGCGAACGACTCCTGCACCACCGAGTGGAATGTCTCGACGTCCCAGCTCGGCGTCCAGTACGGCGGCCTGATGCTGCAGTGCGAGCAGAACGACGACTACAACTATGCCGAGTACGAGGCGTGCACGATCAGCGCCTGCCAGTCGCTGTTCGCGAACTCGGCCACCATGGAAACCGGCTGCGAATTCATCATCAACTGGATGAAGGGCGCGAACAATCCGAACGTGATGTACACGCAGGTCACATGCCCGAGCGCGCTCACGAGTGTGTCCGGCCTGCAGTGATCGCTCCTCTCTGAAATCCCCGTCATTGTTCGCGTTCGACAACACTTACGTCCGTCTTGGCGATCGCTTCTGCGCGCGCGTGTCTCCCACACCCGTTGCCGCGCCCGTGACAATCAAGCTCAATCGTGCGCTCGCCGAGCAGCTCGGCGCCGACACGGAGAAGCTTGCGACCCGGGACGGAGCAGAGGTGCTGGCGGGAAACACAGTGCCCGAGGGCGCCGAGCCGATTGCCATGGCCTATGCCGGCCATCAGTTTGGGGTCTTCGTGAGGCAGCTGGGCGACGGGCGCGCCATCCTGCTCGGTGAAGTCATCGCGCGCGATGGCTGTCGTCGCGACGTACAGCTCAAAGGCGCCGGTCGCACACCCTTCTCGCGAGGCGGCGACGGGCGCGCTGCGCTCGGGCCGGTCTTGCGCGAATACGTGGTCAGCGAGGCCATGGCCTCGCTCGGCGTTGCGACGACGCGGGCGCTTGCGGCAGTCATGACCGGGCAGGAAGTGCTGCGCGACCAGGCGGCCTTGCCCGGCGCGATCCTGGTCCGTGTGGCCGCGAGCCACATCCGGGTCGGCACCTTCCAGTTTTTCGCCGCGCGCGGCGACCGAGAGGCGCTTGCGGCCCTGACCCGCTACGCCCTCGAGCGACACTACCCGGGGTCGGCGGGCGTGCAGCGCGACGCTCTCGCGCTGCTCGAGCGGGTCGTCGAGGCCCAGGCGACGCTCGTCGCCCGCTGGATCGGTCTCGGTTTCGTGCACGGGGTCATGAACACGGACAACACGACCATTTCGGGCGAAACGATCGACTACGGACCGTGCGCATTTCTCGATGAATACGATCCCGAAAAGACATTCAGCTCGATCGATGACGCGGGGCGATACGCGTTCGGCAACCAGCCGCAGATTGCGCGATGGAACGTGGCCCGGCTCGCCGAAGCCCTGCTCGGCCTCATCGACGAGGACGAGGAGCGCGCCATTCGCCTGGCGATCGAGAGGATCGAACGGTTCGCGCCGCGTTTCGAAGCGGAGAAGGCGCGGGTGCTTCGGGCCAAGCTGGGCCTGGGCCGCGAGGAGGCGGGCGACGATGCTGTCGCCGAGGACCTGCTCGCACGCCTCGCGGCCAACGAGGTCGACTACACCCTCTTCTTCCGGCGACTCTGCGACGCCGCCGCGAGCCCTTCGGTCGACCCGGAGCTCGCTGCCCTGTTTCGTCGACCCGAAGCGTACGGCGATTGGGCGAGCCTCTGGCGCAGCCGACTCGCGCTCGACGATCGCCCGTCCGAGGCGCGGCAGAGGGAGATGCGACGTGCGAATCCGGCGTTCATCCCCCGCAATCATCGCATCGAGGAAGCGATTCGAGCGGCGGTGGACCGGGCTGACTTTCAGCCCTTCGAAACATTGGTCCGGACGCTCGCGCGACCGTACGACGATCAGCCCGACGCCGCCTTCCTCGCGCGCCCGCCCGCTCCGGAGCAGCGCGTCCGTCGGACGTTCTGCGGCACCTGATCGGGCCCGGTCGGTGCCCCGGCAGGCGAGCTCATCGCCCGAATTTGTGGGCGCTCTTCGCCCATTTCGCGTAACCGCGGCGGCGGCGTTCTCGTCGCGATCCGTGCGGCGCATTCGTGATGCGGGCGTGCAGCATCGCCTTCTCTCCGGTGACCTGCTGCCAGCCCTTCTGCGCATCGAACTTCTGCGCGTATCCGCCGGTGAGGACCGAAAAGGGCGCCGCTGCGTGGGTCTTGAAGTCTGTTGTCGAGGAACACGACCCACCATGCTCTGCTGGGTGGCGTGCTTCCCTTGGGGGAAAAGACGAACTGCGCCTCCTCGAGCGACCAGATCGGAGCGAGATCGCAGTTCCACTGCGCCTGAAAGGCGGGGATGAGGGCCTGAACGTCGCCGTCGCCAATGGCAGTCGATTCGTTGATGACCGAGAGTTGAATCATCGCGGGCCTCCTGAAGGTCGCCCGGGGATGCGCGCCTGCTCCCCTTCGAGGGCTCGGTCACGATGGTAAACAGGACACGTCGCGGCGTTCCATTGCAATAGACTGCACGCCGATCGAGCCGTCTCGCGTCGGGCTCGATCGCGCGCGCGTATGCCCCTCCGTGCGCATGCAGAGTGCATATTTCAGGCGAACGTCGGGTGCATCGGGAGGGGGGCTGTGTCCCCCCCCCGCGCGCATCGCGTTGCCCTCGATTCCGCGCAAGACGATACGATGTCGGGTCGATTGAGCGACCGCGTATTTCTGGCAATGACTTTCGGATTCGTGATCCCGACTTTCCCGGGGCGGGCTTCGGATCGAGAACCGGCCCCCGAATGAGATTTTGGCCCCGGCCGCTTCTTGCACTCAGCGTCGCGCTAACGGTGCTGAACCCGATGCCGCTGTCAGCGCAGCCTGCGCCCGAGCCGTGGTCCGACGTGAGCGTCTCGGGCACGTGCCCGGATGCGAAGATGGTTCGAACGCTCCTGTCGACCCTCGTCGTCCCCCGACGCAGTGCCGCAGCGAATGCGCCGATCGGGACCGTCGCCGATCTGGGCGCCGAATTCCGCGTCGCCGTCGGCTCGCGCAGCAAGAGCTACGCGGATCCGGCGCGTGACTGCGCGCAGCGCGCACGCGTCGCGGCTGCGTTCATCGCGATTGCGCTTCTGCCCGAGGGTGCGAGCGCACCGCCGTCCGGATCCACCCCTCCCGGAGCGAGCGGGCGGTCCGAGCCCCGGCCGGAGCGACCATCTTCCCCGTCGAACGCGGCGCCGGTCGAGACGCCTGCTCGCGCGCAACCTGCCGAGACGCCCCCTCGCGCGGCGCCTGCGGAGGCGCCCACCCGCGGGACGCCGGCCGAGACGCCTCCGCGTGCGGCGCCCGCGGAAACGCGGGCTCGCGCGGCGTCTGGCGAAAAGAGTTCCGGTGCGCCACCCGCCGAACCTCCCGCTCGACGTGAGGGCGACCACTCCGAGGCTCGCACGGCGCCCCCGCAGTCGGCTCCGGGCGCCGCAACCAACTGGGGCAACGTCGACGCGCGCGGCGCTTTCGCCCTCGGTCTGCCGACGGCTCTCGTGGCTCCGGGGATCGCGATCCGAGCCGCGGGCGGGCGCGGCGCGTTCGGCGGCCACGCTACTTGCGGCTGGTTCTTCGGAACGCCGATGGCTCTCGCTGGCCAAGCGGGCACGGTGCTGCTCGAGCGTCTGCCGTGCGCCGCTGGAGGCACATTTCGTTTCTTCTGGCTCGACCGTCACTTCGAGAGCGCGATCGATGCCGGTCTCGCGATCGGACTGCTGCGCGCGATTGGCCGCGGCTTCGTCTCGACTTACGCGTCGAGCCGCGCCGAGGTGGGCGCGCGCATCGCCGTGGATGCGGCGTTGCACCTCGACTCGAAGCCGGCGACCGTGACACCGGTCATCGGCCTCGAAGCGACTGCATATGCCACACCCTACGACTTCGACGTGACGCCCCACGGTGTCGTGGGGCGTGCGCCGCCGGTGTGGAGCGCTGTCACGTTAGGCGTGCGCTGGGGCGTAGACTTCGGCCCATGAGTCGACGGTAGAAGCTTTGGCGCCGCCTGTGCCATAACAATACAGGTGGGCCCCGCTTTTTCTTGGTCCGATCGGCAGCCTTGCGTCGCTGCCGCGAACGCCTCCGGCGCGGCTTCGTTGCCGGAGCAAGCCCATCTCTCGTTCGACGACATTTATCGGGACTTTTTCGCGCATGTTGCGCGCTGGGTTCGCGCGCTCGGCGCCCATGACGCCGACGTGGAGGATCTGACCCAGGAAGTGTTCATCATCGTGCGCCGCAAGTTGCCGGCCTTCGATGGGCAGAATCTCGGAGGGTTTCTCTACCGTATCACCCAGCGTACGGTCCGCGACCATCGTCGCAGCGCATGGTTTCGTCATCTGCTCGGTAGACGACAACCTCTGCCGGATCTGGAGTCGGTGAGCCCCTCCGGCGTCGAGGCCGTTCAGCGGCGCGAACGGCGCCGAGTTCTCGACGCCATTCTGGCTCGAATGAGCGAGAAGCGCCGCGCAACGTTCATCCTGTTCGAGATCGAGGGGTACAGCGGCGAGGAAATCGCGCGGATTCAGAGCGTTCCGTTGAAGACAGTCTGGACACGGCTGCATCACGCACGAAAGGACTTCGTGCGCATGGTGTCCGAGCTGCCTGCAGAAGGAGACGAATGATGCGTCGCCTGAGAGAAGAGATCGAGTCGTCGGATCGAGCGCTTGCACGCGCTGCGGCGCTCGTGCTGTCGATGCCTCCGCTCGACACCGAGCGGATGCGTCGGCGTGCGCCTCTCGCACGGGTCGAGCGCAGCGGCGCGACGCGCCGGCTTCGCGTCGCGCTCGTCGTTCTCGCGACGACGGCGAGCGCCGTCGCCGCGGCCAGCACGCTGCACACCCGCTGGTGGCGCCGTCCCGCGACGCTGGCTTCGCAGGATCCTCGGCCCGTCGACACGCGAGCCTCGAAGGCCGGCGTGCACGCCGCGGGCGTCGCCGAAGCCACCGACCCGTCGGTTCGGTCCGTACCGCCGTCGACGCACGACGAAACCGCCGCCGGATCGTCCCTTCCCCCGACCGCCCCGGCGACCGTCGGTCACCACTCGACGAGCGCTCCGGCGCGCGGCTCGGTCGCCGCCCGCGACACGGCGGGGACGGTCGACGAGGACGAATCGGCCCTCATCATGGCGGCCGTCCGCGCCCTGCGCCGAGACGGGGACGCGCCGCGCGCCGAACAGCTTGCCGAGCAGGCGTTGCAGCGCTATCCGCGAGGGAGGCAGGTCGAAGAGGCGATGGCCCTGTCGATGGAAGCGGCTTCCGCACGCAATGACTCGAGCGACGCCCGGCGCGCGGCGCAACGGTATCTGACGAGCTTTCGGGCGGGGCGGTTTGCCGATCGCGCGCTGCGGATCCTGGCGGCGTCGGACAGGTAGCGCACGATGGGGGCGGTTCGCCGTTCGGTGCCCGCAAACCCCCGAACCTTTGCGCGGCCGCTCGGGGCTCTCGCCGCCGTTGCGATCGGCGCCGCCGGCTGTGACCCTCAAATCCTGGTCGGAGCCGACCCGACGCTCGAGGAGGCCGGTGCTCAGACGACGGTGACGGTGACCATCGACGCGGGAGCCGGCCCGGACGCATCGTTCGAGGCGGGGCCCAGCCTCGATGGATCGGTCGATGCCGCTGCCGTCGCCGACGGTGCGCTCGCGGCTCTGCTGGTCCCCTGGTCGACCGGCTTCGAAAGCGGCGGGTTCGGCGACTGGGACGCAGGTCAGGGCTTGGGGTACTGCTACGTGGAGGGGTCGGCGATGTACACCATCGTGACATCCCCGGTGCATAGCGGGCAGTATGCCGCGGCGTTCAGCATCAACACGGCTGGCGGTAGCCCTGCGACGCCCTCGCAGGCCCGCTGCGTGCGTCAGGGGATCTTGCCTCCCGCCGCTTACTATGGAGCGTGGTACTACGTTCCCGCCGCCGCGACCGGTGTGGTCAACTGGAACCTTCTGCACTTCACGGGAGGCGACGGCCCAGACGCTTCCGACATCCACGGCCTCTGGGACGTGTCGCTCACGAGCCTGAGCAGCACGTCACTCGCCAGCGAGGCGTACGACTTCCTCGACACCACCACGCTCGACGGCGGTATGGCGATCCCGATCGGCCAGTGGTTCCATCTCGAGGTGTTCTTGCAACCTGCCGCTGACGGCGGGGGCGCGTTCACGTTGATGCAGAACGGTCAAGTCGTTGCGGGTGTCAGCGGTGTCGAGACCGCCGACGCGCCGTGGGGCCAGTGGTACGTGGGCAACTTCGCCTCGTCGCTGTCCCCGACGACATCGACCGTCTATGTCGACGACGTCACGATCGGAACGACGCCCTGATGGCCGGCCGGCCGCAGCGCTCGGCACGAAGACTCAGGGAACCAGACAGCGAGGCCCGCGGCCGATGAGGTCCCTGCGCCCGGCGCTGCGCAGAGCCTCGCGTGCGAGCGGCCACTGCGACTCGTCCCACCAGAACAGGAGCGCCTTCAAGCGTTTCTTCTCCCGCAGGTCGCGTACCACGGGGACGGGCTTGCTCGTGAGCGGGTCGATACCTGTATAATACATCGTCGTGGCGATAGCCATCGGCGTCGGGATGAAGTCCTGCACCTGGCGTGGCCGCATCTTGTTGGCCCTCAGCCAGAGGGCGAGATCAATCGTGTCGTGCAAGGTCGAGCCCGGATGGGCCGTGATGAAATACGGTACGAGATACTGCTCCTTGCCGGCCTCGTCGCTCGCCCGACAGAATGCCTGGGCGAATCGCTCGTAGTGCTCGATGGGCGGTTTTTTCATTTTCTCGAGCACGCGTGGGCTCGTGTGCTCCGGTGCGACGCTGAGCTGTCCCCCCGTATGATGGCGGGCGAGCTCGCGCACGAACTCGGGGCTCCTCTCGGCCAGGTCGTAGCGCACGCCGCTGGCCACGTAAGCGCGCTCGACGCCGGGCTCCTTGCGCACGCGCCGGAGCAAATCGACCAGCGGGCCGTGGTCGGTCACCAGGTTGTCGCAGATGCCGGGATGGACGCACGACAGCCGCCGGCACGCGTGTTCGGTCCGGTCGTCTTTGCAGCGCATTTTGTACATGTTCGCCGTGGGGCCGCCGACGTCCGTGATCGTCCCCCGGAAGTCCTCCATGCGCGACAGGGCGCGGACCTCGCGCAGCACGCTGTCGGCGCTGCGGCTCTGGATGATGCGTCCTTCGTGCTCGGTGATGCTGCAGAACGTGCAGCCGCCGAAGCATCCGCGCATGGTCACGATCGAATGCTTCACCGTATCGAACGCGGGGATGCGTGATCTGCCGTAGCTCGGGTGAGGTCGTCGCGCGAACGGTAGATCGTAGAGGCCGTCCATCTCGCCCTCGTCGAGCGGAAGGGCGGGCGGGTTGAAATACACCGCCTCGCGTCCGTGGACCTGCAAGAGGGGCCGGGCGTTGTGCGCGTTGGTTTCGTACTGCAGCATCCGCGACATGGTCGCGAACGCCACCTTGTCGGCTCGGACGTCCTCGTACGACGGGAGAACGAGCGCCTTGCCGTCGGTCACGTACCGGCTCGCGTCGCTCGCGACGTCGGTCCACGACGCCGGGTTCTTGCGCACGTGGGCGGTGCCACGGATGTCGCTCAGCGCCGCGACCGGCTCGCCCGCGTCGAGCCTGCGGGCAATTTCCCACGCGGCCCGCTCCCCCATCCCGAAGACGAGCAGGTCGGCCTTGCTGTCGAGCAGGACCGAGCGCCGGACCGAATCGCTCCAGTAGTCGTAGTGAGCGATGCGGCGGAGCGACGCTTCGATGCCGCCGATGACGATGGGCAACCCCGGAAACGCCTGTCGGCAAAGGTTTGCGTAGACGACCGTCGCGCGGTTCGGGCGGCAATTCGTCCGCCCATCGGGCGAGTATTGATCCTCGGAGCGCATCTTCTTCTGGGCCGTCAGGCGCGAGAGCATCGAATCGAGGTTGCCCGCGCTCACTCCCACGAAAAGGCGCGGTCGCCCCATGCGCGCGACGTCCTCGACCGTCGTCCATCGCGGCTGCGCGACGACCCCGACCCGGTACCCTCGTCCCTCGAGAAACCGCGCCACCAGAATGGGGCCGAAGGCGGGATGGTCCACGTACGCGTCGCCCGTGACGATGAGGATGTCGATCTCGTCCCAGCCTCGAGCGCGCATCTCGGCCCGGTTCGTCGGCAGGAACGCTTTCGAATCGTGGACCTGGGGTCCGCCGGACGACCGGCGCAGCGGGACGAGAGCCATCGGAGCAGGGCCAGCATGGCCGAACCGGCTGCCGAGGTCACGCTCATCCGGGCCCCCCTGGGGCCGCACACACTTCGATCTGGCCGGAGCGGTTCGTCGAGCGCATGATGCCCGCCCGTCGTGGTCCACACGCTGGTCGCCGGAGACCTGAAGGCGGTCGTATGGCCGGGCCGGGGCATGCTGATCGCCTCGCTACGTCATCGGCAAGCCGAGCTCTTGCGACGGGTGGAGGACCTCGAGGCTGCCGCGGCAGGCGGCAAGACGGCGGGGGTCCCGCTTCTGTACCCATGGGCCAACCGCCTGTCGGGCCTGCGGTACACGGCGGGCGGGCGACAGGTGACGCTGGACCGGGCGTCTCCCTTGCTGCACTTCGACGAGCGCGGCCTGCCCATTCACGGGGTGCCGTGGTCGCGTCTTGCGTGGCTGGTCACACAAGCGACGTCCGAACGGCTGACGGCGCGGCTCGACTGGTCGGCTCCGGAGCTACTCGCAATCTTTCCGTTTCCGCATCGTGTCGAGCTCGCCGTCACGCTGGGCTTCGAGGGTCTGACCTTCGAGACCGCGCTCGAAGCCGGCGCCGAAGGCCCTGTGCCCGTGAGCTTCGGTTTTCATCCCTACGTGGGGCTGCCGGGGCTGGGCCGCGCTGACTGGCGGCTCACGCTACCGCCCATGCGCAGGCTGGTGCTGGACGCGCGCGGCATCCCTACCGGGGCCGATCAGGAATTTACGGGATTCGACGGCCCGCTCGACGGCGTGCAATTCGACGATGGGTTCGCCTTGACCGGGCCGCCGGCTTCACTGGCGATCCATGGAGGAGGCACGGCCGTCACGATCGAGCTGGTCGAGGGCTTCGACTACGCACAGGTGTACGCGCCGCGCGAAAAGGACTTCGTAGCTCTCGAACCGATGACCGCGCCGACGGACGCGCTCACCACCGGACGTCACCTCCGCGAAGTGCCATCCCGGGGTTTCTTTCGAGCGGTTTTTCGAATTCGCGTCGACGGGTGAGGTTCTCGAGCTTCACGTCGGTTTTTCGGCTCTTTTCGGCTCCCCGTCGACGAGTCAGAAGATGGGCATGTCCGATGCACTTCCCAGCTGCGGTCGCGAGGCGCGCCGTCCTCGCCGCGCCCGACCTGGAGGCTACCCATGCATTTCGCACGCAACGCCGGCAAGCGGCTCGCTCACGAGGCCGAGGGGCTCGCATCGGGTGCACTGGTCGGAACGGTCGTGGGGGCCGCGGCCGGGCCCCCGGGCATGATCGCTGGCGCAATCCTCGGAGGCGCGGCCGGTGCCGTGACCGGCGTGGCGCTCGAGATCGACGCGTCATGGAGCGCCGCCGAGACGCGCGTGCTCGACGAGGAGCTCGGCGTCAGCGGCGGCGAGCTCGGAGCGCCCAACCTGGAGCATCCGCCGGCGAGAATCGGCGCGTATTCCGCGGCCTCCGCAGGCGCGGGACCATCGTCGCTCCCTGTGCCTGCCGAGGGACCGCTGCAGCCTCCCGAGCAGTGACGCCCCAAACCGAGCCGGCTCGTGCGGCCGAGCTTCAGCCGTCGCCCGCCCTTGGTACTCACCGAACGATCGCCGACGGCCGCCCCGGCGGCTGCGTCAACCGGCGCGTGTCGAGGGCGATCATGTGCTCTTCGTCCGTTGCGACGACCCACACCGGGACGGAACCCTCGGCGCTGATGCGCCCGGTCGGAGCACCGTGCCGATCATTCGCGTCGGGATCGAGCCGGGCCCCGAGAGGCCACAGGCGGGCGACGACCTCCGCTCGGATCGCTGCGGCGTGCTCCCCGATGCCCCCGGTGAACACGAGAGCGTCCAGTCGCTCGAGCGACGCGCAGAGGGCCAGCAGCCACGAAGCGAGGCGATAGCAGAAAAGCTCGATGGCCAAGGCGGCCCTCGCGTTCCCCTGGGAACGCGCTTCGAGAAGCGTGCGCATGTCGTTGGACAGACCGGAGAGACCCAGGAGCCCCGAGCGCTCATTGAGCTCGCGTGTCACCGCATCGGCGTCCACAGCCCGCTGCCCAGCCATGTAGGCCACGAGACTGGGGTCGACGTCGCCGGACCGGGTCCCCATCACGAGCCCCGGCAGCGGGGTGAACCCCATCGTGGTATCGGCGCTTTTTCCGCATCTCACCGCGCATGCGCTGCACCCGTTGCCCAGATGCGCGATGAGAAGCTGAGCCTCGGATTCGGGACGCTCGAGCTTTCGGGCCGACTGCTCGGCCACATAGCGGTACGACGTCCCGTGAAAGCCGTACTTTCGAACGCCATGGTCCTGGTACCACGATTCGGGCACGGCGTACCGAAAGGCACGGGGATGCATCGTCTGGTGGAAAGCCGTGTCGAACACGGCGACCTGCGGCACGTGCGGAAACGCCGCGCGAGCGGCGCGGATCCCCTCCAGGTTGGCGGGGTTGTGCAGGGGAGCAAGCCGAGCGGCGGCGAGGATCGACGCCTCGACTCGATCGGTGATCAGCACCGACTCGGTGAATTCTTCGCCGCCGTGCACGACGCGATGACCGATTCCCTCGATCTGCAGATGAAGCCCGGCCCGCGCCAGTCGATCGAGTCGATCGAGAACCTCGTGCAGCACCGCCTCGTGGCTGGACCGAGGCAGGGCGACCGTCTCCTTGTCGCCCAGGATGGTGTGGGTCGTCAGTGTCGCGTCCTCGCCGCCGATCCGTTCCGCAATCCCGTCGAGCGCCCGCTTGCCCGTGTCCGGCTCCACGAGCGCGAACTTCAGCGACGACGACCCCGAGTTGAGGACCAGAACCGTCATCGTTCGGCGAGCACTCTACCCCTAATCGCTTGCGGTCGCCTTTTCGGACACCTGCTTCATGATCGCGTCGAGGTTGTAGGTCGCAGCGGGCTGAAGCGGCGGATACGTCTTGAACGACGCGAGGTGCTGCTGCCATAGCTGCTGGCCGATGGGCAGCATGTTCCAGTCGTAGAGCATGGCGCCGCTCGGGCTGGCGAGCGCGCCTCCCAGGCTCAATCCGCTCTTCTGGCTGTCGCCCACCGCCTGCTCGAACGGGTCGCGCTTGATGTTCTGCACGAGGGTGAAGTGGTAGGGAACGAGCGGCAGAAGCCAGCCGGCTGCCCCGGACTGGGACATCGTGTAGTACATCTTCCAGTTCTTGTACCGGACCGCCGAAGGCGTGGCGCCGGAATAATAAAAGAAGTAATCGCGCGCGGACTTGTCCGAAGTGCCTTCGAGGTACTCGCGCTGATCGACGCCGTCGAGCGTCGTCTTGACGATGCCGGGGTATTTGCCGGCCTCGATCTGCTGCTTGAGGGCGGCGCCTTTCGGTCCCCCGGCGATGTCGACCAGGGTGGGCAGCCAGTCGAGCGCCGCGAAGAGCTCCTTCTTGACCGTTCCCGGCTGGATGTGGCCCGGCCAGCGCGCCACGGCGGGCGCACGGTAGCCGCCTTCCCATGCCTCGCCCTTCTGTCCCTTGAACGGCGTGATGCCGCCGTCCGGAAAGGTCATCGACTCGGCGCCGTTGTCCGTGGTGAAAACGACGAGGGTGTTGTCGAGCTCGCCGATGTCCTCGAGCTTCTTCACGACGTAGCCGATGTTGTCGTCGAGTTGCTTCATGCCCGCTTCGTTGATGCCCCAGTCCTTGCCTCCGGCCTCCCCCACCATCTCCTGGTACTTGGGCGACAGCATCGTGGTGACGTGCATGCGCGCCGGGTTGTACCAGACGAAGAACGGCTTGCCGGTCTTGGCCGGGGCATTGCGATCGAGAAAGTCGATGACCTTGGTCGAGATCTCCTCGTCCACGGTCTTCGATCGCTCGAGGCTCAGGGGGCCCTCGTCGTGGCATGTCTGGTTGCCCATCGTGCCATCCCGCGATTTGCACCAGAGGATCGGCCGTGGGGGCGTGAGGCACGTCGTGGTCTTCGGATCGACCGCCCCTGGGACCTCGGCTACCCCCGGGATCGGTGTGTTCTTGCAAGGCGGTGCGATGGCCTGCTCGGTCACGCTCTTGTTGATGTCGGGGAAGCTCACCTGCTGCATCGCGTCCAGGTGGTACAGGTACCCCCAGAACTCCTGGAAGCCGTGCGCCGTCGGTAGGGATTCTGTGTGATCCCCGAGGTGGTTTTTCCCGAACTCCCCCGTGGTGTAACCGAGGTCGAGTAGGAACTTCGCGAGGCTCGGCGTGCCCTGCCGTAACCACGACGGGCTGCCGGGAAGCTGCGGCGGAATCATTCCCGTGCGCACCGGATACATGCCCGTGAAGAACGCGTTGCGTCCCGAGGTGCAGCTCTGCATGGCCACGTAGTCCAAGAAGATGGCGCCCTCGCGGCCGATCCGATCGATGTTGGGCGTCTCTCCGACCATCAATCCGCGATGGTAGATGCTGGGCTGCATCCAGCCGATGTCGTCGCCCATGATGAACAGGATGTTCGGCTTCCTGTTTTGACCCCCCCGAGGCGCGCGTCCCTGGGCCTCGGTCACTCCCATCGTGGGCTCGGGCTCGGCCTTCGTGCTTCGGGCCGACCCGGACCTGTTCGAAATGTTCGGCTCGTCATTCGAGGTCACCTGGGCCCTGGACGTGCTGCAGGCGGTGAGAGCGGTCGTGCTGCCGACCACAGCCAGCGGCGCGAATGCGGCGACCCACGCCAAAGGCAACTTGTGCATGACGGCGTCGGGGCTTGCGACGACCATGCCTCGACCGTAGGCCCGAACACGGCGTGACGACGCTGGCAGGACTCCCGGGGGTCGTGGCATTGAGCCTCATCGAGGCGGCGGTGCGGATCGGGGGCCGGCGAGACGACGGGCGGGCCGGCGATGGGCCGCAGCGTGTCTCCCTCGCGCCCGTTCAGCCCGGTGGCATGTGCACTGCACGCTGCGCGCGTATGGCATCCCTCATCGAGAACTATGGGTTCATCAGCAATCTGCACGGGTCCGCGCTCGTGTCGCGCGAGGGCTCGATCGACTGGCTGTGCGTTCCCCGGTTCGATTCGGAAGCGTGCATGGCTGCCTTGCTCGGTCGCGACGAGCACGGTTGCTGGACCCTCTATCCGCAGGGCGAGGTCCGGGCGATCCGCCGGCGCTACCGTCCCGGCACGCTGATTATCGAAACCGATTTCGAGTGTGCCGGCGGGCGGGTTCGGCTCACCGACTTCATGCCCTTCTTCGGCGGGAAGAGCTCGGTCGTCCGGATCCTCGAGGGACTGCAGGGGACGGCGACCGTCGACATGCGTCTTTCCGCCCGCTTCGGTTACGGGGGCTACGCGCCGTGGGTTTCGCGGTCGGCTGACGGAATCCGGATGACCGTGGCCCCTGACACGCTCGTCGTGCGGACCCCGGCGGCTTTGCAGTTCGACGACAAGGACGTGTCGGGCGTCCTGTCCGTGGCGGAGGGCCAGATCATCCCCTTCGAGCTCACCTGGCATCCGAGCGATGAGGCTGCGCCGCCGCCGCTCGACGTCCAGGTGCAGCTCGTCGAGACCGAGCTTCTCTCCCGGCAGTGGTGCGCGCAGTCGACGTACACGGGACCGTACGCCGACGCCGTGAACGACTCCTTGCGCTTCCTGAAGGGGATGATTTACCAGCCGAGCGGCGGCATCGTGGCCGCGCCGACCGCCGGCCTGCCGGAAGAGCTCGGAGGCGTCCGCAACTGGGACTACCGCTACTGCTGGCTGCGAGACGCGACCTTGACGCTGCGCGCGCTGATGATCGGCGGCTATGCGCGCGAAGCCTCCGCGTGGCGCAACTGGTTGATCAATGCCATCGCCGGGGCGCCCGAGGATCTCCAGATCATGTACGGCATCCGCGGGGAGCGGCGGCTGACCGAGTTCGATGTACCGTGGCTGCCCGGGTACGAGGAGTCGCGCCCCGTGCGCATCGGCAACGCCGCGAGCGGCCAGTTCCAGCTCGATGTCTACGGCGAGACGATTCACGCGATCTACGAGGCGCGCTGCATGGGCTTGCCCGAGGCCAAGGGAGTGGAGGGACCCATTGCTCGACTCGTTCGCTTCGTCGAAGAGGCTTGGCAGAGGCCCGACGACGGAATCTGGGAAGTCCGGGGCGGGCGACGTCACTTCGTCCACTCGAAGCTAATGGCCTGGGTTGCGTTCGATCGCCTCACCCGGCTCCTCGAGGAGTTCGGACGCCCGGACGATCCACAGCGCAAGAATGTGCCGCACTACCGCGCGATCCGCGACCGGATCCACCGCGACATCTGCGAGCACGGCTTCGATCGCCAGCAGAACGCCTTCACGCAAGCGTACAACCGGTCGGCTCTCGACGCGGCTGCCCTGCTCATCCCCGCCGTGGGCTTCCTGCCCGCGAGCGACCCGCGCGTACAGGGGACGATTCGCGCGATCGAGAAGAACCTCGTCCAAGACGGCTTCGTCTTGCGGTACCGACCGGAGGCAACCGGCGACGGGCTGCCCGGCTCCGAAGGCGCGTTTCTCGCGTGCACGTTCTGGCTCGTGGACGCGTACGCGTATTCGGGCCGCCGCCAGGAGGCCGAGGCGCTCTTCGAGCGGCTCCTGTCGCTGCGCAACGACCTGGGGCTCCTGTCGGAAGAGTACGATCCCAAGAGCGGGCGACTCATCGGCAATTTCCCGCAGGCATTCTCCCATCTCGCGCTGATCCACTCGGCCCACGTCCTGGCGGGGGAGGATGCGCGGACCCGTGAGGGAGTGAACGGACATCGGCCGCAAGCCGCGGCCGCGCCCCCGGCGGCCTGAGCGCGGCGGGTCGCAGACCGGCATGGGCATGGGATCCACCGTGGGCACTTCGCCGTACCGAAACGATTTCAAGGGTCGGTCGCTTGCGGGGCGCGACCTGTCGGGGACCGACTTCACCGGGGCCGACCTGCGCGGCGCGGACTTCTCCGGGTGCACGCTTCGGGGCGCGGTCTTTCGCAGCGCTCGGACGGGTCTCGGCGCGCGCGCCGTCGCTGCCCGCGCCGCCCTGGGCGCGGCGCTCGGCTGCGCCAGCGGCTTCGCTGCGTCGTGCACCGGCGCCTGGATCCGCGGAGCGTTGCTCGGGGATCGCCCCGGAATGAAGGTCCTCGCTCTCTTCATGCTCTCCGAGGTGATCCTCTACGTGGTGGCGACCGTGGGCTGGGGTGCGCGCTTCGCCATGGAGCACGTCGCCCTTCCGGTCGTGTCTGTCATCGTTCTCGGGGGGGTGTTGACCGTCGTGAGCGGGTTGGGGGGAGCGCGCGATCTCGGCTCGGCGACGGCGGCCGCGGCCTGCCTCCTTCTGGTCGCGGCGGCAATCGAGGCGGGCGCCGTTGCGCGCTCCGCGGCGCACAGCGGGGGCAAGTGGCTCATCTGGTTCGTCCTGCTCGCGACCGTGGTCGGAGTTCGCCTGTCGACGGGCCTGGGCGTCGCCGCGACGGTCGCGGTAGTCGCCACTTTGGTCGCATTGAGGGCCGAGCGAGGAGGCGCCCGCGGGGGGACGGCCAAGATCGCCGTGCAGCGCACGATGACCTGGGGGGGGACGTCGTTCCGGGGGGCGGACCTGGAGGGCGCCGATTTTGGCGATGCGCGTCTGCGGAATACCGACTTCCGCGGCGCGCGCACCGGCGGGACTCGCTGGAACGAACCGCTCGAAGTCAGCTTTTGCCGGTTCGACGCCGGCCTGCAAGCTCCGCCCGCCAAGGTCAAGGGCCGAGCGCGCGTCGGAAAGGCGCTCTTCGACGTGAAGGACGCCCGGCGCGCCCCCAGCGTGTGATTCGTGACTGCGGTTTCCGAAAAGGAGCGCCTCACCCATTGGAAGGGAGTACTCACCATGCAAACGCACCACACGCGTCGAAGACCGCTGTGGTCTGCGCTCGGCTCCGCGAGCGCGACCATCGCGGCGATCGTCCTCGCCATCGGTTGCTCGACGCCGACCACCGAGACCCAGGTCTGGCAGAGTCCAAGTTACGCGGCGGGCCCCATGAGGAACATCGCCGTCTTCGGCGGCCGGGTCGACGAGACCGCGCGCCGCACGCTCGAAGACGCCTTTGTCTCTGCGCTCGCGGCATACGGCGTCCACGCCACGCCTTCGTACGCAGTTTTCCCCCAGAGCCGGGTTCCGAACGATCAGAGCGCGATCCGCGCCACCTTGGAGCAGGAGGGCTACGACGGCGCGCTCGTGGCGACTCTCGAGGGGGTGACCGAGCAGGTGCTGATCCAACCCGGCGTCGCCTGGGCGGGCGGCTTCTACGGCGCTTACTGGGGCCCGGGGGCACCCGTTTACGCCCAGACCGATCGGTACGTGAAGTTCGAGACCTCGCTCTGGAGCCCGGAGAGCGGCAACATGGTCTGGTCGGCGATCACGCAGACCGCCAACCCGAGCTCCGGTCAGGACTTCGTCTCGAGCCTCACGGGCACCGTGGTACCATCGCTTGCCAAGCGCGGGCTCATCCCTCCCAAGCAAGGGGAGCACATTTCGCTCGTACGATGATGACGTCCACGGCCCGTCGTTCGCGCTCCGCTCGGCCTCCCCTCCCGTGACGACGCCACGGCCGAAGACGCTTCCGTGACGACGCCACGGCCGAAGACGCTTTTGCGAAACCTCGCAGATACCGATCGGCAATTTGTGCGTGAGCGCCTGGCCATCCGGCCCAGGTAGGGTCAGGAGCGGGATGTTACCGAGCGGGGACCTTCCCCACGTCGTCATCGTCGGAGGCGGCTTCGGCGGTCTGAACGCCGCGCGCGCACTGGCGCGCAGGCCGGTGCGGGTGACCCTCGTCGATCGACGCAACCATCACTTGTTTCAGCCGCTCCTCTATCAGGTGGCGACCGCGGCCCTCAATCCGAGCGACATCGCCATCCCGATCCGGCGCGTGCTGCGCCACCAGAAGAATGTCGAGGTCCTCCTGGCCGAAGGGCGGTCGGTCGACCTGGCGGCGCGCGTCGTGACGTTGGACGAAGGACGCATCGGCTACGACTACCTGATCGTCGCGACCGGGGCCCGGCATTCGTATTTCGGGCACGAGGTGTGGACGCGGTTTGCTCCCGGACTGAAAAGCATCGGGGATGCGATCGAGATCCGGCGACGCGTCCTGTCGGCGTTCGAGCTCGCAGAGCGCGAGCGCGATCCAGTGCGGCGTGAGCCCTGGCTGACCTTCGTCGTCGTGGGAGCCGGCCCGACGGGGGTCGAGCTTTCGGGCGCCCTCAGCGAGATCGCTCGGCATACGCTGACCCGTGACTTCCGCCGGATCGACCCCGCGCAGGCGCGAGTCGTCCTCCTCGAAGGAGCGGATCGCGTCCTGCCAGTCTACGTGCCCGCGCTCTCCGAGAAAGCCCGTCGCCAGCTCGTCCGCCTTGGTGTGGAGGTGCGTACGGGCCAACGCGTGACCGACATCGATGCGGAGGGCGTCTGCGTGGGGGGTGAGCGACTCCACGCACGGACGGTCTTGTGGGCGGCCGGCGTCGCGGGCTCGGGTTTCGGCCGGGGCCTCGGCGTGCCCCTCGACCGGTCGGGCCGCGTGATCGTGGGCCCGGATCTGTCGCTCCCGGGCCACCCCGAGGCGTTCGTGGTCGGCGATCTCGCGTGCTTCGTCCAGGAAGGAGTCCCGGTGCCGGCGGTCGCCCCCGCCGCCGTGCAGCAGGCCCGACACACGGCCGAGAACATCGTGCGGTCCATCCGGGGGCAACCCGCTCTTGCGTTTCGCTACGAGAACAAGGGCTCGCTCGCCACGGTCGGCCGCAGCGCGGCCGTCGCGGATTTCGGTCGCGTCAAGCTCTCGGGAGCCCCGGCCTGGATCGCGTGGCTCGGCTTGCATCTGCTTTTTCTCATCGGCTTTCGTAACCGCGTTCTCGTCCTGCTTCAGTGGGCATGGTCGTTCGTCTCGTACGACCGGGGCGCTCGCCTCATCACCGGCCCTCTGCGCGTCGCGCCCGATCAGAACCGGGCGGAGCACCGCAGCGCGTGACGGCTGTACCGCGACGCGGCTGTTAGGTGCGCGAGCGCTCGCGTCGTCGTCCAGGCGAGGGGGCCCTTTCTTGCATCCCGCTGGACGGCGATGCAAGCCTCGAGATCGCACGGCAACGGGCGGGCGATGCAGCCGGAGCGGCTCGGGAGACGCTCGCTCGCGAGAGCGGGCAGGGATGCGGCGCTGCGACACGTCCCCGCTGCAGGGTCCCTCGCCTGGGTCGCGCTTTTGGTCGTCGGCTGCTCGAGCACGCAGGCGTCGACCAACGCGGCGCTGATCACACAGGGGTCTCCAGCTCCCCCCTCGGCCTCCGGGGTGCTGGAGGTCATGCAGTCGGTTCCCAAGCCGGCCGCACCGGCCGGCTCTGTCGCCGAGCGCAGCGCCGGCCCTTCGACCGCGGCGGCGGCGCTCCCTTTCCAGGCCGCCGCTTCGTCCTTTCGCGAACAGGTCCAGCTTCTGGAGATCGCGCCCGCTACGTACGGGGTGGAAAGCGTGCGCCGCGCGGTCGCGACGCTCGCCGACGCGCTCGAAAGCGTGCCGTTCGCGCAGGACGTGGATGTGGTCGACGCGGCGCGGACGATGCGCGAAGAGCTTCCCGACGACGTCGGCGGGGGTCAAGCCGACGCCGCCACGGCCTCGCTGCATGTGCGCCGCGCGTTGCAGACCGCCGCGGGGGCGCTGTATTTGCTGGCGCACGGTCCCTACGCGAGTGCGCTTCATTTCACTGACGGCGCCGAACAGTTCGAAAAAACTGCCGGCGAAATCGCCCCGAACGACACTGTGCCCGATCAGCGACGTCGGGTGATCGCGGCCCTGCGCACTGCAACCGACGTGCTGTCCGACTTCGAGTGGCCCGCAGGTGTCGTCGCCTCGCGGGTCGCACCCGGAACGATGGGTCCCACCGCCGCGACGGCCGGCCCCTCCCCGGCACCGCCGGCGGGTGCTCCGGGAGCCGCCGAGGCCCAGGGAGTGTCGAGTGCCGCCGGGGCCCAGGGTGTGCCGCCGCCCCGCGAAGTCTTCGCCAGCGCTCTGTGGGTCTACTCGGCGTCCGTGGACCGTTTCGTGTTGCGACCGGTCGCGCAGGCTCCCGAAGCGCTTCGCGAAGCGTTCAGCGCACTCGCCGATGCAATCGCTGCAATCCCGTCCGGGGGAGACGCGACGTCGCGCGAGGCCGCGTCCCAGGGCGCCGCGGCCGTCCGCGCTCTGACGCAAGAATTCGCGCGCGCGGCCCCGCTATCCATCGAGCAGTCGATTCTCGCACGTCGCCTCTTCGAGCTTGCCGGTGGGGCCCTTTCTGCTGCGACCGAGCGCAAGGGTGGGGCTTCGCCGACGGTCGCCGCGGGCATCCGCGATATGCACCGGGAGGACCAGGCCATCGCGGACAGGCCGCTCGACTCCCAGCTGAGGCACGTATTCGACTCGCTCGAGGCAGCTGAGCATGCGCTCCGCGCCATCGCGATGACGACCGCGTCCGGGTGATCGCCGCCTCGGGGTCGCGGCCTCGGCGAGGACGTCGCCGGAGGGGCGCCCGCCGTTCGAATGGGGAGCCGGGCGTCTTGCGTCGCGCACCGGCTCGCGCGACTAATCGGGTCGACATCCGTGACCGATACCAGCATCGCGACGCCGTATGGCAAGATGCCCACTTACGTCTCCGTGCCCACCCGCTCGGGCCCGTGGCCGGGTGTCGTGGTCATCCACGACGTGCTGGGCATGAGCCGCGATCTCCGCAGCCAGACTGACTGGCTGGCCGGCGAAGGCTTCCTCGCCGCCGCTCCGAATCTCTTCTACTGGGGCCGCGCCTTTCCGGGCGGCAAGATCGCGTGTCTGCGCACCGTCTTCCGTGACAGCCTTGCACGGCGCGGCCGGACTTTCGACGAGATCGACGCCGTTCGAGCCTGGCTCGTCGCGCAGTCCGGCTGCACGGGCAAGGTCGGCGTCATCGGCTTCTGCATGGGCGGGGGATTCGCGCTGCTCCTCGCCCCCCAGCACGGTTACTCCGCGTCGAGCGTCAACTACGGCAGAGTTCCCAGGGACGTCGAAACGTTGCTGGCCGGCGCGTGTCCGATCGTCGCCAGCTACGGAGGCAAAGACCCGACACTGCGGGGCGCGGCGGCGAAGCTGGAGCAAGCTCTCGTGGCACGGGGCGTCGCTCATGACGTGAAGGAGTACGCGGATGCGGGGCATTCGTTCCTCAACGAACACGACAAGGCGGACACGTCGATTCTTTTCCGGATCATGGCGACCGTCACCGGACTCGGCTACCACGAGCCCTCCGCGCGGGATGCGCGAGCTCGCATCCTGAAGTTTTTCAGGACGCACCTTGGACCGCCTGCTCACGTCGGCTCGCTCGGCGGGGAGTCGAGCCCGCCGACCCCGCGAGTGACGGGTGACGGCGAGCTGAGGAGCAGGTAGAAGCGATCTCGTCGTCAGGAGAGGTTGTGATGCCGTTTCCCTTGATCCGATTGTTCGCGGGCAGTGACGGTGAGTCGCACTTCGAGCGAGGGACCATCGAGCTTCCCACGCCCCACAGCACCTCCCACCGATCGCGTCCTGCCGGGGCGAAGGAGATCACCTTCGCGGAGAGTCCGCCGGGCTCGAGCCTGGACTGGCATCGAGCACCCGTCCGCCAGTACGTGATCACGCTGAGTGGGACGCTCGAGTTCGCGACTCGGCTCGGTGAGACGTTCGAGCTCGCTCCGGGGGTCGTGCTGCTTGCGGAGGACACGGAGGGCGGCGGCCACAAGTGGCGCCTCATCGACGATCAGCCCTGGCGCCGCATCTACGTGGTCCTCGCGTAGCCAACCCCTGGCGTTCCTCGAAGGCTGAAGCGCGGCGGCCGAGGCTCAGGCGATCCGGGCAAGCGATCCGTGACGCTGCTCGAGGACCGCTTCGTACACTCGGACGAGCCTGTCGACGGATGCGTCGAAATCGAACAGGCGGGCGTGCCGCCGGTAGGGCTCGCGCGCAGCCTGCAGCTTGGCCCGGTCCTCGACGAGCGCATCGATCCGGGCGCTGAGCGTCCGCGCGTCTCCCGCCGGGAAGCGGAAATCGTCGCTCATCGCAAACGCGGACGCAGCGCTCTCCGGGGCTTGCGCCACGAGAGCCGGAAGCCCGGCGTTCATCGCTTCGAGCACGGCCATGCCCTCGAGCTCCACCTCGCTCGCGTGGACGAACAGGTCGGCCTCGGCGAAATAGCGCAGAAGCGTCTCGCGAGGCAGAAAGCCGATCTCCGCCCCGTTGGGCAGGGCGCTGGCCCGTCGCTCGAGATCTTCCTGACGCGGTCCTCCCCCGGCCAGCACGAGCCGGATCCGATCGCGGTGCTTCGATAGACGCACGGCCTCGATGATCACGTCCTGGCGCTTCTCGGCGGCGAGCCTTCCGACGGCGAGAATGAAGAACGGCGCCTGCGGGTCGGCCGGCCGCGGTTCGAGCAGCGCCGTCGAAGCCACGGCGTCCGGCGGTACGCCGTTCGAGATCACGAACGTCGGGGTGCGAAGGCCGTGCGATCGCAGCTTCTCTTCGGCGAACGGCGTGGGGCAGACGACTGCGTCCACCTTGCCGTAGAACTGCTTGACGAGCAACTTGTACACGGCGTTGTTGAGCCACCGTGCGTGGATGCCGACGCTCAGGAGCGCGTTTTCCGGCTGAACATGGAACCCGGCGACGACCGGCAGCCCGAGCTGTCGTGCAACGTCCAGGGCCGCGAACGAGAGCCAGAACGGAAACTGCAGATGCACGACCTCGCTCCGTGCGAACGCGTCCCGGAGCACCTCCCGGTCGGGCTCAGCCATGACGAAGCGCGTTTCGCGCATCGCCCGCACTGGCAACTGGAACGCGCGCAGCGGCGCGTCCCCATCGCTCGCCACGGTCACCACTTCATGGTCGCGCCGCAGCCGATCGACCACGTACTGGCCCGAAAGAATGCCGCCGCCCGAGGACGAATAGAGCGTGTCGGCCACGAATGCGATTCGATGCATCGTCATCTCCCTGGCGCATGCGTGGCGCCCCTGCTCCTGCCTGCCTTCCTTTGCAAGCTTTGCAAGGCGCGAACCCACGCGTGGGCCCTGTTTCTCGCGCGCGCGACGCGGCGCCAGGGGTGGCCCGCTCTGTCGCCGGTCCGACGCGATGTCGAAGGACCGGACAGGCCGGGGCTGCGCGAATCCCCGCGCGGTGGGAGAAGTCGCGGTCGGACTCGTCTTTGCTAGCGCAACCGACCGAGGTGCTGACGAAGGGAGGCATGCCATGACTTCGACGCGCGCACCGAGGGAATGTGCCCCCGGACATCTCGCGTTCGTCGCGAGGGTCGCGATCCTCGCGGGGGTCCTTCTGATCGCGGCATTTCCGACGGCCGCTTCCGGACAGCTCGAGGCTGTCACTGCTGCAACGCCGCCCTGCGCCCGGTTGGAGGTCACCTACGCCATCACAGGCAACCTGCGCATCACAGGGACGCCCCTCGGCGCCGGGGACGGCACGCACTCGGTCGGGCCGGGGGCCCTCGTTCTGCGCGTCGACACGCGATCCGGTCGCGCGCAGCTCGTCGCATTCGATCTGCAGGAGCGTTTCGCCGTCACGCCGAGCGCCGTCATGTGGAACGCCACGGTCCTCACGGACGCGGCGGCGCGCGTTGCGCCCGACTCATCGGGCGAGGCGGGCTCGGGGCGGCTTCTCGACGGGGTCCTTCGGTGGTCGGGGCCCATTCGGGGCTACCACACCGACGGCGCTCTCATCTGCAATGGCACCCTTTGCGGCAAGTTCGGGGCGCCGCCGCCTGGCCGCAGCGACATTCACACCCCGGCTGTGACCGTTCGCTTCCAGCCCCTTCGCTTCGAGCGCGGAAGCGACACCTTTCAAATGGCCTACGCGCTCGTGTCGGAATCGATGTCACCGCCGCAGAAGACCTATCTGGCCATGGCCGGACGTCGAACGCGCCAGGCGTGTCTGCAGGAGCCCTCGCGCTGAGCGCCCTCGTATGGCTCAGGTGAGCGGTGTGCCGCCGCAGCCTACGGCCCGAGGCCGGCGAGCTGGGGCTCGCTCACGCCCAGTTTGGACTCGGTGACGCCCAGCGTGCAGCGAGGGCCCTCCTTCGGGGAGAGTCCGCTCGCCGGCGACGCAACCGCCATCAGGTCCACGCGTTCGTCTTGCTGCTCTTGATCGCGCAGACTCCGATCGAGGGCTGCCTGCAGACTGCGATCGTGGTCGGCAGAAACGTTGGGTGTTTCAACGAGCGGCACCACCACCGCGGGGCGCTGGAGCACAAACGCCTGCTGCGACTGGGTCCCGGCGCAGCCGGCGACGAGGCCTGCCAGGAGAACGAGGGGCAAGGAAAGCCTGATCATGGCCCCACTCTTTTCGCACTTACGGCGATCTTCGCAAGTCCTTTGGCAAGCGCGAAACCCTCTTGACACAGAAACCGTCGACTCGGCGCGCTCCGGCTCCCGCGCACAATGGCGGCGTCCTGAGACTTGGGGGCGTGCCCCCACGGCCGCTTTCACGCAGCAGCAACGCGGTGGAAAACTGGCTGCCAGGTCCCGGGCGCGCTGGCAGGCGCCCCTTGTCTCAGGGTCAATCCTTCAAAATAGCCTCGCCCTTCGTGATCCAGGCGATCCCGAAGGCCCACAGGGCGACCGACTCCAGCCAGAAGACCGGTCTGCCCTTCGCCAGCGGCGTCGCTTGCCCGAAGACCTCGAACATCGCGATGAGCGCGATGCAGACGAGGATGGTGATACCGCACGCTCGGTAGACGGCGTTTCGCATCCTCTTTCGACGAGCCGGTTTCGCCTGGTCCGTCTTCGTGAACAAGACAAGCGAGAAATACGACAGCGTGAGGAAGAATGACGCCGCAGAAGCGTAGTGCGTGTCGCGGATCGCGGGGAACGGGCTCGTGACCGGAAAGAGCGCCACGCCGACCGCAAACCCGGACGCGAGTTTCCCGGCGATCTCGTCCCTCGACGAATAGCCCCTGTACGCGAACAGAAAGAGCCCGATCGCGAACAAGACTCCGACGAAGACGTCGCGCATGTCGGTGCCGTAGTACTCGCTCAGCGAGCTCTCGAGGCCGACGCAGCCACCGGAGGCCCTGCATCCCAGGGGCAGGATCACCGGAAACGCGATGCCGAGACAGCCGACCGATTTTCGCAGCGTCAGATACGAGACGACGAGAGGCCGCTCGTTGGCCGAGACGCGGGCTCGTCCCGGCGTCGCGTCCGCACGGCCGCCCGGGGCCTGGGGTCGTTCGCTCCCGTTCGACGGCGCGGTCCCGGATGGATTCGGCATCGAGCGATCGCCACCAGGCTACGCGATCGGACACGGACCGACGTGCCATATCTCATTTGCGTATTCGCCGATGGTCCGGTCGCTGGAGAATCTCCCCGATCCGGCGACGTTCAGAATGGCCTTGCGGGCCCACGCGTCCGGATCGGCGTACGTGTCGCGTAGCCGCTGGTCGGCTTCGAGGTACGACTTCAAATCCGCGAGGTGCATGTAGTAATCCCCGTTGGTCAGCAGGGCGTCGCGCACCGGGAGCAAGGTTCCGAGCTCGTAGCGGCTGAAATGGTCGGAGAACAGCAGATCGATTGCCTCGCGTGTTTCCCGGTCATGCTCGTAGTGCCAGCGTGGATCGTACCAGCCGCGGCTCCCGCTGACCTGCTGCGCCGTCAGGCCGAAGAGGAAGAAGTTCTCCTCGCCGGCCTCCTTGGCCATCTCGATCGTAGCCCCGTCGCGGGTGCCCAGCGTCAATGCTCCGTTCATCATGAATTTCATGTTGCTCGTTCCGCTCGCCTCGTATCCTGCGGTCGAGATCTGGTTGGATACGTCGCTGGCGGGAATCAGCCGCTCGGCAAGCGAAACGTCGTATTCCGGAAGGAAGAGGACTCTCAGTCGACCGCGCACCGCCGGATCCGCGTCGATCGTGCCGGCGACGTTCTCGATGAGCTTGATGATGAGCTTTGCGAGCGTGTAAGCCGGCGCCGCCTTGCCGGCGAAGAAGAACGTCCTCGGCGCCAGGTCGAGGCTCGGATTGTTGCGCAGCCGGTTGTAGAGCACGACGATGCGGAGCACGTTGAGCAGTTGTCGCTTGTATTCGTGGATGCGCTTGATGTGACAGTCGAAGATGGAATGGGTGTCGACGCTCTGCCCCGACGTCGTCTGCAGCCACTGCGCGAAGCGCGACTTGGCCTCGAGCTTCGCCAGGTGAAAGCGATTGCGCAGCGACCGGTCCTCGGCCAGCGGCTTGAGGCGCGCGAGCTCGCCGAGATCGGTCACCCAGCGGTCACCGATGGCCTCGGTCACGAGCCGCGACAGGGACGGATTGGCCAGGAGAAGCCAACGGCGGGGCGTCACGCCGTTGGTCTTGTTGTTGAAGCGGTCCGGGAAGCACTCCGCCAGGTCCTTGACGGTGGTGGTGCGCAGAAGCTCCGTATGGATGGCCGAGACGCCGTTCGTGCTGTGCGAGCCGACGATGGCCAGGTTCGCCATGCGCACGTGCTTGGTCGGCCCCTCCTCGATCAGGCTCACTCGTCGAGGACGCCCGGGATCCGCGGGAAATCGCACTCGCACCGAGTCGATGAACCGCTCGTTGATGCCGTAGATGATCTCGAGGTGTCGAGGCAGCATGGTCTCGAACCACTCCAGTGGCCACTTCTCGAGGGCTTCGGGCAAAAGAGTGTGGTTCGTATAGGCGAGCGTCCTCTGCGTCAGGTCCCACGCCGCGTTCCACTCGAGGTGTGCGTCGTCGAGCAAGATTCGCATGAGCTCCGGAACCGCGAGCGCGGGGTGCGTGTCGTTGAGTTGAATCGCTACTTCCCCCGGCAGCGCATTCCAATCGGATCCGCTTCGCCGCAGCCGTCGCACGAGATCCGCCAGCGAGCACGCGACGAGGAAGTACTCCTGCAAAAACCGCAACATCCGGCCCCTGCTGGTGGAGTCGTCGGGGTACAGGACGCGCGTCAGCGTCTCGGCTTTGAGGCTGTCGGCCACGGCCCCCACGAAGTCGCCATGACTGAACAGCTCGAAATCGAACGAGCCGGGCGCGCGCGCGGCCCAGAGTCGGAGCGTGTTGATCGTCTTGCCCCCGTAGCCGACGACCGGGCGATCGAACGGCACCCCCATCAGGCGCGAGGGACGGCCCGGAATCGCGTGGACCACGCCCTCGCGCACGTCGATCGCGCACGGCAGCGAGATCTCGACCGCCTCGTGAGGCCTCGGGACCTCCCACGGGTCGCGATGGGCCAGCCAGTTGTCCGGGAGTTCCTCCTGCCAGCCGTCGCGGATGTTTTGTTTGAAAATCCCGTACTCGTAGCGCAGTCCGTACCCCATCGCGGGTAGCTGCATCGTCGCCATCGAGTCGAGAAAGCAGGCCGCCAGCCGTCCCAGTCCGCCGTTGCCGAGCCCGGCGTCGGGCTCTTGTTCGAGCAGCGCGAGCCAATCGAGGTTCTTGTTGCTCACCGCCTCGGCGACGACCGGATCGAGCATCAGGTTCGTCACGTTGTTCGCGAGCGACCGACCGATCAAAAACTCCATCGACAGGTAGTAGACCCGTTTCGGGTTTTTCTCGGCGTAGGTGCGGTCGCTGCGGATCCACCTCTGCGCGAGCAGATCACGCACCGAACGCGCGAGAGCCTCGAAATGCTCACGGGCTCCTGCGACCGTCGGATCCTCGACGTTGTCGAAGAGCAGGTGGCGCTCGTACAGGGCGTGCTCCGCGCCCGACACGTCGAGCGATCCGAATGCATAATGCTTTCGGAGCGCCGCCATGGCCTCGGCGTGGCTCGATGGTCGGAGCCCTGCCGCGGCGGCCGTGCCGATCGCCTGGGCGATTGCTGGGGTCGTACCGAGTGCCTGGGGTTGCGTTGCTGTCGTGCTCACAGGCGGCGATTCTAGCCGATGCCCACGCACGCGGTTTGGCCTTGCCGTCGCCGCGGGGCGGCCTTATGCGCCCTGCGAGAGGTGTCGCGATGCCCCATCGAACGAACGAGCTGCGTGACGCGGACCGCAAGGCCCTTCGCGCGATGCTGGACGCGAAACGTGCGGAGCTCGTGCGCGCACACGATGCCAATCTGTCGGCCGGCACGCACCCCGATCCGTCGGTGGGCGATCCGATGGATGCCGCGTCTCGAGCGACTGACGAGCTCGAGCTACTCGGGTTGGCCACCCACGAACGCGCGTTGCTCGCCGAGGTCGATCACGCGCTCGCGAAAATGGCCCACGGCACCTACGGCCTGAGCGAGCTGAGCGGTGAGCCCATCCCGATCGAGCGGCTTCGGGCGGTGCCGTGGGCAAGGCTTACAGCCGACGAAGAAGAACGGCGGGAGCACCGACGCTGACCCCGGGGGGCGGCTCTCGCGTCACCCGGCGCAAAAACGAGCCAAGCGAACCGGCACCGGCGGGCCTGCGATTACGGCGATACGACGATCGGGCGCATCATCTCGTTGTCCTCGTGGTCGAGGATGTGGCAGTGCCAGACGTAGCCCGGGCCCCCCGTCGTCGGATCGAACGGGAAGTAGTTGGTTCCGACATGGGTGCTGCCGGCGACCAGGTCCTGCGGCGTCCAGCGGACCGCGATCCGCGTGACGGCGCAGGGGAACATCTTGGCCGTGTCTTTCCAGCCCCGATCGCGCGGCTGAGGCGCGACCGCGGGGCCCGCGAAGTACGACGCCGCGTTGGTTGGGTACGGAGTCGTCGAGCCGAACGCGAGGTTGCCGCCGATCGCGCCGTCGTCGTTCGGCGTGAGATAGGCAAGCGGCGGCCCGTAACCGGGGATGAAGGTTCCAGGCGCGAAGGTGAACCCGTTGAACGTGCCGCCTGGGAACAGCGCGTCCCACGCCTCGCGGTACGAGGGGCCATTGAAGTTCGCCATGTAGTCCCCGTCGGGACCGAACTGCCCCGCAACGACCCCCGAAATGGGCAACGGATCCGCAGGCGTCGCCGCTACGTGAGGACAAAGGTCGCCTTCGGAGAACAGCGGCTGGCTGTCGATGATCTGGAACTGCACCAGGTGGATGTGTTGACGCCGTCGCCGTTCGAGACCGAATCCTGGATCACCGTGCTGCTTCCTTCGCGCGGACCGCTCCAGTGGGCGTTCTCGATGACGACCTCCACCGGTAGCCCCGTCGTCACGTCCTCCACCTCGTCGAGGATGAGCTGCCGATGTGCGTCCACGGGAAGGGTCGGATTGTCGGCGGGCTTGATGTCCACGATGGGCGTGGCCCGAAGCGCCGGGGGCGTGGTGGCCGCCGGGTTGTACGATGTGTCGGTGCCTCCCTCGAGCGAGAGGTCCACGCGGAACTCCATGATCTGATCGGTGAGCTCGTAGGGCCCATTCGCGTCCCCCGCTGCCGCGCCCTGCTGGGCGGGAGGCGGCAGTGTTTCGAGCGTGCCATCGGGCGTCGCGTTGAAGACGCCTCCCCCGGGGTAAGGGGTGACGGCGGTATTGGTCAAGACGAACCGTTTTCCCGTCTGTCCGCTGAAGTCGACGATGACGTCGGAACGCTCGGCTGGGGCCATGAAGAGGTGAGGCGAGTTGGGGTCCCCGCTGAACGGAACCCCCGCCGTGATGAGATCGACGTTGACCGGTGCATTGAGAAATCCGCCGTCGGAGCCGATCTGCCAGATCGGCGGTCCAGGTGTGCCGACGGGCGGGGAGTGTAGCTCGTGGTGACGAATCCCGGCCCCTTGATCATGGCTCCCGGGGTGAACCAGGAATCGGGATTGCCATCGAACTGCGACGGGACTTCTGCACCGTGAAGGTGCGGCGTCGCAGGGACCGCACCGGAGTAGGGCACTTGGCAAGCGGGGGGCACGGCGTTCTGCGTCCCGCCAACCACTCCGTGGCTGTGGGGCCAGAAACTGCCGTTCGTGCGTGTCGACGACCGCAACCTCGCAGAGGTACCTCTACCCCTTCGTCGTCAGGCGCAACGTCCCGACATCATCCGCCCTCCCATCGCCTCGCCCGACCCCATGTCCCGTCTTCGACAGCCGGGGCAGCAACCATCAGTGAAACCGTACTTCAGTGCGGCTGCATACGGCAACGGCGAAAAGCTCACGGGCTCGAGGAGCACGGGCTCGAGGAGCACGGGCTCGAGGAGCAGTAGAGGACGAGGCCGGTGGCGATCATCGCTCCACGAGGGACGAATGCCTCGTTCAGCGCTGGCGTGGATGCCGCGCCGCTCCGGGTTTGCGGTCGCACGCACGCGGCTCGCGCGCTTCGGAGGGTTGTGAGCGATGGCACGTCCGCTGCCGTCACTCACGCGATCGCGCTCCGCGCAATCCGGTTGAAAGCGAGGTTCTGTCGTGCTCGACATATCACGATGCGCTCGAGCCCAATCGGTACGGGCTACACCCAGGGCATGGGCAACGTCGGCCCGGGTTGCTCGCTCGAAGAAGTCATCGGAGCCGGCCTTGGGATGAGGGCGGACATGGATTACAGACTGTCGCACTGGGGGTCTCTCGGTGTCGAGGATCAGGTTCAG
>Ga0187782_10000214_pt1 | contig 36477 bp, 33 predicted proteins | sample 0715_SJ02_MP15_2_FD_132454 | JGI IMG/M metagenome (GOLD analysis project Ga0187782, IMG submission 132454) | Tropical peat soil microbial communities from peatlands in Department of Meta, Colombia - 0715_SJ02_MP15_20_MG | ecosystem: Environmental > Terrestrial > Soil > Wetlands > Peat | place... | reverse complement strand
CGCGTCCGCCGCAACCGCCAGCGGCCACCCTCAAACGGTTTTATCGAACGTGCGCAGAGCACCTCGGCCACATCTACGCCCACGCGTGAATGCACGTCCGATAAAACTCTAGCGTTAACCAGGTAGTCGCCTTTGGGGAGTATGGCGATCGACAAATCACCCGCGAACGACATGGCCGTGGCACCTGGCCGTTCGTAGGACGCGCCGTCAATCGCCGAGCCAATCATGTGCCTATTGTCCCTATGAGCGACAAAGTCCCGGTGGAACCATCAATGCTGTACATCGAGACGCTGTTCGAGCCGGAATTCGTCACATAGGCGAACTTGCCGGACGGATGAATGGCTATCGAGGTAGGATTCGATCCTGCGGCTATTGTTCCAATGGACGTTAAGGCCCCTGTGGCCGCGTTGATGGTGTACATCGAGACGTCGTTCGAGCCGAAATTCGTTACATAGGCGAACTTGCCGGTAGGATCCACGGCCACGGATAAAGGAGTTGTTCCTGCATCTATCAACCCGCCTGACGTCAAGACCCCTGTGGTGGCATTGATGCTGTACATCGATACGTTGTTCGAGCCGGAATTCGTCACGTAGGCGAACGCACCGGCCGCATCCACGACTATGGAGTTAGAGCTTGACTCTGCAATCATCGTTCCTGTGGCTATAGTTCCAAGGGAGGTTAAGTCCCCGGTCGTGGCGTTGATCGCGTACATGGACACGCTGCCCGGTCCCGGCGTGCCGGAGTCTGTCTCCGCCGCCACATAAACGAACTGTCCAGACGGATCCACGGCCACCGAGGTCGGAAAGCCTTCTGCGGCGATGGTCCCAAAGTACTTCAAGGCCCCGTTAGCGCCGTTGATGGTGTACATCGAGACGCTGCGGGGAGTGGAGTCTCCATTCGCCACATAAGCGAACTTGTCCGATGGATGCACCGCCACCGCAGTGAAACAGCAAAACCCCGGACTGTTTCCGCTTATCCCGCCTGACGTCGACGTTAGGGCCCCGGTCGTTGGATCGATGCTGTACGCCGAGACGCTGCCATCAGTCGCATACTGCCCCTCATTGGCTACGTAAGCGAACTTGCCGAGCGGATCTATGGTGACGGAGTCGGTGCCTACGTCATTTGTGGGCACGGGTGGTCCGATGGACGCCAGGGCACCGGTGGTGGGATTGATCGTGTACGTGGACACGTAGCCACCACTGCCGCCACTGCAGCCCTGACTCGCCACATAGGCAAACTTTCCGGCAGGGTCCACAGCGATTGACTGCGGATTAACTGCTCCTGGCGTGATGGTGAACGTCAACGAGTTCGAGCTACCCCCGCCGGGCCCAGAATTGAAGACTGTGATCGCGGCTGTCCCGGCTGCGGCAATGTCGCTCGCTGGAATCTGAGCAACGAGTCCGTTAATGGACCCATTACTAGCGGTCGGCAGGTCGGTGCCGTTCCAGCGCACGACTGAACTGGGCACAAAATATTCCCCAACGACCGTCAACTGATTATCTACTGTATCTCCTGCGGGCGCGCAGCTTGGAAAGATAGAACTGATCGACGGGACGTTAGCGCCGCCGCTGGTGACGGAGAAATCCACCGGATTGGACGTGCCACCGCCGGGCGCGGGGTTGGTCACGGTCACGGCGATCGTGCCGGTTGAGGCGATGCTGCCAGCAGCGATGGTCGCAGTCAATTGCGTGGAGTTGACAAACGTGGTGGCGGGCGCCGACCCTCCGAAGTTGACCATAGAGCCTGCGACGAAATTAGCCCCATTGATGGTGAGCGTGAGAGCCGCACCACCAGCCACGGTACTGGTCGGCAAGATTGTCGTGATTGTTGGGGTGGGATTAGATTCGCTGGATGCGGGCTGATTAGTCAATGACTTACTCGTGCCGCCCCCGCATCCAACAAGGAATACAAGGTTCACGATTCCTAAAATCACGAGCTTTCTCTTTGCCGCTGCTTGGCTCTTCATGGCTTATTCCTTGCATGGCCGACTCCTTTGCTATTTGTTCGGTCATGGGCTGTCCAGAGTTCGGAGCCGACTATAAGTAGACGTTCCAGGGTAGGAGCCGAGGCACCGGGAGACTTAGGAACCTGATTGGCCCCCTCCGCCAACTCCGTCGGTGTTGCGTAGAATTCCGCCCTCTGCTGAAGTAATCGGAAACGGCGGGCAAAAGACGACAGGAAGACAGAAAAAACTACCAGGGACTTCGAGTTCCAGTATTGATCGAACCCGCCACAACGCCTAGTAAGTCGTTAACCAGGACATCGCCGCAGCGGCGCCGGACAACTCCACAGACCAGTCGGAGTGCTCAGATGCTCCCATCTAACTGAGCGGATAGAGCAAAGAGGGTTCGGATAGAGTCTGCGACTGTCAGCGAACGACCTATGTTAAGTGAAACAAGGAGACGAGAAATGAGCGACGAGAACAAGGAACCAATGGTTGACAAAAAGAAGGGTGTCGAAGAAAAAACGCAACAACTGAAAGAGAAGGCACTGGATGAGGTTCCGGGTGGGGGTGAGGTGATCCACGATCCTTTCTCAATAACCATGCGACAGGACGTGTCCAGCCCAAAACTATACGACTGACGTAGTTCCAGCGAGGGTCTTTAGCTACTGTTCGTCACTCTATCAATGTACCGGATATGACTGTCGGTGAACGCGAGGTGACTCCAGTTAATTTCAGAAACACGCCTAATGGGCCCAGGGCAGTGGCCGGATGCCAAAAAAACCGTTCCTCTGGTGTGACGGGCAGATAGGAAGTAATCGAACGTGCCTGGGAAGTCTGCAAACCCGGAAAGGTCCTATAAAAAGAGCCAGGTCGGCCACCATGGCGCGCGATTTCCCGACTCACCGTCGACGCAGCTCGCTGGAGGCAACTGGCGATCTCACGAATGGATGAACCGGAAGCCATCCCTCGCGAAATGTCCTCTCGCTCAGCGAATGTGAGCGCTACGCTAGCCGCGAGCGACGACGAGCCAGAGGAGGAATGCCGCCACGAGGCAGCAACACGGCGCGAATGGTGTTATGACACTTGCCGTAGGCCCGCCCGATCTCATGCAGCGTCTGTCCGGCTTTCCATCGACTCCAAATCTCACGCTTGTCGATCGCAGAAAGCCCCAACCTCCCTGATCTCATAGCAACACCACCTTTTCAGAGCAGACTTACATCCGATGGTGTTGCATCGACCTATTGAATGCACCCCGTTTACCAGGAACAAGTCGGATTTTACTCCCCAACATCAGGGATAGGGACGACGTGTTCGCCCTGAAAAAGAGGTGGAGGAATTGTGCAATCTGGCTTGTTGGCATCCGTAGGGCACGGGATTGGAATTTCGATCATGACTCGGCCACCGTTCCATCTATCATAGTTCTTCCACTGTGACGGAGGAGTCTGCGCCATTTCTTCGCGTTGCTGCTTGCTTATCTGCCAATCAGGTGCTTCTCGAAAATAATTGGCATAAATGCGGAGAGTTCCTTGAAGCCGAACTTGTCGCCTGACCTTCCTCTCTGAATCAACAACGGGAAAAGCGTCTGCAATGCAATAGGTATCCCGCTTCGCCCGGCCCGGCGCGAGGCGCGAGACGCTGCGGTCGATGATGTCACTCATTCCCTCGACAAGGAACCACGCTACTCCGCTCCCTTGCCCAAGAGTGTTTGAGGCGTCCGTCACGGAGGAATAGACGAGCAATCCACCGAACGAAGGCAAAAAAATGGCTAATTTCGAGCGATTCGCACGCGTGACGCTTATTTGGAGGCAGTGTTTTTTCCACTGTGGAGGAGTACCAATGCGAATCGCCAGAGGTTGGGAAGATGCATCAGTGTTGGGCGCGACGGGTACCTGTCCGTAGTCGAATGGACAGATCAGCAACAGCACCCAAAGATGAAGTCGAGCACGCATCACGCAAATAGCCCTGCTCTTTGGACACCGAGCAGTAAAGGGCAGTTTCCAACTAACAAGTACACGACTTGAAATTCCAGCGTCAACTCCCGAGCAGTCTGCTTACCGCCCAAGTTCGTAGTAAAACCAATTTGTCCGAGAAGTGCGTCCGCGAAGCAAATCGCCGCTCTCCGCCGAAACATTCTTGCATCTCGGCACAGCGCGACGGTGGACCAGGTCCTCTAGCGTTGGGAAAAGCCTGGCTAACTGACAGGCGCCGGTGATGGTTGTTTTGCCGGAAGGAGTACGAGTAGTGCGACTCCAATCACGCCAAAGATCACAATGTCCCAGGGACTATCATCCCTGTGAGTCCCGTGCGCCACTGCCTCCGCCGATTGGATTGTCATCGTGAACGCGTGGGCCAGGCTTGACCAAGCCCCATAAGCGATCAGCGATCTATGCTTCACCGGTCTCTTGACGGCCAGCAACAGAAAGACCCCAAGCACCGTGTTCAGGCTGAGGAACATCGGCACGACATCGTTATGTCCTTCGAGCCATCTGGAGTGCCAGAGAAACTCGAACAGGAAGTAGCCCCAAAAGGAATAAAACAGGCCCACCAACACCAAAACGATCTGCAAGGCGCGCTCACGTTTCATACCGTCCTCCATTTTGAGCAGGTTCTGAGTTGCGCTCCCGCCCAGGTACCGTGATCCTTCTTCCCACTATGAAGGGGGAATCTCCCCGACGCTTGGATAGGGGCTATACGAGGAGACCGATTCCCCAGCAGAAAAGTCAAAAGATGAGAACCGACCGGGCGGGGTTGTCGGAACCATCTCCACGACTGCATACTCCGAACCCTCTGGAATACTACTTAGACATTTATGGATGAACGCATCGTTTACAATGCCGCGCAGCTGTAGCTGGGGAGTGCGGAATGCAGTTACGCATGTCTCTGAGGGTAGTTGACGCAATCTCTGCCGCAGTGACAGGAAGGACGTGTGAAACTCGAAATCCTTATTCCCAGCAGCACGGGAATAGCGGATCAAAATCAACACTTCGCCGTGGCTGTCAAGCCAGCTTTCCAGCGAATTCAGGAATGCTTCGTCTGCTGCGGACCTGAGGCTCGTTGCACGTCTGGAACGCAATTCTAGCGCAAACTCCTGGTATGTCCTGCCGGTAATCGGAAACTGACCCAGTACTGCGGCGAGGCGCTTGTTGCGGGAAGCGGTTGGGGATGATAATTTGATAATCCGATGTGTCCGGCCGCGCACAGCGCAAGGTCATCGGTGCGACCGCCTGTGGCCGGAGCCGGCTCCCGGGTCTTCGACAATTCCGAGGATACTGACCACCCGGAACGGCGCGTTAGCAGGGGATCGCTTCCTTAGAACGAGCGAGTTCGCCGGTCATATGCCTGATAGTGCCTCCAAATCGAACCGTAGCGGTGTGGAACGTGTATCTGGCGTAACCTACTGGCGCGTCGAAGGCTCGCTTTTCGAAATCAGCGCCCTGCGCAGCATTGGCTTCTTCAACTGGAACAGCCAGAGCTTCCTGCAGCGCTGGGTGCGTCGAAGCGGCATGTTGGGCGTCACCCTGCTCCGCCCTCCTATGTATTTCCTCAGCAGGTCCTTCGCTACCCGCTTTCTTCATGGCGTGCTTCGGGGAATCAGCCGCGATCGCCTGGACCTGCTTGGCGAGGAGTATTTCCAATATCAACTGAAGCCCCGCATTCGCCGCGAAGCCGTCGAAAAAATCATCGATGCGGTGCGCGGCGGCCAGCGCGTCGTCCTCATCTCTCAGATGCTCGATCACATCTTACGTCCCATGGCCGAGTTCTTTTCCGCTGAAGCCATCCTGGCGAACCGCCTGGAGTTTCGCGATGGCGTCACCACCGGCCGCCTGCTCGACCCGGTGATTCGCCCGCGCGGCCCGTTTGCCTGGCTCGCCAGTGGTTCCGTTGATGGACATATCTCCACGAAAAAACTGCTGTGGCAATTGGACTGGGAAAAGCACCCCGAACTGCTCGAACGTGCCCTGCTTCCCGTCCCGCGTCCTCGAAACGATAGCGAAGTCCCCGTGCACTCGGTCAGCAGCACCCCCCGGGTTGCCCGTTTGCCGGTCCGCGAAACACTCGCCGGCAAGCATCTGCTGCTGATCGGTGTCACCGGATTCATCGGCAAAGTATGGCTGGTGGACCTGCTGGAAAAGATTCCGGAGATTGGCAAAATCATCCTGCTCATTCGCCGCAATCGCACCACTTCCGCACAGCGCCGCTTCGAGAAGATTGTTGAAGAATCCCCCGCGTTCGATCGTTTGCACGAATCCTATGGAGCGCGTCTCGCCGCCTTCTTGAAGGAAAAGGTCGAGGTCGTCGAGGGCGACGTCAGCCTTCCAGGGTTAGGCTTGGACTCGGACACTCAGACTCGGCTGGCGCGCACCTTGGACTTAATCGTCAACAGCGCGGGGCTAACCGACTTCAACCCCGACCTGCGCGATGCCATCGCCTCCAACGTTGATTCCGTCATTCATCTGGTCCAGTATCTGCGGGCTTGCGATCATGCCGCGCTCATGCATCTTTCCACCTGCTATGTAGTGGGAATGCGGGACGGCCGCGTCATCGAGGAACTGCGGGTCAATTACAATCCCGCCGCTCATCCCGATTTTGATTCTGAGAAGGAAGTCGCTTCGCTGCGCGAAATGGTGTGCCGCATTGAAGAGCGCTCGGAAAGCGCGGAACTCAGCAAAGCTCTGCGCCGCCAAGCGCTCGGCCGCGGCGGTGACGACTCCAGCGTTGTCCCTGACGAGCTCGACGGCGTTTTGAAACGCAACCGCGCGCGCTGGGTCCGCAATCGCCTGGTCCGCGCCGGTATGAAGCGTTCCCAGCACCTCGGCTGGCCCAATACCTACACCTTCACGAAAAGCCTCGGCGAATCCATCTTGGCTAAGCACGGCCGCGATCTCCCCATCGCCATTGTCCGGCCATCCATCGTCGAAAGTTCGGAACGTACCCCGTTCACCGGTTGGAATGAGGGCATCAACACTTCCGGTCCGCTCTCCTATCTTCTGGGCACCAATTTCCGGCAATTGCCTTCCAACGAGCGCAAATGTCTCGACGTGATTCCCGTCGACATGGTCACCCGCGGCATGACCCTGATCGCTGCGGCGCTGCTGCGGCGCCGCCACGCCCGCCTCTACCAGCTCGCCACCTCCGCCATTAATCCCGTGAATATGGGCCGGTCCATCGAACTGACAGGTTTGGCCCACCGCAAGCATTACCGCGCTCAGCAGGGCATCGAGCACTGGCTGAAGGTTAAGCTCGAGACCATTCCCGTTTCCAAGCAGCGCTACGAGCGCCTCTCTATCCCCATGCAGAAGGCCGTAGTCTCGCGCATCAATAAAGCCGCAACCTCTCTGCACATCAGCAAGCCCCCGCTGGCCAAGGCCGAACGCGATTTGGGTCGCGCCGAAAAGCTTATTGATCTCTACGAACCATTCATTCTCCACAACCAGCACGTCTTCGAGTGCGAGAACGCCCGGCTGCTCTCAGCCGCCTTGTCCCCCGAGGAAAAAATGCTCTTCGACTTCGCCCCGGAAAAGATTGACTGGTGGGATTACTGGATTAACATCCACATACCGGCCCTTCGCCGGTGGTGCTACCCGCTGATGGAAGGCCGCCCTCTGGAGGCCAGAGAAGCGCGCGTGCTGGATTGGTCTGTGCCCCCGGAAGGCGCTTCGGCAGCCACCCGCTGAACGGCGCATATCGTATGGCCATATTTCTCACCGGCTCGACAGGATACTTGGGCGGCTATCTGGTAGCTGGCCTTTTCACCGGGCATACCGACCGCCTGAACCTGCTGGTGCGCGCTAAAACGGAACAACACGCTCGCGAACGCTTGTGGCAGTCCTTGCAACTCCATTTCGAATCTCCCGAATTCCTCGCCTATCTCAACGATCGCGTCCGTATTTTTCGCGGCGACTTGACCGCCGAGCGCTTTGCCTTAGACGACGACGAGTATCACGCCCTTGTCGACACGACCGACTCCATCCTGCACTGCGCTGCTTCCCTGAACCGCAAGTCCGAAAAACAATGTCTCAACGTGAACCTGCGTGGCTCGTTGGAAGTGATTCAACTGGCCCGCCGCGCGCAGAACCATCACGGCCTTAGGCGCTACTCGCACGTCTCCACCGTCGCCGTGGCCGGGAAGCGGCAAAATGAAACAGTCACCGAAGACGCGGCCATCGACTGGTCCCGGTCCGACTACGATCCCTACGCCCGCACCAAGAAGTTCTGTGAACACATGGTCCAGCAGTTGCTCCCGGATGTGCCCCGCATCATTTTCCGCCCCGCCATTGTCATGGGAGACAGTCGCCGCCCGGAAACCACTCAATTCGACATGGTGCAAGCCTTCGCTATGCTGGCGCGTCTCCCGGTTCTGCCCTTGCGCCCCGACGACAAGATCGATATCGTTCCGGCCAACTATGTCGGCGCCGCCATCGTGAAGATTCATCAGATGGAAAAGCCCAATTATGGGATTTATCATCTTTCTTCGGGTACCGGCTCGCAGACGTATAAGGAAATAACCGATGCCCTCGCGGCGGCCGGCGGCTGGAGCAAGCCCAGCTACCAACCTTGGCTGGGCGGCACTTTTTCCAAGACCGTCAACTGGCTGGCGTTCAAACGCGGTGCGCTGGGTTACGGTGCGTCCTTGTTGAAAGTTTTCTGGCCCTACCTCGATTGGAATACCGTGTTTGACAATTCTCGAGTGGTGCAGGAAATGGGCGAAGCGCCCGCCACATTCTCTAGTTACGCCTATCCCCTGCTCCAGTTCAGCCGCGCTCATAAATTCAAATATCCGGTCGAGCCTTGGCCAAAAGCTCCCGGCCAGGTTGCCAGCGCGGGGAGAGTGGTCGCATGACTGACTTTCTGCTGGTGATGTGGGTCAGCGCGCTCATCGAGTTACGGCGCTTCGGATGGATGTTCGGCCTGGGCCGCCGCTGGCAGCCCGGCGAAAAACTGAAGCTGCTCTTTGCCGGCTACAACGGCACTCGCAACACCGGCAGCGACGTCCGCGTTCAGGAGATGATTCGCCAGGTTCGCCACGTTCTCGGTCCTCAGAACGTCGACTTCAGCGTCATGTCCCAGAATTTCAACCTGAGTAAGGGCTATTTCGACGGATCAAAGCAGGTTCATCTCCCCGACGTATACCCGCCGTTCTTGTGGCGCGAGGTTCACGCCAATCATGGCGTCATCGCCTGCGAAGGCTCGATGTTCAAAAGCAAGTTCGCCAATGCTCTGACCACCATGATGATCGGTTCCCTCGGCCTGGCCTCCGCGGAAAACAAGCTGTCGGTCGCCTATGGTGGCGATGCCGGACACATGGATGATCTGCTGCAATGGATGTGTTCGCGCTACACCAAAGAATCCTTGGTCATCACCCGTAGCCTGGAATCCCAGCAACTCCTCAGCAGCATGGACGTCCCCAACGAATTAGGCGCGGATACCGCCTGGACCTTTGAAGCGCATCCTCCCGAATATGCCCGGAAAGCGCTTATCTCGGCGGGTTGGGATGAAAAGACGCCCATTCTGGCGCTCTGCCCGATTCACCCATTTATCTGGCCGGTCAGCGCCTCCATAGCGAAATACTTCGCTCGGCTCACCACCGGGGCCTACAAAAACAGCCAATACCGCACCGTCTATTTCTTCGAATCCGGCTCCGAAGTCGACCGCAAGTTTCACCATTACATCCAGGCCTACGCCCAAGCCACCAAAAGCTTCCTTCAGCGGCATCGCGTTTTCCCGATCCTGGTCGCCATGGAACGCCTGGACACCGCAGCTTGCCGGATGCTCGAAAACGAAATTCCTGGCACGCCGATTTTCACCTCTGATCAACACGATATGTTCCAGCTAGTCTCAATTTTGCGCGCCTGCACTTACATGGTTTCTTCCCGTTACCACGGCATCGTCACCTGCATGTCCGCTGGCGTGCTCTCGGCGGGCGTGACCATGGATGAGCGCATCCGTAATCTGATGCGCGAGCGTGGCCATCAGCATTTGCTGCTCACCGTTGATGACCCCGCCCTCGGCCCCAAACTCGCCGACGTCATGGAACGATTGGTGATTGAAGCCGACGCCATTCGCGACAGTCTCGGCCGCACCGTGGTCAGCAATCTCAAAGCCATGGCTCGCATGGCCGCCTTCCTTGAAGACGAAATCCGCAAGACCTATCCCGACTTTCCCCTGCGCAAGGGCGTATTGAGTTGGGAAGACAATTTGCCACCACTCTCTAGAGATTTGATCGATCTGCTCGAGCGCTACGATACCTCGGCCGCTACTGTAGCGGCAGGATGCTGACACGCGCATGGGTAACTTTCTCCAGAACCTGTTTGACCAACTGCATCGCGCCGGCAATCGTGTTGTGCTGCGCGAGATTCGCGGAGAACAGTTTGTCAACGTCACCGGCCGCGAAGTTCTCGACCAAATAGCCCGTATGCGTGCCAATCTGCGTGGCCTGGGTCTGCAACCAGGCGATCGCTGCGCCATGTTGGGCCCAAATTCCATCCAATGGACCGCGTTGGATCTGGCGCTCATGGCCGAAGGTGTCGTCGTCGTGCCCCTTTATTCCCGCTTATCCCCTCCCGAACTCGTTGCCATGATGAAGGATTGCAGTCCCCGGTTTCTATTTGTCGGCGAAACCGCGCTCGGCGACGCTATCGCGCAAATCTGGCCCGACGCGCCTCGCCGGATTTTGTTCGAACAGACGCTGGGCAATCCCGCATCGGCGCAAGCCCTAGCCGGTCCTCCCAATCCTCGCGCTGACTCCGACCTGGTCACCATCATCTACACTTCCGGCACTTCCGGCGAACCGAAGGGCGTCTGCCTGAACACTGGCAACCTGAATCACATGCTGCGTTGCACCACGGGCTGGATGGACCGTTTGGGCTGGAAAGGTCCGGAGCCTATGCACGTGTTTCAATACTTGCCCGTGAGCTTTGCGGCGTCTTGGATCGTTTTGCTGTCTTGCCTCACGAAAGACACGGTGTTGACTCTTTCCACCGACCTGAACAAACTCGCCGACGAAATTCGACTATCCGCCCCAAATTACTTTTTTAATGTCCCCACACTGCTCGAGCGTGTCCGCCGCGGCGTGGAAGACGCCCTCTCGGAACGCGGCTCCGTGATCCGCCGCATCTATGCCCATGCGCTTGAGGGCTGGCTTGAGCGGCAGGATGGGAAAAACGGCGGGCTCTCGCTGTTTCTGGCTCGCATTCTCATCTTCAACAAGATTCGTGCTCGCTTCGGCGGCAAGTTACGCGGGCTGGTCTGTGGCTCCGCGCCACTCGCTCCCGAAACACAGGAATTTTTCGCCATGCTCGGCATTCCCATCTGGCAAGTGTATGGCCTCACGGAAACTTGTGGCATCTGTACCATGGACGACCCGCAAATACCCAGTGAACCCGGTCGCGTGGGCCAAGCAATCCCTGGCATAGACTTGATGGTCGCGGAAAATGACGAAATTGTTGTGCGTGGCCCTAACGTTTTTCCGGGCTACTGGAACCGCGCGGAAGCGACCGCGCACGCTCTCGAGGGCGGTGTGTTTCACACCGGCGATCAGGGTGAAGTCAACTCCAAGGGCAATTGGCGCATTAGCGGCAGAATCAAGAATCTCATCGTTCTCAATTCCGGTCACAAAGTCGCTCCTGAACCCATCGAGGACAAAATCGCCCAGCACGTGCCCGGCGCGCAGCAAGTGATTGTTGTTGGCAACGCCCGAGGCTATCTCTGCGCTTTGGTCACCGGCGCGGTCGAACCCGCCGCTGTGCAGGTCGCCATCGACCTTACTAACGTGAATCTTCCTCACTATCGCCAAGTCCGGAATTTCACCATTCTGAAGGACCCATTTACGGCCGACGACGGCCTGATTACCGCAAACGGCAAATTGCGTCGCGACGCCATTCACACCAGATTCCGCGGCGAAATCGAACAAATGTACGCCAAACATGCGGCCGTTGCTGGCGGCAACGCATGAGCAAAAACTTCCGTGGCCATGCGCTCCGCTGGGAGTGGCACGACGGCGTTGTCGAACTGACTCTGGATCACCAACCTCTGAACGAAATCGGCACGGTAATGCTGGCGGACCTGGAAAAATTCGTCGCCGCCATTCCTGCGCTCACTTCCACTACCAGCGCTTGTATCATCGCCAGTGCGCGTCCCGGCGGATTCTGCGCCGGTGCTGATCTGAAGCAGTTGTATTACACCGCGCTCGCTTTGCCGAAAAACCAGCGCGCTTCCGGTGTCCGCGCTTTCCTGAAACGCATTCACAAAGTATTGAACGCCATCGATGCAGCTCCTTTCATCACCTTTGCCGCTGTTCACGGCGTATGTATGGGCGGCGGTTTGGAATTAGCTCTGGCCTGTGACCAGATTGTCGCCGACAAAATGGCGCGCTTCGGCTTTCCGGAATTACGTCTCGGCTTGATTCCTGGCTTTGGCGGCATTCCGCGGTTGCGCCGGGACGTCGGCAACAGCTTCATTCGCGATCTGCTTTTCACCGGCAGAACCGTAAAAGCGGAAAGCGCTCACCAGGCCGGACTGGTCGCCCATCTCGCTGGCGAAGGCTATGCTCTGCAGGTGGCCCGGTCTATGGCCCTGCAAGTCACCAAATTTGACCCCGAGACTCGTGCCGCGGCCAAGCAGTTCACCAAGCCTGGCCCTCTGTCCGAATTGCACAAGGAGATCGAACTGTTCTGTAAGCTCTTCAATCGCCCCGTGGTTATGGAAAGCTTGCGCCGTTTTGTCGAGAGCGATGAACCTATGAAGCACCTGCCCGCCGCACCCGGTAAATAACCCCCCGAAAATAAACCCCTCACCTAGCCGATTGGCGGATGTGCGCCACCCGCGGCCTGCGGCATTCTGTGTCCGGAGGCAATCACGATGTCAGCAGAATGGATTGCAATTTCGAACGCCTTAGCCGAAGCCACTCAGAAAGCCGCTGCTCACGCCGTAGCTGTGCACACCGAGCCGCGGGGCTCTTCCAGCGGCATCATCTGGCGCCCCGGCTTAATTGTTACCGCGGAACACGCCTTGCGCCGCGACGAGGAGATTCAAGTAACCTTGCCCGGTGGCAAGGTCGCCAATGCCCATCTGCAGGGCCGGGACCCTTCCACTGATCTCGCGCTGCTCAAATGCCAAGACGCCACCGCCGCGCCTGCCAGTTTCGCCGATTCCAGCAACCTGAAGCCTGGCCAACTCGCGCTCGTGGTCGGCCGAACGCGCGCCAGTGGCCCTGTAGCCGCTCTGGCTTGCGTCAGTTTGGTCACCGCGGAACGTCGCATTTGGGGTGGCAACACCATCTCGCCGTATATCCGCCTGGACGTTGCCTTGCAGCGAACCGCCGTTGGCGGCGCCGTCGTCGATCCTTCCGGCACAATTACCGGCATAGCTACGCCCAAGTTCGCCCCCTTCGGCGCCTTGGCTTTGCCCACGGCCGTGGTCAGCAGAGTCGTAGACGCTTTACTGACCAAAGGGCACATCCCTCGTGGTTATCTCGGCGTCGGTTTGCAGCCCATTCGACTGCCCGACAATCTGCGCAATGTCCTGCAGCGTCCCGAAAAAACGGCTGTGATTGTTTTGGATGTGGAACCCGAAGGTCCCGCTTCCAAAGCCGGAGTGGTGATTGGCGACATTTTGCTTGCCCTCAATGGCAAACCCGTCGTGCGCCTGGAAGACGTTCACGCGCATCTTCATGGAGAGCAGATCGGCAAAGCCTTGACCGCCGATTTCTTGCGTGGCGGCGCTCGCCGCGAAGCCAGCATCGTCGTCGGCGAACGCCCAGGCAGAGGCAACTAACATGGCTATCAACGGACTTGGGGCAATCAGCGAACGCGTGCGTCGCTCCACCGTTTTGGTGCAACCCGGAGGGTGCGGCTGCGGCTCCGGCGTGATCTGGGACAGCAATGGCACCATCATTACCAATGCGCATGTGGCTCGCGGGCCGCGTGCCGAAGTCACGCTGTGGGACGGTCGCGAGTTCACCGCCGAGGTGTGCGCTCGCGACCCTCGTCGCGATCTGGCTGCCCTGCGCATTCCGGCTTCCGCTCTCGAGTCGGCAACGCCAGGTGATTCTTCCCAGCTTCGCCCTGGAGAACTGGTGGTTGCCATTGGGAATCCGTTGGGATTCCTGGGCGCCATGACCATGGGCGTGGTTCATGCCGTTGGATCACTCCGCGGACTAGGCGACCGGCGTTGGGTGCAAGCCGATGTGCGCCTCGCCCCTGGCAATTCCGGCGGACCGCTCGCTGATGTTCGCGGTCATGTGATCGGCATTAACACCATGGTTGTCGGCCGGCTGGCACTGGCCATTCCCAGCAACGAGGTCTCGCGCTTCTTGCTCGGTGAAACCGGCGGGCATTGGCTGGGTGTGTCCATACAGCGCGTGCGCTTGCCTCACCCCGCCCAAATGCGTAGCGGCCTCGTGGTCCTGGGCATCGAACCCGGCAGTCCGGCGGCGCTCGCTTCGCTTTTGCCCGGAGACATCTTACTGGGCACGGAAGACGTGAGCTTTTCCTCACCGGACAAGCTGGCTGGCGCTCTGCGGGAAAATTCCACGGGCATCTTGCGCTTGAAATTCCTGAGAGGTGATTACGCGAAAATCCGCCACGTCACGGTCTCGTTAGGTCCTATCAGCAGGAGACCCATCGCCGCGTGATTCGCGTTCTTCTCATCGCCGCTCCGGGCGTGCTTCGGGAACGACTCGAAGAATCCCTCGAATCGCCCGACTTCGCGGTAATCGGCCGGGCAGACGAACCGGAATCGCTGGATGACGAACTGGCCGCCGACGCCGACGTGCTTCTCGTGGATGGCACCTCCGTCCCGCTCGACAGCCTCCTCGAGTCTTTGCAAGAACTGCGCCTGCCGCAAACCGCCAAACTCGTTCTCCTGGTGGATCAAGCATCGCCCGCTTCCGTAAATCGCGCCATTCGCGCTGGAATTCGCGCCATCCTGCCCGAACAAATCGAATCGGAACAGCTCATCGCCGCTCTCCAGGCGGTCGCCCGCGATCTGTTGGTCATTCACCCAACGGAAATGCAAACCACGCGTTCTTCACAGGCGTCTCCGAGCGATTTTGTCGAACTGGTCGAACCGCTTACCGCGCGCGAGCGCGATGTCCTGCAAATGCTCTCCGAAGGCCTGGGCAACAAGGAAATCGCCGCGCGCTTGAGCATCTCCGAGCACACCGTCAAATTTCATGTGGCCTCGATTCTCAGCAAACTCGGCGCTTCCACCCGCACCGAAGCCGTCTCCATTGCCCTCCGCCGTGGCTTGATCCTCCTTTGATCCCCTCCCGCACCGAACTCCGGTAGTGTCCTAATTTGGATTTTGTGGGGCTAGAGTGCGGCATCTATCGTGCGCCGTATCCACTCTGAGATCGTTTGTTTCTTGGACTTGGCTTTCGCTTCTATCGCCCGCAATTCCTCGCCCGTAACGCGGACGCGCAACATCCCCGCTTTGGCTTCTCCCTTGGGGAGTCTTGGCCGTCCTGCTTTCTTATGCTTCAGCTTTTGATTCACGATTTCTAAACTCTTGGACGATTGCTGCCCTCACAGCCGATCTGACTGGGAAATCAGCCAACGCGCTAACTACCGCGAATTGCTTGTCCATGCTGAGGATATTTGCCATATCCGTTCTCCTTATGGCAATTAATGTACCCCAATAATTATTGGGTTGTAAGATATATTTTTGTGGTACGCTATTAGCGCCACAGGAACATCGCCAAGATATATGTCGCGCAAACGGCCACGAAAAGAGCGACCAAATAGGCAACACGAAAACATATCCGCCAAACCAAGAAAATACGAAGTTGGACGTTACCCACCGTTCTAGGGCTAATAATAGGGACAGTGGGAGCATTGGGAGTAGTAGAGCTACGACCCCAGTTGGAAGTAACGCCTCAACAGCTCTCCTTAAGCAATCAGCCATTTTCAGTGCCCTTCAATATCAAGAACTCTGGTTATTTATCCTTTTTTGTTGACCATGTGATTTGCTTCATTGTGAATACCGAAACAATACAGGGGGCACACTTTGCCGGCATTATTTTTCAACATCCTGATTGGGATGGCGTTACCCTTGATCGGGGCATTAGTGGAACGATGTCTTGCTCTATGTATGGCCAAGACATTGGTGGTGCTCATGGTCACGGTGATACTCCTAAGTCCGCCGACATTGTAATGGCGGTGACCTACCGGCCTTGGCAAGGCTTTCCTTATCTTTTTCGAAAACATTTTGGTTTTCGTGGACTTCATGGTGATACTTGGCAATGGACTTCGTACCCGCCTTCTCAACAACTGAAGGATAAAATAGATGCCGAAATAAATTCCAAATTGCGCGTGAATTAACCCACCCCGATGGATGTAGGGCAGTTTGACAACTTGGGAGTATGCCCGAACCCAAACTAGGACACTATCCGAACTCCGGCAATATTCCTTCCCGCCGCTGGCAGTGATAGATTTGACTCTTATGCGAACCTTGGATCAGACCACCCAGGAGATTCTCGACCTCGCCACAAAGCACTTTAAGGCCGCGCCCGGCTCCCTCCACCCGGAAGACGACTTTTACAAAAAGCTGGGCATCGACAGCCTGCAAACACTGGAACTCCTCTCGCGCCTCGAAAATCATTTCAATATCGAGTTGCCCGACTATGAAGTGCAAGGCGTGAGCGACTTCAAGACCCTCGCCGAACGCGTGCATTCCCGCCTGTAATGCTGGACCTCTCGAAGTACTCCTCAATTGGTGAAGCGGTTCGCGACGCCCTGGAAACCTGGCCACGCGACGTGTGTCTCTACGAGTCCGACCGCGGCGAAGAAAAGCAGCGCATTACCTATCGCGAATTTAAGCAGCGGGCCCTTCCTCTGGCCAAGTGGTTGCAGGATTCGGGATTCAAGGCGGGTGATCGCGCCTCCATCATCATGACCAATCAGTCCAAATGGCTGATCTCCGCTTATGCCATCTTCTATTGCGGTGGAACGCTGGTTCCCTTGGACTACAAGTTGAAACCGGAAGAACAGTGGACCTTGCTGAAACATTCTTCCGCCAGCCTGCTCATCACCGAATATCCCATTTGGCGCCAGCTAAGTGTCTCCCCTGGGCTCGCGCAAGCCACGCAAATCGGCCACGTGCTGGTGACCGAGGTTCCCGCCAATGTCGATATGGCCGGCGCAACTGCCTGGGAATCCGCCAAAGGCGCGGGCCAACCCACATTTGTTCCTCGCAGCCGCGCCGACCTTGCCTGCATCGTCTATTCCTCCGGCACCGGCGGTACCCCCAAAGGCTGCATGATGACGCACGACAATTATCTTGAGCAGTGCGTCGCGCTCACTTCCATCTATCCATTCTGGCCCGGCGTAAAGTACCTCAGCATCCTTCCCACCAATCACGCCATCGATTTTATGGTGGGATTTTTCGGCCCGTTTACTTGTGGCGCGGCTGTGGTTCATCTGCGGACCCTGCGCCCGGAATACGTCCGTGAAGCCTTCACGAAATACCAAATTACTTACGTCAGCCTGGTTCCCTTGGTGCTCAAAAACCTCCAAAAGGGTTTGCAAGCTCGTTTCGATGAGCTGCCGCCGGCCAAACGCCGCGTTTTCGAACGGCTCCGCAACATCAACAAAGCCCTCACCAAGCCTCGCCCGATCCTTCCCCTGAGCCGCCTGCTGCTCAAGCAAGTCCACACGGCCTTTGGAGGCAAGCTGGAAGCCTTGATTGTCGGCGGCGCGTTCACCGAGCCGCAGGTGCTGCAATTCTTCTACGACCTGGGCATTCCCGTGGCCAACGGCTACGGCCTGACCGAAGCAGGCACCGCCGTCACGGTAAATGATCTCCGGCCTTTTCGGGCCGACACAGTTGGCAAGCCCCTCCCCGGCATGGAAGTTCGCATCCTGAATCCTGATTCAGATGGCATCGGCCAGGTCGCGGTTCGCAGTCGCACCGTAATGGCCGGCTACTTGAACGAGCCCGAATTAACCGCTCAGACCATCGTCGATGGCTGGCTCATGACCGGCGACATGGGCCGTTTCGATCCGACAGGCCATCTGCAACTGTTCGGCCGCAAGAAAAACATGATCGTCACCGAGGAAGGAAAAAATGTTTATGCCGAAGACGTGGAGCAGGCCTTCGAAGGCCTGCCCGTCAAAGAGTTTTGCGTCTTCGCGGCCAATTACATCTGGCCCAGCCGCTCCATGGTCGCCGAGCAACTCGTCTTGGTGATTCATTTGGACCACGGCCAGTCCTTCACCGGCGAACTGCGCGAAGAAATATCTGCGCGTAACAGCCGGCTGATCAACTACAAGCGCATTCATGGCCTGGTTCTCTACAACGAAGATTTCCCGTTGACTGCTTCCCTGAAAATCATCCGTGTGGCCCTGGCCGAGCGCCTCGGCAAGCTCCAGCGCGATCAGGCAATCCTGCCTGTCTAAACCACGGTTTCCACTGCAAATCGCGGTAAAATTTCAGCATCGGAATCTTTGTGAACCAGAAGTTCATCGCCATCGTCAATCCCGCAGCGGGGGGCGGGCGTTCCGCTAAACTCGCTGGCAGCGAACTGGCACGGTTGCGCCAGTTTGGCTTGCGCATTGACGTGATTGCCTCCACCGGCCCGGGCCACGCTTTGGAGTTGGCTCGCGAGGCTTACGATCAGGGCTATCGCAAGTTTCTTGCGGTCGGCGGAGATGGCACGGCGCATGAAATTATCAACGGCATTTTCTCCCGCGAGCGGCCCACGCAACGCGTCGAGCTGGGCTTCCTTCCGCTCGGCACCGGCAACTCCTTCTTGCGCGACTTCGGCACCTTAGGCGCGCAATCCTCTCTGGCCGCTTTGCAGACTGGTCAGACGCGCCGCATTGATTTGCTCCGCCTCTACCATTCCTCGGGCACGCTGTACTCCTTCAACCTGCTGAGTATTGGATTCACCGCGGATGTGGGCGCAATCACCAATCGAGTCTTCAAGCCTTTCGGCCACTTCGGATATCTCTTGGGCGTGTTTGTGAAGGTCGTGCAACTGCGTCGCCGCTCCTTCAAATTGCGTTGCGACAACGATGCCGATTGGGACCAACGCCGCTGTTTGTTTCTCACCTTCAACAACAGCAAGTACACCGGCGGCACCATGTTGATCGCCCCAAACGCCGATCCCTGCGATGGCCAAATAGAATTTGTCCGCTGGGGTCCCATTGGTAGGCTTGGACTCCTGCGCATGTTGCCGCGCCTGTACGATGGAACGCACATCGATCATCCCCTGGCCACCTGCCGCGCCGTCAAGCGTGTGGAATTTGATTTACCGGCGCCCATCGACGTGATGATCGATGGCGAAATCGTCACCGTGCAATGCCAGATCCTCGAAGTGCTCCCCGGCGCCATGGACGTGTATATATGAGCCGCGTTTGGGATGTGCTTCGCAGCCTGTTCCTCTGGGGTGTCAGTTGGTTGCACTTCCTTATCGTCGTCCCCGTTCTCATCGCCCTTGCCGTGGTTTTGAATCCTCGCAAACACGACTGGCTGCAACGCGGTCTGTGCCGTCGAATCGCCTTCTTTTCCGCGGCCAAAGTCGTAGCCCAGAAAGCTCCCGGCTTCGACCCCAACCGCACCTCCTTCTTCATGGTCAATCACGTCAACTTGCTCGATCCTTTCATGTTGTACTGCGCGATTCCGCAGCTGGTGCGCGGCTGGGAACTCGAATCCCACTTCAAGATTCCCATTTATGGCTGGCTCATGAAACGTTTTGGGAACGTTCCCGTTCCTAACGTGCGCAGCCCGAAAGACCTGAAGCGTCTGTGGCGCCTGACCCAGGAAGCCGTCAACAACGGCATCAGCCTGATCATTTTTCCGGAAGCCAAGCGTACCCGCGACGGCCATCTCGGTGATTTCGAGGACGGCGGCTTTCGCCTGGCTCAGCAACTCGGTGTTCCGATTGTTCCTGTCAGTCTGGTGGGCTCGTTCCACCACCTCAGAACCGAGGATTGGATCCTCCGCCCCACCACCATCCAGATCATTTTGCATGACACCATCGAAACCACCGGCCTTACCAAGGAAGACGTGCCTGCACTGAAGGATCGCGTGAAGCGCATCATCCAGGAGCCCGTCGAGCGCTGGCTGCAACAGTCGGCCGCCGACGCGCCTCCGTCAACTCAACACGCAGCTTTGGAAGAATAGCTGGCGGCTTGCTCGCTTACCTTCGCGGGTGCCTCGATCGCCTTCATGGTCGGTAGGATCCGTCCAGCTTTGGTTTCTTGCCAGGTAAAGAAGATCCGGTGAATTACGGTAAGCGTTGAAACAATCGCGATCACCCACAGCACTTGCGCCATGCGGTTGAACAGCCCTCCAATGATCAGCAGCACCAGCCGCTCCGGACGCTCCATGAATCCCACTTTGCACAACGGGATCAGCGACTCAGCTCGCGCCCGCGCATAGCTCACCATCACCGACCCGGCAGTTGCCACCGCCGCCAGCACCACATACGGTGTCCGCCCGGCCACCGAGTAGTACACCAGCAGGCCCATGTACAGCGCCATGTCCGCGTAGCGGTCCAGCGTGGAATCGTAAAATGCTCCAAAAGCGGTGACCCGGTTTTGCCTCCGGGCCACCTGCCCATCCAGCATGTCCAAAAATCCCGCAATGAACACAACGATCGCGCCGGTTCGGAAATTGCCCACCGCGAAGTTCGCCGCGGCCGCAAAATTCACCAGCAATCCCAGAAACGTCAATAAATTCGGATTGATGCCGGTCGCCGCCAATGCCCCCACAATGCGGTGGATCATCCATTTCGCACCAGTGCCGATTGCGCCAGTGAAAGTTCCCATTTGTCTATGCCATTTTTTGATGATACTGCAAGCTCACCAGCCTAACCAAGTGCCCTCGGCGCCGCGCACACCAGTTCGCTGTAATGGCCCGAAATGCCATTCTTAACCTTTCCCGACTGACGTTGGACCTGATCAATGAGCCGTGGTGGGCCGTCCACCGCTCGCCCACCATTCTTCGAAGGCTACGCCCTTTTCGCAGCCGCTTCTTCCACCGTCTTGTAGATCGGCAGCAGATTCTGCAGACCCGCCACTGTGACCACCGCCGTGCTTTGCGGCTGCAAGGCCGCCAACGCAAACACTTTACCCTGATTGCGTCGGCTTACAAACAACGACACCAGCGCGCCTACTCCCGCCGAGTCCAGGAACGTAACCCCACTCAAATCCATGATCACGTAACCGGCGGTCTCTGCCCGCATTTTCTGAATGAAGCTATTCACCGTCTCCAAGCTGAGCTTCCCGTTGGCCTTGTATACTGCCGGATCCGCATCGCTCGGCGACTGCTTTTCCACGTCTAAGTTAATTGGCATAAGCACTCTAAATTATCGAAATCAAATCCGCTTCACATTAACAGACGTTAACATCCGTTTCCAGCCGCTATTCCGTCCCCACCGTTCCAAAATGGAATCGAATATCTACTTGATTATATTTTTCTTATGCTATTTCTTGTTGACCTCTTCTCTTCCTCGCGCTACCGTGGCCTTAGTTTTCTCCAACACACATTTTCTTCTAAGGAATCCTTCATGAGCCCGCGTCCTCCTCGTCCGTTCGGGACCTGCGTCGGTCCGCTCCTCTATGCTCTTGTTGTTCTCGGTTCAACTTGCTGCGTCGCTCCTCGCTCCGTTGCCCAAACCACGCAGCCATTCCTTTTTGCCGGCACTTACGACAGCGCCAGCAATACTTCTGGATTGGTCACTCTGCTTCGCAATGGCACCACCGGTGTGCTCACCATACTCCCCAATACGGCTGTGGTGTTCAAAGACCCGTGTACCCCCACCACCATCGATCCCACCGGCAATTTCCTCTTTGCGGTGTGTGGCGAAGGGGTCGCGATGTACACCTTGGACGCCACCACGGGAGTGGTCAGCGAGACCGCCACCTCACCCTACTCGGCTTCGGTTTCCACCGGCCAAGCCGGTGTGCTGGTGGTTGCGGAAAGCACCGGACAATACGTGTATCTCCTCAAAGTCGGCCTCACGCAATCACCCGCTCCTTCCACGTTCACCCTGGATAGTTTTCAAATCGACCCCGCGACTCCATCTCTAGTGCCGGTGAATAGCCAAGCACTGCCACTAAATGCGGCTTGGGTTGCCTCTGCAGCAGATCCTGCGCGCCACGGCCTGTTTATCTACACCAATCAAGATCAACCGGGTTCCTCGCCCACCGCTCTGCTGTTTCCCATCTCTTTTGACTTTTCCACCGGATTGGCCAACATTCCCACCACTGGGCTGACCATCGGCAGCAATGCCCGCAGCATGTCCATTAGTCCCAATGGGGCCTATCTGGTTTTGGGTTGGGGCGAAACCATCGGATCAGTCACCGAATACCAAATCTCCAGTTCGGATTTCAGCCTGGCGCTGGTTGCCAGCATCAACCTTGGCCCGGAAGATACCCCCTATGGTAGCTACACGTTTCCCGACTCGGTCCTCTTCAGCCCGGGAGGCAATCTTCTTTACGGACAAGCGCCCCCCGCCAATTTCGCGGGTGGTTCCAGTCTGCCTTTTCTTGTTTTCGACCCCACAACTCTGACGGTTCTGCCGACTCCTCCCATTCCCGTTTCGAATGCCAATTTCTTGAATGGAATTGCCGACCCGCAAGCCCCGTTCACCTATGTCGGCAATGCCGGGCCAACCACCTACGGGATCTCGGTCTACGCGGTCGATCTCTCCACCGGTTTACCCAGCCAGCCCGGACCCATCAGCGCTCCCTTCTATCCCCAGGACGAACTCTCTCCGTTATTCGTCACCATCGAGCAAAACGGCCAAGGCATTCTGGGTCCTACCTTGGGCACTTCTCCGGGCGCCCTCACCTTTGGCCCAACCAGCACCGGGCAAACCAGCAACGCACAAACCGTCACTCTCAAGAGTCTGGGCGCGCAGTCCGTCAGCCTCAGCGGCATTCAAATCTCCGGCGCCAATGCCGCGGACTTCACCGAAACCGACAACTGCCTGTCTTCTCCGGTTCTTCCCACAAATCACACTTGCACGATCGCGCTAACCTACGCTCCCAGCAGCGCGGGCACCAGCCAAGCGACTCTATTCGTCACTGACAATGCTGCCGGCAGTCCCCAATTTGTTACTCTCTCCGGCACTGCCGTAATACCCTCGCCAGGCGCTCCAGCCGTTGCTCTGAATCCCTCGGGCACGCTGGCATTTCCCGGCACGCCTACGCAAGGCACTTCGACCAGCCCGCAGGCGGTCACCCTTACCAATTCAGGCGGAGCATCTTTGCAAATCGGGGGAGCCAGCCTCGGCGGCTACAATGTGTCTGATTTCAGCATTTCTGCCAACACTTGCTCCGGTTCGCTCGCTGCCGGCGCTTCCTGCGCCATCTCTATCGTATTTTCCCCTTTGGCCGCTGGTGTTCGCACCACCACTCTGACGATTACCGATAGCGCCGCCAATTCTCCACAATCCCTAACCATCACGGGCACGGCATCGCCTTCCGCCACCATCACCGCCTCTGCAGGAGGCTCCACGACCGCTACCCTCAGTCCCGGTCAAACCGCCACCTATAATCTGGTCATCACTCCGGGTGCCGGTTTTACGGGAACCTTCTCGTTCACCTGTTCTGGCGCGCCCTTTGGTGCCAGCTGCACCGTGCCTGCCAGCGTTTCCGTCTCCAACGGCAACCCCGTTTCCCTAACCGTTTCGATCAGCACCTTGGGAGCGTCACAACCGCTGCCCGCACCCAATCTTCCCGATTCCCATAAGCAGCCGGATGCGCTTCTCTACGCAACAATACTTCTCCTCGCCTTCTGCATGTTGTCTGCTGCATGGAAATTGCGCTCAGCTATGCAACTACCGCGGCGTCCAACCACCGCGACACTCGCGCTATCCCTCTGCCTCATCTTGGTGTTGGTGGACCTCGGCTGCTCCAGCGTGCACACCGCCAGCACTTCCGGCTCCTCGCCCGCTTCTCCTTCGATCCACTCCGCTGCTACTCCCTCGATCCAACCGGCCGGCGGTACTTTCACCGCGGCGCAAACCGTCTCCATCACCGACGCCACGTCCGGCGCCACCGTTTACTACACCACCGACGGCACTACCCCCAGCGCTGCTTCAACCGCGTATTCCGCGCCTTTTTCTTTAACCTCCGCGGCCACCGTTCAGGCCATCGCTGCCGCCGCTGGCTACAACGACAGTTCCGTGGGCTCTGCCGCCTTCAAATTCCAAACCCCTGCCGCCACCTATCCCATCACCATCGGCATGACCGCCATACCCAAAGGCTCCACGAATACACTCCAGCTGGATCCAATCCTCCTGACCCTGATCGTGAATTGACCCGCGGGATGGCCCGATTCAAGGCATGCCACATGACTTGGATTTGATCTATCTTCCGTAGCTCACCCGGTAGATCACTCCCGCGCCATCATCACTTACCAGCAGGGAACCATCCGCTGCTACCGCTATGCCCACCGGCCGCCCATAAACGTCTTTTCCCTTGGGATCCGGATCGAAGCCGGTCAGAAATGGTATTGGGTCCTCCACCGCCTTGCCTCCCCGGAAGGCTACGAACGCCACTTGGTACCCGCTGCGGATCGATCGGTTCCAGGAGCCGTGTTCCGCTAAGAACGCTCCGCCCCGATACAATCCTGGAAATTGTCCTCCGGTGTAAAACGTAAACTGCAACGGCGCCACGTGTGCGCCTAACAGCACATCGGGGATGATGGTCTTCGCCACCAGGTCCGGCCGCTGGGGCCTCACCCGCGGGTCCACATTGTCTCCAATGTAGCTGTACGGCCAACCGTAAAATCCGCCGTCCTTCAGCGATGTAAAATAATCCGGGGGCAAATTGTCTCCCAACTCGTCGCGCTCGTTGACCGCGACCCACACTTCGCCCGTCCCCGGCTCAATCGCCAGTCCCACCGCGTTGCGCAATCCCGACGCATAGATGCGCGCGTTTCTTCCGTCTGGATCGCTGACCAGCACCGCGGCTCGCCTTTGGTCCTTCTCAAAATCAATATTCGAGGAGGATCCCACACTTGCATAAAGCTTGCTGCCGTCGCTGCTAAACGCGATCGTGCGCGTCCAGTGCCCTCCTCCCGGTGGCAAATCCAGAATGTGCTCCGCTTTGCTAACTGCTTTCGATGTTTTTCGGTCATACCGGAAGCGCGCCACTTCGTTGGTATTTGCCACGTACACATAGTCGTCGTGAAACGCGATGCCAAACGGGCGGTTCAATCCTTCAGCGAACACCTGCTTCTCCGGTGTTCCGCCGCCCTTTTCGGGGTCGTGCAAAACAATCACTTGGCCCGCTGCGGAATCCGCCACAAAAACATCTCCATTCGGAGCCACCGCCAGGAATCTTGGTGTATTGAACCCCTTGGCGTACACACTAACCTGAAACCCTCCAGGCGCTTTGGGCAGAAACCCGGCCGGCGGTTTGGCTTCGTCCGGCCCATTCCCAGCACTGCGCGTGGCAAACGGCCTGGGCAAATTGGGATTTTTGCCGTTCGTCACCTGCGCGATTGCTGGAACCGCGATCAATACACTACACAGCACCATACCTGCAGCAAACATGCGTTTCATTTTTCCAGGTCCCCTGTTCATCCGCTCTTCTTATGCTTACCGCCACTGCCGGACTATTTTACCGAATGCCCGCATTGCCACTCATGCTGCTTTTCCCGTTGTGCGTGCTTTTCACGGCTGCGTAGGCCGTTCCGTTACCGGTTTGCCCCCGCTGCCCGGAAGCAGCGTTTTCCCCGCGCCGCGATTTGCATCAGCCAGCAATTTCTCTAGGTTCGAATACGCATAGATCGTGGGCGCGTGATTCTGCATCAGCCCCCCCGTATCCGCCGTCGGACCATAGTTGCTGTGAATGGCGCGCCCCAGCATTCGCAGCATGGCCATTTGCTGCCCGCGGTGATGTGCTGTGTGGGCAATCCGTCGCGTCAGGATCCAAGCCACGGTTCGCCGCGCGTCGAAGAACTGTGCTTCGCCCTCAAACCAGTCCTCCGGTTTTGCCTGTAAGGCGCCCAGCCTCCTGTCGCTGTCCTCCGTGTAGCGCCGGGTGAATTCCGCTCGCGTCTCCGGTTTCGGTAATGGTGGTGCTCCTACATCGATCTTCAACATGGTCCGAAACCACAGGTCTTCGCTCACGCATTGATGCACCATTTGCTCGTGTACGCTGCGGCCCCGCGGGTCGTCCGCTCGCGGGCGAAACTCCATGTCATTCTCTTCGAATTCGCTCCATACGCTTACCACTTTGATTCTTTCTGTGGCATAGGTTTCCACCAAAAATTCGTAACGCATACGATTCCCCTGCTACTTCACCGCCGCTATGAGCAAACCGCCTGTAGAAAACGACCGAATTTTATACCCCATTTCGTCACATCTCTCTTGACGTCCCTGTCGCAACAAGGTATTCAATTAACTCCGCGCAGCGTTTTTCTCTGGTTACCCGCCCGGTTCCCTTGCCTACTGCGCGCAAAAACAATCCACTCTACTTTCAGGAGGATTTATGTCCACCGTCCGCGCAATTCCGGAAGGCTATCATTCCTTGACACCCGCACTGGTCTGCAAAGGGGCAGCCCGGGCCATCGAATTCTACAAGCAGGCCTTCAACGCAAAAGAACTTCACCGCATGCAGGGTCCTGGCGACAAGATTGGCCACGCCGAACTCCAGATCGGGGATTCTCGCCTGATGCTTAGCGATGAATTCCCGGGCATGGCCAACGCCCCAGGCTCAACTCCCAATTCCAGCAACAGCATCGTTCTCTACACCGACAACGTCGACGAAGTCTTCAATCGCGCCGTCAAAGCCGGTGCCAAGGTCGAGATGCCTCTGGAAAATCAATTTTGGGGTGACCGCTACGGCAAACTACGCGATCCCTTCGGCCATCAGTGGGGCCTTGCCCAGCATGTCGAAGATGTCGCACCGGCGGAAATGGAACGCCGTGGCAAAGAATGGATGGCCAAAATGAGCAAGGCTGCGGGCGCCCACAGCTAGCCCGAAGCCTCAGCTCTCAGACACGCAGAACGTGGGGTTCAGGTGCGCTCGCGCTTGAACCCCGCAATTTCTCAAAACCCTCGGGTGCACGCTCACTCTCGCACCAATGGCCACATCCACGCCGCCCCTCTCACGCCGCTGGCATCGCCATGTTTCGCCATCACCACCGGCGTGTCTGCCTCGCGCCCAAACACGTATTCCTTCAACCGCTTCGGCACATTCTGGTATAACCGCGACACTTGCGACAGCCCCCCACCCAGCACAATGATGTCCGGATCCAGAATATTGATCATCTGCGCTAAGCTCCGAGTCAGCCGGTCTTCGAAGCGCGCCAAGCTCGCTAACGCCTCCGCTTCTCCTGCTTCGCTTCGCGCGATAATCTCTTTCCCTCTGAGTTTCTTTTTTGTGGCCCGCTCGTAATCCGCTTCCAGGCCCGTCCCTGAAATCCACGTCTCGATGCAGCCGCGATAACCGCAGTAGCATTCCTGCCCGGGATACTCGTCGGGACGCATCCACGGCAGCGTGTTGTGGCCCCATTCGCCGGCCACTCCGTTTCTGCCGTTGTGTACGCGCCCGTCAATCGCCAGCCCCCCTCCGCATCCGGTCCCAAGTATCACTGCGAACACCACGTGCTTGCCTGCGCCCGCCCCATCCGTCGCTTCGGACACCGCCAGGCAGTTCGCGTCATTGGCGCAGCGTACTTCTCGGCTCAACGCGCTGCTCAAGTCGCGATCAAACGGCCGCCCAATGATCCACGTGGAATTCGCGTTTTTCACCGCATGTGTAATTCCTGAAATGGTTCCGGGAATCCCTACGCCCACGGAGCCGCGACCTCCCACCGCCGCCTCGATCTTCTCTACGCCTTCCTTGATCGCGCGTACCGTCCCGTCATAGTCCTCACGCGGAGTTGCCACCCGGTGCCGGCACAATTCGTGTCCGTCGGGCCCCAATGCCACAAACTCAATTTTCGTTCCGCCCAAATCCACGCCGATTCTGATGCCGTTGGAAGACTCACTCGATATGGTCGACATAACAGCCAACATTCTATACGCAAAACAGATGCGCAAGGTGGTGCGCAAAAGTGGCGCGCAAAAGAAAAGCCCCACGCGCGCAACAGCCACGTGGGGCCTTGTCCGTGTAGCGCCGAGCTTTAGCTCGGCATAGACTCGGCATACCCCTGTCTAGCACCGAGCTTTAGCTCGGCATGCCCCCCTGAACGGCAGCGTACAAAGCAGCAGCCTTTCAGAAATGGAACCCCAACTCCACCGTTTCCGTTCGCGGTGTCACATAGTGCGTCCCGCTGAACGTCGACAGGAAGTTGTACAGCGCCACCTTGTCCATCAGGTTGATCACCGTGAACCGCAAGCTCCATTTGTATTTGTCCCCGTGGAACAAGTTGTCCTCGCCCAAGGCTAGATCAAACAAGTGCCGCGGCGCGATCCGCTGCGGATTGTGGTCGTCGTTCTCCGTTCCCGGCGCCGGAATCCTCACATACTTCGCTCCATAATTCCCCGCCGGGCACAGGTTCGGCCCGAATGACGAACTGATTGGCGTGGTCGGCGTCGCATACACGTTCCCGCAGAACAGCCCCGCCTCGAATTGCTGATCCGCCGTCAACCCCGACACGTCCACCAGGTCGTTCGGTCCTCCCCCTCCCGGCCCGTTGGGACAAGCTTCTCCTCCGAAGCACGGCACCGGCCCGGCTACCAGTCCGCTGTCGTATCTCCAGTTGAACCCCACCCACGGTCCATTCTTCCAAGGCTGATATTGCACGTGGGTCGTCTGGTTGAACTTTTCGTCGTGGTCAATGCGAAATACCGAGCCCGCGCCCGCAGTCGTTGGCGTGGCGCCGATTCCGCTCACCTGTGGCGTAAAGAATCGCGCTGCCACGCTGGACATCACCACGTACGCCGTGAACCCGTGATAGTTCGGCACCGACGCGTGAATCGCGTAGCCGGGAATCTTGGAGCGATCCCATTCGATCGGATACGTTATCGGTGTATTCCCAAGCACGCTGAAGTCGAACGCCTTATGCGTGTACTTCCAGATGTACTCTCCGTCGATCACCAGGTATTTCCCAAAGGCTTGCTCCAATCCTGCATGAAACTCATTGCGGTGCCCCGGACTCAGCGGCAGTATCGTCGACGAGATGCACTGCCCTCCCGCAACCGACTCTTGCAAGTCGAAAATCACCGGATTGTTGCAGCCCGTGCTCGCCAGGATCAGATTTTCGTTGAACGGCGTCTCCATCGTCCGGGCATACGAGACCCGCAGCACTGTGCCGCTCGGCTTAATGTTGTAGGCAATGCCCAGCCGCGGCTCCAGTTGTTGCGCGCTCGACAGTCCTCGATAAATGTCCGCGCGCAAGCCAACGTTGAAGCTCCAGTTGTTTACGCTGATCGAGTCTTGCGCGTACAACGCTGCTTCCTTGACGTTCAAGTTGCCTCGGAAGTTGTACAGCGCGGCCGTGGTTTGTCCCACCGGGCAGCCATCGGATGTGGGTAGCGGCGCTGTCCGCGTCAGGTCGTAGCAACCCAATAGCGGAATGAAACCCGGATTCGCCGTGCCTCCCACATTTCCTACGCCACCGCATTCGGTTGGGTTGTTGATCAGCGGATTGGTATTGGCTGTGCCGTCCGCATTCAAGCACACCGCGTTTGCGGCCGGATTCACGATTCCGAAATGATCACTTTCGAACAACCCTGTATTTCCAAAGTCGATTCCGGCCTTGATGTTATTCTTGCCCTTCACGTACGACACCGTCCCCCGGATCCCCGCGTTCGTTAAAGTACGGTGCTGGCTCACCGTCTCGAATTGCAGATCCGGTGTCAGATCGGCCGCCGGATCTCCGCTCGGATAATAATTGTAACCGTCTCGCCGGACCCACGCTCCCACCGTGACCACCGTTTCCGTGTTCACCAATCGCGTCCAGCTCGGCGCTATGTTAAACGTCTGAATCTTCGAGTGCTGATCCTGGGGCCCAACCGGCGTCCCCGTTGGCCCGAGCCCTCCGCAGTTTCCTGTTTGTCCCGGGGGGCATATCGGATCAACTGCGTTAAAGGTCCATCCCGTCGCGAATTGCGCGTCATATGAATTCGGCGTCTGGAACCACGACCGCGTGTACTGGAAATTCAGCGACAGTGTGTCCGCGGTTCTCGGCTTATAGTCCACTCGATCAAAGATGTTCTCCTCGTTCCCCTTGTCGTGAAACACGTTGAACTCTGGTCCGTCCAGAAACCGTCCGGTATTCAATCCGTTCGCCGAAATGAAGTTGCCCAGTTTATCTGTTCCATACCCCAGATTGAATCCCCCATTAACCGTCCCGAACGCCCCGTACGACGCTGTTACGTCCCCGTGCGGCTCCTTCATGCCCAGCCCGGACCGCGTCGTCACCGAAATCACCAGGCTGGTCTTCCCTCCGTATTCCGCGGGAGGCGCCCCCGCGATCACTTCCATCGACTGAATCGATTCGGCCGGTATCTGGTTCGAGAACACCTTGCTCTGCTGATCGGTTATAGGTTGCCCATCGATGGAAAACGAGTTGGATGCGTGGTCTCCCAGTCCGTGAAACAATCCATTGGAATCGGCCGCTACACCCGGCGTCGTCAGCGTCACCAACGAACTTACCTGCGACGACATGCTTTCCAGCGGCACATTCTCGATCAGGTTGCGATCCACGTCCGTGTGATATGTGGGGTCATTCTCGATTAGATCAGCGCCGCTCGACTCCACCGTTACTGAAGTCACCTCAGTCCCTACCTTTAAATCTGCCTCAACATTTACCGGCACCGACGACCGCACCTCTATGTCCTGCGTATAGGTGGCGAAGCCCTTCGCCGTCGCGGTCATATGATAAGGATTGAAAGGCACGTTCGTGAACTTAAACGTACCGTCTGCGCCAGTCTGCGCTGTTCGTGTATAGCCGCTCACCGCGTTGCTGATTTCGACCGTCGCCTTCCCAACCGTCCCCCCGGACGGATCCTTCACCACGCCCTGGATAGAGCCCGATCCTCCACTCTGTGCCCAGACGGTAGCGACATACACGGTTAGCGACAGCACCGTCATGACTAAACTTCGAAAACCGTAATGCATTCATTCCTCCATGCCCGCTCGAAGCGATTCGGCTGTGCGTTAGTAGGCCCGCTGCAACCAGGAACAGCGGTCGCTCGGCCCAACCTCGGCCGGCTCGGGGCACATCCAAACCTCTGTCAGCTTTTCAGTTTTCGAAAGGAGGTCCGCGGGAATCCGCGTGGCGGATAAGAATCTCGGTGAAGACCACTACAATCGGCGCGGCGACTTCTGCCACCGGCACCATCGGCGCGCTTAGCACAACCCCCGAAAGCGCCGGGGTCGCGCTTACGTGCGCGGCTTGGCAATACCGGCAGGCCGCTTCGTCTTGACTATTGGCGTGTCCGTGGGGAGCTACCTGTAGCAGGAATACCAGGCACAGCAAGGCCACACCGAAGGCGATCGACCTCGTCAGTGGCCGGCTGGACTCAACCCCTAACTCCTGCATCCCTGCCCCTCAGCAAATTTCACTCGGCGTGCTACACCGGGATAGGCCCCAACACCCGTCTACGAGTATGCGTTTAGGATGCACGAACATGCAAGAACGTTTCCGCCACCGTACCCTAAACAAAACCGGACGCGGCACTCTGCCCGCGTCCGGCCTAACCATCATTTGGAACTAACCAACCTGTTTACTTGTGATTTTTGTTAGCGGCTTCCGCGGCCTGCTTCAGTTCCCGATTCACCTGATCCAACAGCTCCTTGGCCTTGGCCGCGTGACCATCCATGTCCCACTCATTGGCCTGCTGGGCTTCCGTGATTTTCGCATAGGCCTGCTCAGACAACCGTTGCGCCGCTGCCAGGTTCGGGTGGCGCTTCCCGCTCACGTTCTCCACCGGCTTTTGTGCCAGCACCACGCCTCCGCCAATCAGCGCCGCCACCAACACTGCTCCCGCCAGACTCTTTGGAATCCTCATGCTCGTTACTCTCCTTATGTGTACTAAGGTCTCAGACCCACCAACGCACTAAACCCGGATCGTTGGCGGGAAGTTGCTCCTCATTATCGGGGCAAGGCAGTTGCGGGGCGCAGAATCAACACCCGGGAGAGCCCAAAACGTCAATAACTACAGGCCTACTAGCAGGTCCATCGTCTCAATCAGCCCACCGTCGCGGTGAGCATCTCGTATTCCACCGGCAGTTCGATTCCAAACTGTTTCATCAATCCCAGTCCGTCCCACACCACGGTCGACTCCAGGATCTTCCCCTCGCCTATCAGGTTGATGGTGATCCCGCTGAACGCCACTTTCTTATTGGTCGCCGGCACGCCCAGAAACTCACCGCGATGCGTTCCCCGAATGGTCCAATAAACGACCAGCTTGTTCCCCTCGCTAATCGTATCGTCCACCGTGAACTTCAAGTCCGGCAGTCCGGCTAGGAACCGTTCCACCTGCCTCCGGTATGCCGACGGACCCACTCCCCTCCCCGACACCGTCGGGTCCCCCAGCGCATGCGTGTCCGCGATCACCTTGTCAATGAATTCCATTCTCCGCTCATTCCAGATGCTCTGATACAGACGCCCAAAGAGCAGCTTGTGTTCGGGAGCAACCGACATCGCAGTTTCCTCCAGAAACGGGTTTTCAGATCGGCAGAAGTGCGCTACCGCGCCTCCTGTTTCTGCCGGGCAGGGCGGAAGGCTTGCCGGAGAGCCTACTCCCATTTCCTCTTGTGTGCAATGAATCTGATCACGGGTACCATTGGGGTGCTGACTCTCAGACAAACCTGCCTGGGTAACCGTCGGCAGGACCGGAGGATATGCCATGCCAGAGACCGTTGAACAGTATGTCCAGCGCATCAACAGCAAAGTGGCAGGTCTGGACCCCATCAAAGTGCAGGCCAGCACCGCTAAGAAGCTCGCCAAGCTTATTCAAGGAAAGTCCGCTGCCCAGTTGCGCAAGCGGCCGGCGCCCACCAAGTGGTCAGCCTCGGAAATTCTCGCTCACCTTGCCGACACGGAGATTGTTCAAGGCTGGAGAATGCGCTCCGTTCTGGCTGTTCCCGGCACTCCCATCCAAGCCTACGATCAGGATGCCTGGGTCGTTTCCAGCCACTATGACCAGCGCGATGCGCGTAAGTCCCTGGAGCAATTCCGCGTGCTGCGCCAAGCCAATCTCGATCTGCTCAAATCCCTGACTCCCCAGCAATGGAAGCTTCACGGCATGCATGCGGAACGCGGCGTGCAGTCCATCGAACAAATGGTCACCCTCATCGCCGGCCACGACATCAATCATCTCGAACAAGTCGCAGCCCTTCTTTCTTCGAGGAAATAGGTCGCCCGCGAAGCGCTACATCGCCCTTCTCTTACTTGTGTAATAGCTCTTTTGAGTTGCGCTGTGACCCTGTGCCAAATCTGGTCCATCGGACAGTTCTCGCTTCGACTGCCCACGGTTGAGCTATCCAGGGGAGTCCACCCAATGCTCCGTTGCAACTGTCGCTGGTCGGCCGTCGTCGGCCGCTGGTGTGGCCTTCACGTTGCCGCCATTTCTCAGTGGCTGGTATTGTCCTTACTCGCTGCCTGGTTGGCCATTCTTTCCGGCTGCGGCACCTCCAGCCCATCGTCGGGTGGCCAGAATTCCCAGAATCCTCCGGCGTCCTCCGTCAGTGTGACCATCTCCCCGCTAACCGCTTCCCTCGCAGAAGGCGCCTCCCAGCAATTTTCCGCGACCGTCACCGGCTCTTCCAACACCAGCGTTACCTGGACCGCCAGCGGCGGCACCATCTCCGCCACCGGTCTGTACGTCGCCGGCAACTCCACCGGCAATTTCACGGTCACAGCCACCAGCGTCGCCGACACTTCCAAGACCGCACCCGCTTCCGTCGCCATCACCGCGCCTGGTTCGAATCCTTCTCCCGGCACCGCCACCTCCATCACCAAGGATGGCGTCACCTGGACCTTTAGTGCCCCAGTCCCGGTGGGCCAATTCGTGAATGGCGATTACTATGTCGTCGGCCCCGTCACCATCACCGCGATCAGCCCTGAACCCACCACCTCTTCGCCTTATATGAACGGCTCGGTCAAGAACCTGCCCACCGCCAATGGCAAGAGCGGTTTCGACTCGCGTTTGAACGATGGCACCGACGAGTCCTGGTGGTTCGACGCTACCCTCCGTTCTTATCCGCCAATCGCCCTGAATCCCGGCGACGCGCTAGTCTCCTCCATCAGTCTTCCCACCATCCACTCGGTTCCCGAAGTCATGCGCGCATCCGATATGAGCGCCAGTCCGGTGGCCTCGGCTTCCGTTCTTACTGTCCTTTCGTCCGCTCCGCCCGCCGACGCGTTTCGTCCGTCCTATTGCGATCGCAGTCAAACCATCTACCGCGCGGGAAACCTGCAGCGGAATCTTCTGCCCTCTGTCGCACCGCCAAATCCGGCCAACACGCCCACCCTTGCGCAATACGAAGCCCTGTATCGACGTCCGTGGATCGACACCAACGCTTTCCTGTTCGACGCGCCCGCCGACTACATGCCCAGCTACGGCCAGCACATCGCTTTTGCCGATTCCTACGCGGGACTTTTGCTTATGCTGAATTTCCCCGCCGACCAGAAAGTGAATCTCACCAACTACCTGGTTCAATACGGCATCGATCTGTACGGCTGCGTCCAGGCCGGTTATGGTTGGCCGGCTTTTGGCGGTCACCGCAGCGGCCGGAAGTTCCCCATCATCCTCGCGGGCATTCTGCTGAACGACTCCGGCATGGAGAACGTCTCCGCCAACCATCCGGACCAATTCGGCGAGGACATGCAGACTCTGTATATCCAGAATCTTCCTCCCGTTGGCACCTACACTCAGGCTTGGCAAGGCGCCACCGTGATTTACGGGGGACATTACGGCGTCCACGCCGACGGCACGCCCGTCAGTCCCGGCCTGTACGGCCCCTATGAACAGTTGCAGCCATCAAGCTGGCCGATTCTCACTCCACCCGGTGAACAGCTCGGCGAAGCCTATCGCCGCTGCTGCACTTCCGTCTCCTGGGTCGGTGAAGCCCTGGCCATTCACCTGCTCAACGGCGAAAGCACCTGGAATTACCCGCCGTTCTTCGATTATGTGTATCGCTGGATGATGGAAGACGACACCCAAGCCGTTGCCGAAATCAAGGCACAAACCGGTTTCGACTACAGCGCCAGTTGGGAACGTCAAGGTCAAACACAATATTGGCTCGATGGCGAAGTCTCTCAACCCACCTTCATCGACGACATGTGGCTCTCCTACCACTGGTAAGCCAACCGCAGCTCTTACAGACTTCCTCGCAGTTAGACCTAGCTAATCGAGGCCCAAGTCTTTAACAATTATCGATTCCGGGTTGATTCTCTCCCCCTCAACGCCACTCCGATTCACGATCATGCCGCAAAGCGCCTCTCAAACGCCATTCTCGTTGCGTCCGCCAAGGATCCGGCGAGTTGCGGGTGCTTCGGCGTTATCCTTTGCCGGATGATCGCAGTCCGAACCAGTGAACGGGCAATGCGCGTCTAGCCGCATGCCGGATGTGCAGCACCATCACAATTCGCTTCTTTTTGTCCACCATGTAGATGACCCTGTAACCATCAGGTTTGGCGCCAAAAAGCAGCTGACGCAATTCCCGGAGTTCGGGCGCCCGACTGCCTCTTTCTGGAAAATCTTCCAGACTGTAAATTGCTTCAGAAAGCCGATTGAACCACTGAAACGCTTTTGAAGAGGACTCTGCTTCGATAAAGTCGTAGATAGCTCGCAGATCCGTCCAGGCGCGCTTTGTCAGTTCAACGCGGTATTTCACGGAGACGCCTGAATGATTCCAGGACTTCGCGGGCAGCGCGTGTGCGTCTGTTCCTCACATCTTCTAGACCCTGTCGTATTCCCTCTAGTGCATCCGCTTGAGCGGCAATATCGAGCAGTCGCTGATAGGCTTCGGCGTCTTGCACCACCGCCTCAGCCTTGCCGTTAACCGTCAAGACCATCGGTCGTTTCGTCTTCTTCAGGTGCTTCACGAATTTTGCAGGATTTCGTCGGAAGCTCGTCATCGCCTGGATGTCAGTCTTGATGTTCAGCACAAACCACCTCACCCAAATAGGTTAGCACCTTTAAAGGTGCTTTCGCCCACTTTGATGCGCAAAACAAAAAAGGCCGCGGCTTTTGACCGCGGCCTTCCTCAATCAATTTTGCTCTTTGTCCAACCGATACCGATCTACCAGAATCTGTTCGGCCCTTCGAACCGAAGCTCCAAGGGCTGAGTAATTTGAGTCTAGCGAACCGCATGCCCGTGAGAGCTGCCGTTCGCCTGGAAACCATCCCACGCACACCATAGCGCAGTAGGTTTCTTTCTATTTAGAAAGGAGGTGATCCAGCCGCAGGTTCTCCTACGGCTACCTTGTTACGACTTCACCCCAATCATGAGTCATACCTTGGGCGCCTGCCTCCTTGCGGTTAGCGCGGCGACTTCTAGTACAGCTCACTTTCGTGATGTGACGGGCGGTGTGTACAAGGCCCGGGAACGTATTCACGGCGTCGATCTGATACGCCATTACTAGCGATTCCGGCTTCATGCAGTCGAGTT
>Ga0187782_10000213_pt1 | contig 36524 bp, 30 predicted proteins | sample 0715_SJ02_MP15_2_FD_132454 | JGI IMG/M metagenome (GOLD analysis project Ga0187782, IMG submission 132454) | Tropical peat soil microbial communities from peatlands in Department of Meta, Colombia - 0715_SJ02_MP15_20_MG | ecosystem: Environmental > Terrestrial > Soil > Wetlands > Peat | place... | reverse complement strand
GAACGACATTCTCTTCGTCGACGAGATTCACCGGCTGAATTCGATCGTCGAGGAAAGCCTCTATCCGGCCCTCGACGACTGCATCATCGACGTGACGACCGGCGAAGGAGCGTTCGCGAGCGCCGTGCAGATCCCGATCCAGCCCTTCACGCTGATCGGCGCCACCACCCGGACCGGGCTGCTGACTGCGCCCCTGTTTTCGCGATTCGGGCACGTCATTCGGCTCGACTTCTATTCACCCGAAGACCTGGCTCGCATCGTCGTACGCAGCGCGAAGCTCCTCGGAATCGCCGTCGAACCCGACGCCGCGCTGGAGATCGCGCGCCGCTCGCGAGGCACGCCGCGCATTGCGAATCGGCTCTTGCACCGCGTTCGCGACTTCGCGGAGGTCCTCGGTGTCGGACGCATCGATCTCGCGAGTGTGCGAGACGCAGCCGCGCGATTGGAGGTCGACCAGGGCGGCTTGGACGACATGGATCGGCGCTACTTGCGTGTCATCATCGACCATTACGAAGGCGGGCCGGTCGGAGTGGATGCGCTGGCGGCCGCGCTGGCTGAGCCGCGCGACACGCTCGAAGACGTCGTCGAGCCGTTCCTCGTCCAGCAGGGATACGTCGGGCGAACGCCGCGAGGCCGGGTGGCGAATCGCAAGGCGTACGAGGCCCTCGGCCGAGAAGCTCCGGCGCGAGGCACCAAGCCGCAGGGAGAGCTGTTCGAAGACTGAAGCGAGGACCTCCGCCTCGGGCTACACTTTTGCATCGTGCCCGGCGGTCCCGTACTCGTCGTCGACGACGACAGCGTCAGTCGAGAGGTTCTCGTCGGGGCGCTCAATCGCGCCGGTCTTCCGCAGGTCGCGGTCGGCTCGGGTACGGAAGCGCTCGAAGAGATCGGGAAGATCGATCCCTCCCTGGTGTTGCTCGACCTCGTGATGCCACCGCCGGACGGCTACGAGGTGCTGCGAATTCTGCGGTCCCGCGCGGAGACGAGGGATCTCCCCGTCGTCGTGCTGACCGCGATCGCGGCGGACGACGAGATCGCGAGGGTCTTCGAGGCCGGCGCGGACGATTTGGTGCGCAAACCGTTCAAGCCCGTGGAGCTCGTCGCCCGCATCCGCGGCCAGCTCCGAATTCGCGGCTACGTCGATGCCCTTGCGAGAAAGGAGCAGGATGCGCGGCTCGTTCTCGAGCTGACGCGGGCGCTCGCCTCGAACCTCGACTTCCGCGGCATTCTCTTCACCGTCGTACAGCGGATCGCCGAGGTCGCAAAAGTGGACCGCGTCAGCATCGTTCTCGTTCGCGACGCCGGCGACGTCGGGTATGTCGTCGCCGCGAGCGACGATGAGCAGCTGCGCGATCTGCCGATCGATCTGAGCAATTATCCGGAGATTCAGCAGGTCCTGTCGAGCCGTGAGCCTCTCGTGGTTCCGGACGTGGCGACGCACCCGCTGCTCGAGATCGTCCGTCACGATGGGCACAGGAGCGCCTTCAGCTCGCTGGCGATCCTGCCCATCCTGTACGAGTCCCGCCCGATGGGCGTCCTCTTCCTCCGTGCCAAGCATGCCTTCACGTTCGGCGACCGGGAGCTCGAGCTTTGCCGGATCGTTTCGAATGCCATGGCGATCGCCCTACGCAATGCGCGTGTGATGCAAACGCTGCGCGATGAGACCCAACAGGTCACGGTCGCCCGGTTCGAAGCCGAACGACGCCTGCGAACGCTGCAGCGCTACGTGGACTTCTTCGAGAGCGCCGCGGACGGCATCATCGTCATCGATGCCGAAGGACATCTGCTCTTTTCGAATCCGCGCGCCCGGACCATCACGGGTTACGGCGAGAACGATCTGCGCGGCCGCCGCGTCGGCGATCTCTTCGCAGGCCAGGATGCGGGCCTCGCGCACAGCCTGCGCGTCGGCTTCGCTCGAGGTCACTACCCCCAGAACGTCGACGTCCACGTACGCAAGAAGGGTGGAGACATCGCCGTCCTCAGCGTCAACTTCAACTCGGTGCTGCGCGAGGAGGGCGTCGTTCTCTGCACGTTCCGCGACGTCACCGCGGATCGAGCGGTCGAGCAGGAGCTTTTGAAAACAAAGGACTTTCTGCAGCGGATCATCGATTCGTCGGTCGATGCGATCGTCAGCGCAGATCTGCGCGGACGGATTCTGCTGGCCAATCCCGCGGCGGAGAAGATCTACGGAATTCCGTCGGCGCAGCTGCTCGGCCGCGACGTGAGCACTCTCTATCCGAAGGGGGTCGCGCGCGACGTCATGCGCTTCATCCGCGCCGGGGGCGGCCGTGTTCAGGGCCTTCGTACCGAGGTGCTCGACGCGGCCGGCGGACCGGTTCCCGTTTCTCTCTCCGCCGCGCTCATCCACGAGGGCGGGACCGCCGTTGGCAGCGTCGGGATCTTCACGGACCTTCGCGAGAAGGTGCGGATGGAGCAGCGACTCGCTCAGGCTCAAGAGCAGATTCTGGCGCAAGAGCGTCAATCCATCGTGGCCGAGCTCGCGGGAGCTGCGGCGCACGAGCTCAATCAGCCGCTGACGAGCGTGATGGCGTATGCGGAGCTACTCAAGCGCCAGCTCCCGCCCGAGGCCGCGCCCTATGCCGCGGCCGAGGTCATCTTCAACGAGGCGGAACGGATGGCAGAAATCGTACGGAAGATCGGAAAAATCACGAAGTACGAGACCAAGTCGTACGTCGGGCGCGCTCGAATCCTCGACCTCGACCGTTCGGCGCCTTCGTCGTCGCCGCGCGGCGAGGTAGACAAGTCCGTGCCCGCAGAGGCGCAGACATCCGCCGTGGGTCGGCAGGGCGGGTAGCAGAATGCGGAAGATTCCGGCGAGGGGCGCGACCGACAGTGCCAGGATCAGCAAGCTCGAAGGCAAGAGCGATCCGGCGCCCGTCAGCAACACCGAGCAATCGTCGTCGCGACCCAAGATGCCCGATGCCGTGCCCGTGGCGTGGCTCGATCGTCTGCTCGTCACGGTCCTCGACTTGCCGATGTCCCAGGGACACCAGGCGATTGTCGAGACGCTGGTTGCGTCGATCGGGTCGATCCTTCCGGCGTATGCGGTGGGTGTCAGTCTCGGCGCCGACGGCGGCTCCGGGCGTCGAGATCCGTTCGTCGTTCGTCGCGTGCCCGATCCGGGCTCCGCGCATTCGGCCGCGTCCGCCCCGTCGATGCGCCTCTTTCCCGGGTTTTCGCACGAGTACGTCGCCTCGGTCCCGCTCGGCCGAAGCGAATCGACCGTGCACATCGCCTCGAACGACGACGACCTCGATCCGGCGACGAGCCCGGCGGTGCACCTCGTCGACCGCGCTGCCATGATCCTCGCGCGCGCTCTGCCCGTGGCTCGCCAGGCGCTCGTCGCCAAGGCGGGCGCCGACCGCAGCCAGCGTCGACTGGAGGAACGCATCATCCAGGCTGAGAAGCTCGCCACCTTCGGGCAGCTCGCTGCCGGGCTGGTGCATGAGCTCAACAATCCTCTTACGTCGATCGTGGCTTATTCGGATTACCTGTTCCGAAAGGCGCTCGAGGGTGCAGCGCCTCAGGACTCGGAGGACATCGAGCGGCTCCGTCGCATCCACGAATCGGCCAATCGCATGCTTCGCTTCACGCGCGAGTTCGTCAGTTACGCGCGCCCGTCGAATGAGGCCAGAGGCCCGGTCATCGTCCACGACGTGCTGGACCAGGCCATCGCGTTCTGCGAGCACGTCCTCAAGGCTGCCGGCGTGGGCGTCCAGCGGCGCTACGGGCCGGAGGTCGTTGCCGTTCGCGGCGTCGGCGAGCAGCTCGTGCAGGTGTTCGTCAACCTTCTCACCAATGCATGTCAAGCGGCGCCCAAATCGAACGGCCGGATCGTGCTGACGACCTCGATGGGCCTGCTCGGCGGGCGCCGGGTCGTGGTGGTCGAAGTTGCCGACAACGGCGAGGGGATCGCTCCCGATCACCTGCCCCAGGTCTTCGAGCCGTTCTTCACGACGAAGCGCGCCAGCCACGGGACCGGCCTCGGGCTCTCCATCGTGAAGAGCATCGTGCAAGCTCACGACGGCGAGGTGCGCGCCTTCAGCGAGCAGGGACGCGGCACTCAATTCGTCGTCGAGCTCCCCGCCAATGACCAGCCGATTGACTCGAAGGTGGGACATGGCGTGGATCGGTGAGAGTCAAGCCGGATTACAACTTTGCGAGCAACATCAAAAAAAATCGTTGCTTTTCGGTCGCGGGGCATAGCTCTGCAGAAACTCGTTCGCGATCGAGCGAACCGTGCAAAAGCCGCCGGAAACTCGTTTACACCGCCTTTCGCGGTCAGCTACGGTTTGCGCCGGAGCACCGATGATTGCCGCGAAGCGTAGACCGAGGCCCTCAGGCCCAGTGGGCGCTGCGTGCGTCGTGTTCGCCGCCGCTGCGCTTGCGGCCGGAACGATCGCCGCGGCGCCGATGGGCAGCATCCGGGGCAAGGTCACGGGGTGGGAGAGACTCTTGCCACAGGTCTACGTCGACGCCGCGAAGAACGATTCCCGCAGGTACAACTGGCGTGAGCCGTCGCCGACCGTGAAGCAAGAGTTCCGGCGCTTGTCGGCGAACGTGTCGCGCGACGTGTGTGTCGTCGCGCTGACGACGAGCAGCGGCCAGGCCCACGAGCACGAGCCGGTATCGATCAAGGTGACGGGCGGCCGCATTACGCCGTCGACCGTCGTCCTTTTCCCCGGGTCCCGCCTGAGCTTCAAGAACGCCGATCCATTTCCTCACGTCCTCTACGAAGCGGGCAGCGACCAATGGGCGGCCAACCCGGTCGGGCCCGGGTCGACGCGCGAATGGTCGTCGACGTCGCCGGGCCTTCACATCATCCGCGACGAGGTCTTCCCCAGCGTCGTGATGTACGTCTTCGTCGATCCGACTGCCGTCGAGTATGCATTGCCCGATCACGAGGGCAGCTTCACGATGACTCTTCCGCAAGGCGACTACACGCTGAAGACGTTCTTCGACGGCAAGCCCGTCGGAAGGGAGGCGTCGGTCCACGTCGGCGGTCCGGGCACCGAATTGAGGGAGCCGCTCACGGTCGGAGGGGGCGAACCCAAGTGATGATTCTGTCTCGCGTCTGGTACGTCCTGCTCGGCGTTGCCGTTGCGGTGGCCCTCTACATCGTGTACGTCGCGGTCGGCCAGTACAATCGCCAGACGACTCTCGCCCTGAGAGAGGGACTCGCGTCGGACAGTCAGACGGTCGAATGGGCCCTCAAGATCGACGCGAGGCGCCGCATCGATGCACTTCTCGTCGGCAGCGTGGACGCGACGTTGCAGCAGGCGCTCATCGGCGCCAATTCGGCTCACGAGCCGAGGGTTCCCGACAAGTCGAAAGCCGACGCCAAGAAGGCTCTCGCCACGATCAACGAGAACATTCCGGCGGACTGGCGCGACGACGCTCTCTTCGCGGTCGACCGCGACGGACAGGTGGTCGCCGAAGTGGGCTATGACCCTGCCGTCGGAAATGACGATTTCGAGCTGGGCGGATACCCGGCCGTCAACGACGCGCTGCACGGGTGGCTGCGAGACGACATCTGGAGTCTAGGCAGCAAGATGTACGTCGTGGTCGCTCGGCCCGTCGAGTACGACGTCACCCAGCGACCGGCGGGCGCCATCGTCGGTCTGAAGGAGGTGAACAAGAAATTCGTCGAGGATCTCGCCTCCCGCACCCGAACGAACATCGTCTTTTACGCGGCGGGCAAGAGCGTGGCGGGCGCGGCCGGTGTCGCGGGACTCGACCCGGAGAAGCTCGACGCCATCGGTGCCGATCTGAAAAATGTGGACGACAAAGCCTATGGCGACGCGGGACGCACCGACGCTCGTATGCTTTCGGACGACCTCGGAGCGACCTACGCCCGGCTTCCCGGGGACGTGTGGGCGCTCGGCGGCGGCTTCGCCGTTCTCCGGGCCCATACCGTCCTGCTCGGGCCCATGAGCTTTCTGAGCAATGCCGATGACAAGGACAAGGCCAACGTCCCGTGGCTCGTGCTCGTGATGACGGTGCTCGTGGCGGCCGTGGTCGGCATCGGCTTCACCTTGCTCGAGCACTCGTCTCCCCTGCGCGAGCTTCTGAGCCAGGGTCAGCGTCTCAAATCGGGAGCGATGGACCGACTCCAGCTGGCTCGATTTCGCGGCTTGTATCGGCTGGCCGCGCAGGGAATCAACGAGGGGATCGAGCATGCAATCGAGAAGGGGGGTGGGGTCACGCGCAAGCCCGCCGATCTGGAGGCGATCCTCGGACCCACACCCGCTCAGCCGTCGATGAGCGCCTTCTCGTTTCCCAATCAAGAAAACGCCTCCCCCGACTTCACGGCCCTGGGTCCGCCCGTTGCGCCACCCCCTGCACCGGGCCGGCCGCTTTCGCCGCCCGGCGTCTCCAAATCGACTCCATTCGTCAGCGTTCCGGCCGTTCCCCCCGCAGTACCCCTGTCCTCGGGGCAACCGCTCCCGCTCCCTCTGGCGCAGCCGCCCCCGTCGTCGCCCCGAGCCGCAGCTCCCCCGCTTCCGCCGCTGCACGTGCCGATTCAGCGAGGGGGGTTGCCGACCATGCCTGGGGTCGCGCCGGTCGAAGACGAGGACGCCACGACGGTTGGCGCGGTCCCTGCGGAGCTGATGGCGCAGGCGACCGGTGACGCAAAACAGCCCCCGGACGAATCGGCCGAGTGGCTCGGCATCTTCGACGACTTCGTCCGGACCAAGCGCCAGTGCGGCGAGCCGGTGGACGGGCTCACGTTCGCGAAGTTTTCACAGACACTGAAGAAGAATCGCGACGCGCTCGTTCAGCGCCACGGGTGCCGGAGAGTTCGATTCAGCGTGTACGTCAAGGAAGGTCGAGCGTCGCTCAAGGCCGTGCCCATCCGGGACTGAAGGCGTCCTCGTTGTACGAACGCCTCGAGACGGTTGGCGCAAAACCGCGGTGATCGCTACTTGTATTGGACGAGGAAAATCCGTGAATGACCTTGAGCGTAATCTCATCATCATCGGCTCGGGCCCCGCGGGCCATACCGCCGCCATCTACGCGGCGAGGGCGAACCTCAAGCCGCTGATGATCGAGGGGCTTGCCCGCGGTGGCATCCCCGGCGGCCAGCTGATGATCACGAACGACGTCGAGAACTACCCGGGCTTTCCGGAGAAGATAACAGGTCCGGATCTCATGAAGGCATTCCGTGAACAGTCGGTCGTGCAGGGCGTCGAGATCCTGACGGAGGACGCCAGCCGAGTCGACGTCGGCAAGCGGCCGTTCACGGTCTGGGTGGGCGACGAGATGAAGGAATACCGCTGTCGCGCCCTCGTCATCGCCACGGGCGCGCAGGCCAAATGGCTTGGCCTGGAGAGCGAGGCTGCACTGCAGGGCAAGGGCGTGAGCGCGTGCGCCGTGTGCGATGGGGCGTTCTTTCGCAACCAGGACGTCATCGTCGTCGGTGGAGGTGACACCGCGATGGAGGAGGCCACGTACCTTTCTGGGTTGTGCCGTACCGTGACGCTCGTTCATCGTCGGGAGGGCTTTCGCGCCAGCAAGACGATGCAAGAGCGCGTGTTCAGGAACCCCAAGATTCGTGTCCTCTACAACGCGGTGGTCGACGAGGTGCACGACGTGAATCGCGGGGAGGTGACCGGAGCACGCATTCGCAACGTCAAGACCAACGAGTCGCTCGACGTTCCGTGCACCGGGTTTTTCGTCGCCATCGGCCACACGCCGAATACCGACTTGTTTCGTGGTCAGCTCGAGCTTCACGACAACGGGTACATCAAGACGAGGCCGGGTTCGTCGACGACGAGCGTGTCCGGCGTGTTCGCTTGCGGGGACGTCCAGGACTTCACCTACCGGCAAGCCGTCACCGCCGCAGGCAGCGGCTGCATGGCGGCGCTGGATGCGGAACGGTGGCTGTCGATGAGTGAACCGTGATCTCGGCGTCTGCTCCTCCCGAGGAGCCGTTGACCGAGCGCGAGGCGCAGCTGGCTCGCGTCGCCTTTTTCGATGGCCTGACGCGCGAAGCGCTCGCACTTATCGCGAACGCAACCACCGAGGAATCACACGCGACAGGCACGAAGATCTTTCAGTATGGGGACGTCGGCGACAAGCTCTTCATCATCCTGGAAGGGAAAATTCGCATTTCGCGGGAGATTGCGGGCGTCGGAGAAGAGGCTCTTGCGGTGCTCGGGCAGGGAGAGGTGTTCGGAGAAATGTCGCTGGTCGACGAGTTTCCCCGTTCCGCGGACGCGCGCGTTCATGAGCGGTGCCGGTTACTCGTCATGAGCAAAGAGGAGTTCGACAATCTGCTCTTTGTGCACAAGGACCTCGCCTACGAGGTGCTCTGGAACTGCGTCAGGACGCTTTCGGCGCGTTTGCGCGAGACGAACGACAAGCTCACGTTTCTCACGACGAGCGGCCGATTCTGAGCCGAGGAAGGAGCAGCGCGTCGCTTGTCGTGCCCGCCGCCGATCGCCCCTCTACGCTTCGCTCCCGCGATCGCCCTTGCGCTGCTGGGATCGGCTTGTGGGGGGGGCGGCGGCTCGCAGAGTAGCCCGCGCGCCGCGTCCGCGTGGCCCGAAGGCCCCGAGCCCCCACCGAGGGGAGGAGAATCGACCTTCTCTGCGCCGCCGCAGCCGGCCGGCTCCGGCCCGGTCGTCTCGTCGTCTCCCGTCGGGTCGGCGTTGCAGGCCGACTCGCGGCCTCGGCTCGATTCCGCGCCCCGGGTCGATTCCGCGCCCCGGGTCGATTCCCCGTCTCACGTCGAGATGAAAGCACCGGTGACCACCGCCTTGGGAGCGGAGTTGCAGGCCCTTCGGCTCGATCCGCAAAGCCTCCCGCCAATCGAAAAGCTCGAGCCGAGGGCGCTGCGCGGTGTCATGAGGCTCATCGCCGAGTCGCTCGGCATCAAATGCGAGCAGTGCCACGAAGAACGCGACTTCGGGGCGCCCACGCGTCGAAAGAAAATCGCTGCACGCATGTGGGACGAGTTCGTGGTCAAGCTCGCCATGGCCGACGGCTCTTCGCTCTTCTGCGACTCCTGCCATCAGGGGCGAGTGCAGGAGCTCGATCGACGTGACGCACAGGCGCTCTCCACCTGGATGGACGCGAACTTCGTCGCGAGGCTCTCGCGCAAAGACGGTCAGGCGCAAAGCTGCGAAACATGTCACATCGACATGAACATGCGACTCCTTTCGGACTGGGGACGCTGACGGGGCGTCTGACTGACCAGAGGCAAAGCTTGCTTTCTTGACGATAGAACGCGCGTTCAGTAGCCTGCGGTCTCACGATGCAAGGCTTGACGCAGCGCCAACAGATGGTTCTCGACTTCATCCGTCAGTCGATCCACGACCGCGGGTATCCCCCGACGCTGCGCGAGATCGGGGCTCGCATGGGCATCCGTTCGACGAACGGGGTCAACGACCACCTGCGAGCGCTCGAACGCAAGGGCTATCTCACGCGCGAGGACATGAAGTCGCGAGCGCTGCGCCCGACCGGTCTCGGCGCTTCCACCAACGGAGAGGCGGCACTGATCGAGCCCGCCAACGACGTCGACCTCATCGAGGTGCCCATTCTCGGCCGCGTCGCCGCCGGCCTGCCCCTGCTGGCGGAAGAGCACGTCATCGACACGGTGCGCATCGACCGAATGCTCGTGAAGGGTGGACGCGAGGTCTTCGGCCTCAAGGTGCACGGCGATTCGATGATCGACGCAGGCATCTTGAATGGCGATTACGTCTTCGTGAAAAAACAGCTGACGGCGAGCCGTGGGGAGATCGTCGTCGCGCTCATCGGAGACGAAGCCACGGTCAAGTATTACTTTCCCGAGAGAGATCACGTTCGCTTTCAACCGGCAAACAAGAACATGGCGCCGATCTACGTGCGCGCGACGGACTTCAAGCCTACGATGCTTCTCGGCGTTGTCGTGGCGGTGTTCCGGCGGGTTTGACCGGGCGGTCCTTGACCGGCCGCTCGCGCGAACGCTACGTTTGCTCTGCGATGCGGGTCCGCTTCATCGCCATCGGAGCGGCGGCAAGCGCTCTGGTTGGGTGCGGCGGTGTCCAGTACACGGCGGTATCGTCCGCGGCGTCGTCGCGCCTCGAAGAGGCACGAGCGCTCGGTGCCGAGCGGTTGGCGCCCTACGAGTATTACTTCGCGAAGGAGCACCTCGAGCAATCGCGCATCGAAGCGGCCCACGCAAGCTACTCCGACGCCGTCGTGCTCGCGCAAGAAGCCGACGAGTATGCAAGCGCGGCGATCGAGGCGATCCGCAAGTCGAAGTCCGAGACCCCATGAGGCGGCCCCGGTGCGGCCTCTCGGCGTTCGTCTTCGCGGTAGGCTGCGCACGGGGTCCCGCGCTCCGCGATCGCATCCAGGCTCTGTCCGCGACCGTGGCCGATGCGGAGAAGAACGGCGCGAGGGCGTGCGCCCCGCGGGAGCTCGCCGTTGCGCGTTCTCAGCTCGAATTCGCGTCGATGGCCCTCGATCAGGGCCGGGGTTCTGCCGCGGAGGCGCACTTGGCGAAGGCCGAGCCGAACGTGCAGGCGGCCCACGCGATGAGCCCGCCCGATCGCTGCGCCATCCACGAAACACGCGTCGCGTCCGTGCATGATACGGACGGCGACGGCATCGACGACTCCTTGGATCAATGCGTGCTCGAGCCGGAGGACAAGGACGGATATCTCGACGACGACGGGTGCCCCGATCCGGACAACGATGCCGATGGAATTCCCGACGCCGTCGACCAATGCAAGAACGAGCCGGAGGATTTCGACGGCTGGCAGGATGCTGATGGGTGTCCCGACCCGGACAACGACGGCGACGGCATCCCCGACGTGGACGACTTCTGTCCGAACACCCCGGGAATCGCAGGGGGGGATAAGCCGGGCTGCCCGAAGAGGACATTCGCGGTCGTGACCGATAGGGAGATTCGGATTACCCAGCAGATCCAGTTCGAGCTCAATAGGGCCGTCATCGAGCCTGGCCTGAGTTTCACGATTCTGGACGCCGTCGCCGACGTCCTGAGGAACAATCAAAATATTACGCTCGAAGTGCAAGGCCACACCGACAGCGTGGGCGCCGCCGACTACAACGTGCGACTGTCGCAGGCCCGCGCCGATGCGGTCCGGGAGGCGCTGATCGCCCGCGGCGTCGACGGCGCTCGCCTCACAGCCAAAGGTTACGGGCAGCGTCGACCCCTCGTGCCCAACACGAGCGGCGAGAACCGCGCGCTCAACCGAAGGGTCCAGTTCATTCGAACGGAATCGAGCAAGTCACTCCCCGCGCCGTGATCGGCGCCGGCGAGGGAGCTCGGGGGGCAGCCCGAAACCAACCCTGGACCGCGAGACGAGGCAGGCGGGTGGGAGCGGATTCTTCCACTTGCCCCCGGCCGCTACTCTATGCTGCGCGCTCTCGGAGGAAAGCGACGTGCATCGCATCCGTTCAGCCGTGGTTAGCCGCACCTTCGCCTCGTGGATCGTCGTCGTCGTCGCGCTGCTCACGGCGGTGACGGCGGTCGCCGACCCACGAGTGGAACGCGATGTTCGGGCGCTGCAGAAGAGCGCCATCGAGCAGGACAACCTCAACATGAACTACGCGGGGGCAGTCCGAAAGCTGTCCGCGGGCGTCAACAAGTGCGGCGCAACGAAATGCTCTCCCTCGCTGAAGGCGTCGGTGCTGCGCGACCTCGGGGCGATGCAGGCGCTCAGCGGTAACGTCGACGAGGGCAAAGCGAGCTTCGCGCGAGCCTTGCAGCTCGATCCGTCGCTCGATCTCGACCCCGCCTACACCAATCCCATGCTCCAAGGGGTTTGGAACGACGTGAAGCGCAGGGTCGCGGGAGGCGGCTCGACTCCCGCGCCGGCTGTCGCCGCGCCGCCGGCAGCGCCGCCGCCGGCGGGCGATTTCGTGCACACGCCTCCATCCGAGGCGCTCGTTCGTACCCCGCTTGCGGTCTACGTCGAATATCCCGGAAGCGAAGCGCTCGGTCGAGTTCTCCTCAAATACAAGGGAGCCGGCATGAGCGACTGGAAGGCCGTCGACCTGAGGAAAATCGGCGACGGCTATGGGGGCCTCATTCCCTGCAAGGACGTCGCGCAGGGGACGATGCAGTACTACATCCAGGGGTTCGATCCACACGATCAGCCGCTCGCGATGTCGGGCAGCAGAACGGCTCCCTTCACCGTCGAGGTCTCAGCGCAGATCTCCGGTGCCGAGCCGAGCCTTCCAGGACGGCCTCCTCCCGAACAGTGCAGCAGCGAAGAGGCGGGAAACGCCGGTGGATCGAGCGATTGCCCTCCGGACTTTCCGGGCTGCAAGGCGCCGAAGAAGGAGGTCGGGCGCAAATGCGCGAAGGACGACGAATGCGCGACCGGCCTTTGCTTCGACGATCGGTGCTCGGAGAAGAAAGCGGGCGGGGAAGAATGCGATGCCGACGTGGTGTGCGCGAGCGGCATCTGCAAGAACGACAAGTGCTCGGACAAGAAGGGAACCGGCGATTATTGCGAGAAGGACGACGAGTGCGCGAGCAACCGCTGCGAGGACAGCAAATGCCGGACCGGGCCGGCCGCGGAGTTTCACCGGGTATGGATTGGCCTCGGCATTCAGGCCGACCTTTACGTCATGCCCAGTGGCCCGGACGCGTGCAAGCTCAATGCGGCGGGCACGAAACCGCTCAACAGCGCGGGTTACAATTGCGTGGATCCTCCACCCGCCAATACGAACTTCCCCAGCCCGCAGAGCGGTTCTCTCAATTCGGAGATCTCCGGCGGCGATGTGCAATCGGGGGTGAAGTTCGGAAATCTGCGGATTCTTGCGAGCGTCGACTACGCGTTTACTCCGAACGTCATGGTCGGCGTTCACGGCGGATACGTCCTTTTCACCAATCCCGCGACGGGTACGCCGGGCGCCGCATTCGCCCCGGTGCACGTCGAGGCGCGCCTGTCCTACGTCTTCGGGCAGAATGCGCTGGCGTCGCCGGCCGTCGTGTCCCCCATGGTCCTGCTGGCAGCCGGCGTCGGAGAGTTCGACGCGTTCGTTCCGGTGACCGTGGCGTTCACCCAGGCATCGAACGTGGCGCCTCGCGCCGAGAACGCGTGGCTCACCGCGGGCCCGGGGTTTCTCGCGGGCGGCGCGGGCGTACGCCTCAAGCTGGGCTCGAGCCTGGCGGCAACCGGCGTGCTCAAGCTCGAGGGCGCATTCGGTGGGACGGCGGGCTTTCTTTTCGGCATCGCGCCCGAAATCGCGCTCCAGTTCGGTCTCTGACGGCGTGGAGTGGAGCGGCCGCGATCTGAATTCTGCTGGGGAGCGAGGCGGCGGCGTTCGCCACGACGGAATTACTGAGATCATTGCCATGGCGGCCATGGCAATGATCTCCTGTCTGGCAGGCCGGCGGTTCACGCTGCCGCGGCCAGCTCGAGCAGGAGAGAGGCTTCTTCCCTCCACGTGACTTGCTTGGCAGGCAATCGCGTGAACCGGTTTCGGCTCGGGGGGGTACGGCGTGAACCGGTTTCGGCTGGCGGTGTGGGTACGGCGTGAACCGGTTTCGGCTGGGGGGTGTGGGGTGGAGCGGCCGCGCTCCCCCCACCTAAACTAGATCACCCGCAGCGACGTGGGCGCCCGACCGCGCGGAAATGCCGAGTCCACGATCCGGATCTCTTCGTCGGTCAGCGCGATCTCGGCGCCACCCGCATTCTCGGAGACGTGTGACAGAGTCGACGCTTTCGGGATGGCCAGCACGGCCGGGTTGCGGAGGAGGAAAGCGAGCGCGATCTGTCGCGGGGTCGCGCCGCGGTCGCGGGCAACCTCGGAGAGGTTGCGACCCCTCTCCGTTCGGTCGGACGGAAAACGCCCCGCTCCAAACGGGCTATAGGCGACGAGCGCCACGCGGTGCCGGACGCACCACGGCAGGACATCGTGCTCCACCCCCCGCTCGTCGAGGTGGTAGAGCACCTGGTTGCACGCGATGCGGTCGGCTCCCGCGATTGCGCGGGCTTCTTCGAGGTCTTCGACGTCGAAGTTGCTGACTCCCCACGAAGCGATCTTTCCGTCTCGCTGGAGACGATCGAAGGCCCGCAGTGTCTCGGAGAGCGGGTGGTTACCCGGCCAATGAAGAAGGTAACAATCAAGGTAATCGGTGCGAAGCCGCCTGAGGCTGTTCTCGCAGGCGCGTAGCGTCCCCTCGTAGGACGCATGCTGCGGGAGCACCTTCGAGACGAGAAAGACTTCGGCCCGGCGGCCGGCCAGTGCCTCGCCGACGAGCTCCTCCACCTCGCCGGATCCGTACAGCTCGGCGGTGTCGACGTGGGTCATGCCGAGGTCCAGGCCCCGGCGCAGGGCCGCGATGGCACGGTCCCGACGGTCGTGCTCCATCTTCCAGGTCCCTTGGCCGACCACCGCCACCTGGCGCTCGTTTCCAAAGGACCGCCCGCGCATGCGGCAGAGCTTAACTCAACCCCTGTGGGGCGGCAGCCGGTTCGGTGGTGCCGGACGTCTTAAGCTGTCGATGAATGGCGCGCAGACGTACCGCCGAATTGCTGGAAACACGGAGTCTATCGCCGTCGGTCCGGAGCCTGACGTTCCGAATGATCGACGGCCGTGCACTGGGCCAGGTCGCTGGCCAGTATGTCGACCTGATCGTACCGACCCGAAGAGGGGTCCCTTTTCGGCGTTCCTATTCCATCGCGTCCGGGCCTCGCGCGACCCCGCCGGATATTTTCGAGATCGCGGTGACGCGCGTCCCGGGCGGGGTGACATCCGAGGCGCTGCATGAGGCGGAGCGCGGCGCCATCGTGGAGGTCGAAGGCCCGCAAGGCACGTTCGTGAGGCATCCGGAAGATCGGTTCCACCCCGCACTGTTCGTGGCGACGGGGACCGGACTGGCGCCCATTCGCGCGCTCTTGTCGGAAGAGGTCGACCAACCGGATGGGCCGCCGCTCGTCCTGCTGTTCGGCTGCCGTACGCCCACCGACGTCCTCTGGGCCGACGAACTGCGCGGCTGGGCCCGCGAGTGTCCCCGGCTCGAGCTTCACGTCACTCTCTCGCGTCCGACCCCCGATTGGACGGGACGATCCGGCTACGTCCAAGGGCATGTTCCGGAGCTTGCAGCTACCCTTCGCGGGGCGCGAGCATACGTCTGTGGAATCGGCGCGATGGTCGACGATGTCGTCGCGCTCCTTCTGCGCACAGCGGGTCTACCGCGCGAAGCGGTCCACTATGAACCCTACGACTGAGCGGGTGCCGACCGGAGAACCGCCGCTTTAGCTCGGCGAGAGCCCGGCATGGAACTCGCGCATGCGGTCCACGATGCGCGAGAGCGACAGCACGAACGTCATGTGTCCTCCGGGGAGCCATTCGATCGGCGGCTCGCCCCACGCGCGCCACTGGCGCTCGACGACCCGGGCCGGGATGTAGACGTCGTCGCGCGCCATGATCCAAAGCTGCCGGCGGTTCGGAAGGCGCGGCCGCAAGGATTCGAGCCCGAGGCTGCCGAAGATCTGGCGCCGGCGCCCGCGATCGATTCCGAAGCGCTCGAGGTCGGACCGCATGCGCCAGAAGATGGGGGCCTCTTCGATCGCCTCGGCCAGCTGAAGGTGGCCGATGATGGGAACGATGTAATCGGGCAGCGGATCGAAACACGCGAGCACCATCGCGATCGAGGCGCCCATGCTGATGCCCGTCACGCCGAGCTCGCTGTATCCCTGGGCTCGCAGCCAGGCCACCAGTGTCCGAGCGTCGAGGCAAGACTGACGGACGGCTTCGATCGAGCGGACGAGATCGGCCGTCCAGAAGAACTCGCCGTGGAAAAGGGCGCTTCGCGGGTTTCGTGCTCCGTGGAAGGGAAGCTGGAGATGGAGGACGTCGGCGGCAAACGCGTCGTAGAGCCGAGGGAGGAACAATGCCTGCCAGGGCGCCGGCTCGAGCCAGCCGTGGACGTAGATGAGCGCTCCACGCCGATTCTGGCCTTCGGCGTGAATGTAACGCGCACTGGCCGTCTGATTGCGCGCGTATTCGCCCGCGTGGCGGGCCCGGTAGTGAGGGCAGAGAGGTACGTGCGGACTGTGCCACTTGAGGACTTCCACCACACGATCGCCCTTGCGCCCGCGCCGTGCGAGCTTTCTCTGCAGGTCCCGAGGTACGACCGGGTCGGGGAAAAGCGTGGCGGCCGAAGCGTTCAGGTAAGGCCCGAGGTCGTCGACCGTGTTCAGCTGGGCGCTTCGCACGTGGAGCAAGCGCGAAAGCCCGCCGACGACGCGGTCAACGCTCCGTCCGAGGGATGGCATGGGGCGTCGGCGAGAGTAGCATCTTGAGCCGCGGTACGAGCAGCCCCGGGCGTCACCAGGCGTCGCTTCGACGCCGGCGCGCGGCCCATTGCCGCCATCGCGCATAGTCGTCCAGGCGCGGCCGGTTCGCCATGAACAGTGGCAGAAGCAAGGCTCCTCCGACGAAGCCGCCGACGTGTGCCATGAAGGCGACGCCGCCGTGCTGTGTGTTGGCGAACGCGTCCCAGAGGTTGCCGAGAAACCACAGCGCGATGACGAGCCAGGCGGGAAAGTCCAGAAACAGACCGAAGACGAACCAGAGAAAGAAAACGGGGTTGAGCACCGTGATTGGCGACAGCGGATACAGAAACGCGTACGCGGCAAGAACGGCCGCGATGGCGCCCGAAGCGCCCACCAGCGGGAGTCGCATCGCGACCGGATCACCGAGCGACGCGGCGGTTTGGGCAGCCGCCGCGCAGGCGCCGCCCAGCAGGTAAAAGGTCAGATACCGCAGGTGCCCGAGCGCATCCTCGACGTTGTCCCCGAATATCCAGAGAAACAACATGTTCCCGGCGATGTGCCCGAGCCCGGCATGCATGAACATGCTCGTGAATGTCGTTTCCAGGCCGTGCACGGGATCGGCGATCAGACGCACCGGTACGAGGCCCAGAGCATGGTCGAGAACGTCCGGGTCGACGCCGCCCGCGATTTGCGCCTCTTCCCACAGGAACACCGCGACGTTCGCCGCGATGAGCGCGTAGTTGATGAATGGAACGGTGCGCGTCGGCAGGTGGTCCCGAAGCGGAAGAAATGGCACGGGGGCGAATCTGGGCACGGGCCGACTCTGCCATGGATCGGCGACCGCCGCTTCGTTCATCGGCTTCTCGGTGCAGCTCGAATACCCGCGCCGTCGCTCCGAGCGCTGGATTGCTCAGAACGACCAGCCCACCTGGGCCAGAACCCTTGGGACGAGCGCCGTCACGGCCGCCATGTCGACGAGCTCGATCCCGAGCCCTGCGCCCGCCGTGAAACCGCCGAACAGCTGCTCCTGCAGCCCCACGTCGAGAGCGAGTCCCCAGTAGCCCTGGGCGTTTGTTGTGTCTCCGACGTTCGCGTGCGTGGTCGTGCCGAACACGAACGACGGCCCGACGAAGGGTCCGGAGAGCGACGGAAGCCCCCGGAGCCAGTAATGGTAGCCGATCTCACCGCCGAGGCCGAAGGACGTCGAGGAGGCGAACCCGAACCCCTGCGAGAGCAGGTCGCGCGAGCTCCCCCGATCGGCCTGGAACACGAGCGTGCTCGCGGAGACGATCAGGGCGTGGTGAGGCGCAAGCGCGATCTCGGCGTTGGCGCTCAATCGACCCCAGCCGAGGCCCGCCGGATTCCAGGTCACCGCGACGGAGCGCCCGGGCATTTCGGGCGGGGGCGTCGCCGGGGGTGGCCGCACTTCGGTATGTGTCCCGATGGGTGCGCGGGCGCGCGGTGGGCGCGTTGACGGAGAGCCCGGACGTCGCGCGGCCGGAGTGCCCGCGTCCGATGCAGGTGGCGCCGGGGGAGGCGGCAGCGACGGAACGTCACTCGGCTGTCCGAGCGGCGGGGGCGGGGGAGGTGGCAAGTCGAGCTGAGCTTGAGCGGAGTGTGCGCAAAAAATCCACGGCGCGGAGGCGAGCCGTACCACGAGCGACCCTCGCGTCCGCAGCATCGCGTGGCGAGTTATTCCGGCGGATTCCGCTTCGAGGGATCGGCGCTCCGGTCGCGCTCCGCGTCGTCGGTCGAGCGCCGACCCGCTGCAGGGCGATCTCCCCTGACCTTTGCGCTCACCTCCCGCTCGATGGTTGCCGCCACGTTCTCGATGGCCCGGCCGACCTCGCGCGCGCTGGTCAAGACCACTTCCTCGAGGTCCTTCGTCGGAATCTTGCGAGCGGCCGTGCGGGCTGCGCGGAAGAGCAGGCCCAACCCTTTGGCCACGTCGCTCAGCGGGTCGGGTGTCTTGTCGTCGCTCATGCCTCCTCAATTCTGGCCATCGACCGGACCGCTGTCGAGATGCGACTGGACACAAAAGGCGCTCATCGCGCTCCGGCGGCTCGGCGGGTGGTGGGTCGCCAGGCGGTACACCGGTTGCGCCCCGATCGCTTCGAGACGTAGAGCGCCTCGTCCGCCGCCTTGAACAGCGTGTCCCAGTCCGATCCTGCTTCCGGGATCGTGGCAGTCCCCACCGAGCACGTCACGGAAAGCACCCCTTGAGGTGTTCGGAACTTCGTCTTGCCGAGCTCCTCGCGAATTCGCTCGGCCAGCAGCGTCGCTCCCTTTTCGTCGGTCTGCTCGCAGAGAATCACGAACTCTTCCCCGCCGAATCGAGAGACCACGTCCGTCGAGCGCTTCTGGCGCTTGAGGATGTCCCCCAGTCCACGAATGACCACGTCACCGACGTCGTGCCCATAGGTGTCATTGACGCGCTTGAAGTGATCGATGTCGACGACGAGAAGAGAGAGGGGACGTTTGAAGCGCGCGGCGGCGGCAAGCTTCTGCTCGGCCGCCTCGAGCATGGCGCGCTTGTTGAAGAGCGCCGTGAGCCCATCGGTCGTAGCCATCGTTTCGAGCTTCTGCACCATGCGTGCGTTGGAGAGGCTCACGGCGAGGTGGCTGGCGAGCACCTCGAGGGTCGGGCGTACCGAGTCACCGAACGCGTGCCGGCGCCGCGCGCCGAGGATCAGTGTTCCGAGGGCCCGATCGTGGATGACGAGGGGAAGAACGAGCAGGCTCGGATGCGACGGCCAGGGCACTCGTTTGTTGAGCACGACCTTCTGGCCGCCTTCGTGCTCCCCGCGGTAGGGCAACGGACACCGGTTCTGGACCACCATCGACACGAGACCGGAGTTGTGCGCGAAGCGAATCCCCACCAGGTCGTCGATTTCGCCGTCGGCGCTCTTTGCGGCGACCACCTCGTGCCAGCGCGAGGTTGGGTCGAACACTGTGACCGCCGCGAGGTCGAAGCTTGCGATTTCACGAGCCGCGTTGACGCCCGCCTCGACGACGTCCTTCTCGCTCAACGCGGCGCCGAGCGACTGTGCAGCGCGATAGAGCTTGCCCTGCTCGACCTTGGCTCGTTCGAGCTGGAGGAAGACGCGCTCGTTCTGGATCGCACGCAGGCAGAACCGAGCGGCCTGCATCGCCACTTCCTCTTCGTGCGGCGCGAACGGCACGTCCTCCGTCCGATCGATGACCAGCACTCCCCGCAGCGTCTCCGCATCGAGCACGGGGATTGCGGAAAGTGCGCGCACCGGGCACGGCGTGCTGTAGTAGGGAATGTGGAAGGTTGGCTTCAGCGAGTGCAGCGAGACACGCGCTCGCTGCGCAAGGACCGCGCCGAGCACCCCGTCACCGGCGGCAATCGGTGCGTCGCGCACGTCGTCCGAGCTCGTGGCTAGCTCGCTGATTCGCAGGTGGGTACCGGAGTCGTTCAGCCAGAGCAAGACTGCGGTGTGCAAGTTCAATGACCGCCGGAGCAGGTCGAGCGCGTAGTGAACGGACTGATGGATCTCTTCGACGCTCGCGTGCACCAGACGGTCGCTCCGCGGCTCTCCGCGGTCGGCCGGTTCGCCGGCCCCCAGCAGGCGATAGCTGCGCGCGTCCTCCTTGAGCCGGACGAGCTGAGCGTCGATGCGCGCGCGCGCGCGCGCGCGAACTCGAGCTACCTCGACGCGGAGCAACGCGAGATTGACGAAGGCGAACGCGCCGTAGAAGCCCGCATGGATCGCGAGCGCGTGCAGGTCCTCATCAATCGACGACTCGAGGCGTAGAGCGGTCTCCAGCCCGACCATCCATCCGACCACGAGGAGGCAGGCGCCCGGCTGCCCGAATGCCGCGACGAATGCGACGAGGACATAGAGGAGCGGCGACAGCGGCCCACTCAGGCCCCCATCGACCCGCACGAGCGCGGCGTAGAGCCCGACCGCGGCGAGGGCACCGATCTCGAAGTCGAGCATGACGCCGGCGTCCCCGGGCTCGCGCAGCTTGCGCCGGATGCGGACCGCGAGCAAAAAGCCCCAAGCTCCCGCGATCAAGCCCTGCACGAGACCCCACTCGCCCCGAACGCCGCCAAGGACGAGGAAGGACGCGAATCCGAGCGCCCCCAGGGTTCCGTGGGCTCGCCGCAGGAGGGCGCGCAGCACGAGCGATGCCCGGACGAGCGGTTCCATCCGAATGTTAGCTACAGGACCGTTTTCGACCAGGGCAACAAAGCTGGACCGGGGCGGTGGGCGACCTGCGCCTCGGTGGGCCGGTCGCGCCCCGGGCTCGGGGTTAGGCCATTGGCCGGTTCCATCAACCTGTCGTATGAGCGACGCCGGTGACCTCGCCGGCGACTCCGCCTTCCCGGCCGCTTCCCCTGGCCTCCGCGGCCTCCGGAGACCGGCGGCTCGTCCCGGCCGGCTCGCTCGACGACGCTCCGGTCACACGTGCGCTTCTCGCGCTCAACGTCGCTGTCTTCGGCATGGAAGTGGCGATGACCCACCAGATGAGCCACTTGCCATCGCGGGCCGCGCTGGCGCTCGGCGCGAGCTACCCGCCGGCGACCATGAGCGAGCATCGATGGGAGACGCTTTTGACTGCCTGCTTCCTCCACGACGGCCTGGTGCACGTTGGCGTCAACATGCTCGTTCTCTGGCAGGTGGGGCCGCTCGTGGAACGAGCGGTCGGATCCGCGCGGATGGCGCCTCTTTACCTCGCCGCCGGCGTCTTCGGCTCTCTTCTGAGCGTGGGGTACGGCTGGACCACACATTCATGGGTATCCACGGTGGGAGCCTCGGGGGCCATTTCGGGACTGGTGGCCGCCGCACTCGTCCTGGGTTGGCGCGTGCAAGGATGGCGTGGACCACTGACCCAGGCGACCGCGCGCTGGTTTGCGTTCGTGATCCTCTACGGCGTGGTGTCCAACGCCGCAGGGGGTGGCCGCATCGACAATGCGGCTCACGTCGGGGGCGCCCTGGCGGGCGCGGGCATCGCCTGTCTCTGGCGGGCCGCGTATCGGTACTCGGAGAAGGTGACCTTCTGGATTCTCGGCGCGTCCACGGCGCTTCTCGTCGCCTGCGTCGGCGTTGTGGCGTTTCGGGATCGAACCGACCGCTTTGCCACGATGATCGTGCAGGACCGGCAGGAATACACGACCGACGCGCTCGACGACGGGCGATGCGCGGACGCTTACGACGGCCTCCGAGCGGTGGAACGTCTTCGCGGGAGGATGCCCGACGATGCGCCGATGAAAGTCCGCGTCGAGATGACCTGTGGCCACGGCCGGGACGATCAATGACCCTCCGTCGCGACCCCCCTTCCGCCCATCGCCTCGACGTGTGAATCTCTGCCTTCCATGCCCATCGAGCATCGGCATCACGCCCGGTGCGGCTGCGCAGGCGCCGCGTCCGCGCAGCACGCGTTTGACGGTCGACCGTTCACCTTTCCCTCGAGCACGCGCCACTACGAGCGTGCTCGACCCTTCGCCATCGACCATCTGGCGCTCGACATCGCTCTCGACGTGCCGGCCAAGAGCATTCGCGCGGCAGCCACCCTCGACGTGCGCAGGGTCGACCGGTCAGCCGACGAGCTGTCGCTCGACGCCATCGGCTTCGACGTACGCTCGGTGAGCATCGACGACCGGAGCGTGTCATGGCGCTACGACGGCCGATCCCTCGTCGTCGCGTGGGAGGCGGGCTGCGACGGCGGGCGCGTCGTCGTCGCCTACCGCGCGATCCCCCGCCGCGGGCTCTACTTTCTCGAGCCCGACGAGAGCTATCCGGATCGGCCGCGGCAGGTGTGGTCGCAGTGTCAGGAAGAAGACGCTCGCCACTGGGTGCCGTGCCACGACAGCCCTCATTTGAAGATGACGACGGAGCTGACCGTGCAGGTGCCAGCCGGATGGTATGCGCTCTCGAACGGCGCGCTCGTCTCGAGCCTGAAGCCGGAAGGGGGAGACTGGACATACCACTGGAAAATGGATCAGCCGCACGCGAGCTACCTGCTGATGCTTGCCGCCGGCGAGTTCGCGGTGGTCCCGGGCGAGGTGACCGTGGCGGGTCGATCGATCCCGCTCGCATACCTGGTCCCCGGCGGCCGCGCCGGCGACGTCGAACGTTCGTTCGGGCGAACGCCGGACATGATCCGTCATTTCAGTGAGGTCACGGGTGTGCCCTACCCGTGGAACAAGTATGCGCAGGTCGTCGTCGCCGACTTCATCTTCGGTGGAATGGAGAACACGACGGCGACGACGATGTACGAGCACGTTCTCCTCGACGAACGCGCATCCCTGGACGTCGGGTCCGATGACCTCGTGTCCCACGAGCTCGCGCACCAGTGGTTCGGCGATTACGTGACCTGCCGCACCTGGTACGAGGCGTGGCTCAACGAAGGGTTTGCCACGTTCTTCGAACATGTCTGGCGCGAAAAGCATCTCGGCAAGGAGGAATACGAATACGGATTGAAGGTCGATCTGGACGCGTACCTGCTCGAAGCGCATGGCCGCTACAGGCGTCCGATCGTCTGTCAGGACTACGACGCCCCGCTCGATCTTTTCGATCGGCACCTGTACGAGAAGGGCGGTCTGGTTCTGCATGCGCTTCGCATCGAGCTCGGAGACGAGCCGTTCTGGCGCGGGGTTCATGCCTACCTCACGGCGAATGCCAACGGTGTGGTCGAGACCCGCGACCTGCAACGTGCTCTGGAGGGGGTGAGCGGGCAAAGCCTCGGTCGATTTTTCGAGCAGTGGCTGTACAAGGCGGGGCATCCGGAGATCGAGATCGAGCTCGCCTGGGACAGAGGGATCTTGTCGATCGGGACCAAGCAGACCCAGTCGACGTCCGACGGCGTCCCTGCCTGCTTCGATCTCGTGATCGATCTGGACGTTTTCGATCGGACGGGTCGACCCGCGCGCCGATCGGTCCGCGTGATGGAGAGGCAGCAGTCCTTTGCGCTGCCGGTTTCGGAGCGACCGTCGTTCGTGGTCATCGATCCGGAGGCGCGCATCGTTGGCGAGGCTCGTCTCAAGGCTCCGGGCGACATGCTGCGTGAGCAACTGTCGAAGGCGCCCTCCGCCCGTGGACGCTGGCTGGCGGCTCAGGCGCTGGGGCGCGTCGACGACGCATCCACTACGGAAGCCCTCGAGCGGACCCTCAGGAACGAGGACGAGTTCTGGGGAACGCGGGCCGAGGCGGCCGCGGCGCTCGGCCGGATCCGCACGCGGCAATCTTTCGAAGCGCTGCGCGGAGCGTCCGGCGCGGCTCATCCGAAGGCGCGTCGCGCCGTGATCGAGGCACTCGGGAATTTCCGGACCGCAGAGGCCTTCGAGGTGATCAAGCCGCGCGCCCTGCGCGATGATAGCTACCTCGTCGAAGCGGAAGCGGCGCGCGCTCTGGGGCGTACGAGACAGACGGCCGCGTTCGAGACCCTCGTCGACCTGCTGGACCGCCCGAGCTGGTTCGACGTGGTTCGCGCGGGCGCCATCGACGGTCTGGCTGCGTTGCGCGACGATCGCGCGGTATCGCATCTTGCGGCACGCGTCCGGTACGGACATTCACCGCGGGCGCGCCGGGCCGCGATATTGAGCATGCCCAAGATCGCAAGCGACCGGAAGACGCGCGAGATGCTTGAGCAGCTGCTCGATGATTCGGACCCGATCGTGCGTATCGACGTCGCGCGTGCGGTCGGCGAGCTCGGGGACGTCAATGCGCGCCCCGCGCTTCGCGAGCGCTTGGAGCTCGAGCTCGACGCACGCGTTCGCCGTAGAATACGCGAAGCCCTCCGCGATCTTGCCGACCCCAAGCGCGGAGTGGACCAGATGCGCGACGAGCTCGAGAAGCTGCAGACGGAGCATTCCGACTTGAAAGCGCGACTGGCCCAGGTCGAGGCGCGCGTCGAGGGTGCGACAGGCGAGGGCGCACGACTTCCGCGGCCCGCCGCCAGGCCTGGCGCCGCCGGCAAACGGCCCGGCGCCGCCACCCCTGCCAGCCGCGGCGTGGGCAATGGCTCGACCCGGCGGCGGTCGAACGCAGCGACGGGCGAGAGAGCGCGTGCGGACGAGAGCACGCGAACGGACGAGAGGACGGGCTCCCGGAGGACCGGGGCCAACAAGAAGGGACCACGCCGATGAGCGACGACTTTCCCGTACGCGTGGATCAGCGGGGAACGGTTGCGATCTGGACTCTCGATCGCCGCGATCGCATGAACGCGCTGTCTCGAGACGCTCTTCTGGCGCTGGGGAAGCTGGCCCGGGAAGCCGCCGTGAACCCGTCGATTCGGGCGATCGTCCTCACCGGGGCCGGCGACAAGGCATTCTGCGCTGGCGCGGACCTCAAGGAGCGCCGGAAGATGACCGACGACGAGGTTCGATTCCAGATCGACCTTTATCGGTCGGAGCTGGGCGCCATCGACGAATCACCCAAGCCCGTCGTCGCCGCGATCAACGGAGCCGCGCTCGGCGGCGGACTGGAGCTCGCCCTCGCCTGCGACCTGCGGGTCGCCGCGTCGCATGCTGAGCTCGGGCTTCCGGAGACGTCACTCGGGATCATCCCCGGTGCGGGCGCGACCCAGCGTCTCCCGCGCGTCGTGGGAGAGGCCCGAGCGAAAGAGATGGTCCTTCTTTCGTGCCGACTCACGGCCGACGAGGCGCTCGCCTGGGGGCTCGTCAACCGAGTGACGTCGCCGGACAGGAGCGTCGTCGCCGACGCCCTGGAGTGGATTCATCCGATCGCAGAGGGAGCGCCCATCGCGCAGGCCGCCGCCCTCGTCGCGATCGACGGTTCCTACGGGACATCGCTGCGCGTCGGTCTCGAGCTCGAGAAAGCCAATTACTTCAAGACCCTTTCGAGCGAGGACCGGACGGAGGGCCTCGAGGCCTTCGCCGAGAAGCGCAAGCCGCGATTTCGAGGGAGGTGAGCCATGCGCGCGCTGATCTTCCTCCTGGTTCTCGACTGCGGTGGCGCTCCGTCGCCGCCCCCGTCCGCCCCATCGTCACTCGCATCCGGGGGGCCGTCTTCCGCGTCCGCGTCTTCACCCCCTCCTGTCGCGACTGTCGCGCTGGCCGCTTCTTCCGGGCCGGCGGGGGGGCCCGCGCCGTCGGTCGGGGCCCGACCCATCACCAACGTGGTCGTGCGCATCGGAGAGATCGCGGCGACTCCGCATTTCGATCCGCACGCCACGCTCGAGGACCTGCGACCCAACCTGCTTGCCTGTTACCGAAAAGCCCTCGAGACGAACCCCGAGATTCGCGGGAAGGTGACGCTTCGAATTCACGTCGGCGAGTCGGGCGTGGTCGTCCGCGTGGAAGCGGAGGCGGGGGGGGCCGCGAACGATCCCCAACTCGTCAGTTGCATCGACGAGGACTTCAAGGCGAACGCGCGCTTCCCGAAACCCGGGGGCTCTGCAATCGTGGTGGCGCCGCTCGTGTTTCACTCCGAAGCGCAGTGAGGACCCCGCCGTGGCGGCGCCGAGGTGTTACGCTCCGGCGGCATGCCCTCGGACGAGAAGCTGGAGGAGGTCCTCGGTCGCATTCGCAAGGGTGGCGCCGCCAGGTACCATCAGAAAAACGCCGAGCAGGGTAAGCTCTTCGTTCGCCAGCGCATCGCGCTGCTCGTCGATGAACGCAGTTTCGCCGAGGACGCTGCCCTGGCGAACAATCTCGATGTCGAGCTTCCGGCGGACGGCGTCGTGACGGGGACGGCACTGATCGCGGGCCGCGCGGTCGCCATCATGGCCAACGACTCGACCGTCAAGGCCGGGTCGTGGGGTCGCCGGACGGTCGAAAAGATCCTGCGCATTCAGGAGACGGCGATGCGCGCGGGTATCCCGATGCTTTATCTGGTCGACAGCGCCGGGGCCCGGATCACCGACCAGCTCGAGATGTTTCCTGGGCGGCGCGGGGCGGGACGCATCTTCTACAACCAGGTCCAGATGAGCGGACAGGTGCCCCAGATCTGTCTCTTGTTCGGTCCGAGCGCTGCGGGAGGAGCGTACATTCCAGCATTCTGCGATGTCGTCGTCATGGTGGACGGCAATGCGAGCATGTATCTCGGCAGTCCGCGGATGGCGGAGATGGTCATCGGCGAGAAGGTGACGCTCGAAGAGATGGGCGGCGCCCGAATGCACTGCAGTGTCAGCGGGTGTGGCGACGTCCTTTGCAAGACCGAAGACGAGGCGATCGAATTCGCCAAGCGCTACCTCGCGTACATGCCGCAGAGCTTCGAAAGCGCGCCGGCGCGTGAGCCATCACGCGAGCCGAAGGCGTCGGGCAAGCGGATCGAGGACATCGTTCCTCTCGACGAGAACAAGGCGTTCGACATGATGGCCGTCGTCGCCGAGATCATCGACGACGGATCATGGATCGAAATCAAAGCGCTCTTCGCCCGCGAGATCGTCACGGGTTTCGCGCGCATCGGCGGGCGGCCGGTGGGAATCGTTGCGAACCAGCCCAAGTGGCTGGGAGGCGTGCTGTTCGTCGACTCGGCCGACAAGGCGGCGCGTTTCATATGGCTGTGCGATGCCTTCAACGTGCCGCTCGTGTACTTGGCCGACGTTCCCGGCTTCATGATCGGGACGAAAGTGGAGCGTCAGGGGATCATCCGAGCCGGCGCAAAAATGATCGCTGCCGTGAGCGAGGCGACGGTGCCCAAGATCAGCGTCATCGTCCGAAAGGCCTACGGCGCCGGTCTCTATGCCATGTGCGGTCCCGCATTCGGACCGGATGCTTGCATCGCGCTCCCCACCGCGTCGATTGCCGTCATGGGCCCGCAGGCGGCGGTGAACGCCGTTTATTATAACAAGATCCAGGAGATCGCCGAGGGTCCCGAGCGCGAGGCATTCGTGGCCAAGCTGCGGGACGAGTACCGCGCCGACATCGACATTCTCCGGCTTGCCAGCGACATGATCGTCGATGTCGTCGTCTCCGGAGACCGCTTGCGCGACGAGATCGGCCTTCGCATCGACCGCGCCTCGGGCAAGCGCGAAAGCCGTCCGTCCAAGAGGCATCCCGTACCTCCGGTCTGAATCCCGCACGGCCACCGTCAGTCGCGCCGGTCGGACGCCCGAGCCCGGAAGCTCGTCGGCGTCTCACGCTGCGGCCGCCGATTCCTCGAACGGGACCTCGGCATCCACGAGAGGCGGGGATGTGACCACCCCCATCGGCTGGGCACGAGCGAGTTGCTCGAGAAGCATCTGGGTCGCCATGTACGCGTACCCCGCCGTGAAGAGCGCGGCGAATGGGGTCGCGATGAAATGCCCCGTGTGAATCGAGGCGACGGTGCTCGCCAGCGACACCACGCAGAGAATGCTCTCCGCCAGGGGCACCGTGAGCGGCGTCCGGTAGCGCACCGCGGCGGCGGAGCCTTTCTTCGGAGTCCGGATGAACTCGCCCGCCATCGTACGGAAGCCGCGCACGATGGCTCGAGTGACCAGGGGCGTCAGCCCGACACCGACGGCGATGAGCGCCGGCACGACGAGCAAGGCATCGCGGGCTCTGCGTCCCTGCGCACGCTCGGCGGTCGCGTAGAATGCCGCGAGGGACCCCGTCGTTCCGAAGAACAATGGGATGTCCACCCCCAGAATCACGAGCGAGCGGGACGCGGGCAGCAAAAGAACGATCGGCAGCAAGATGATGCTCAGCAGCATCGTCAGCGGGTAGGCGAAGTGGGGCGTCAGGTGGAAAAATGCCTCGGCCCGAGCGGACAGCGGGATGTCTGCCCGGTGGAGAATTCGCTCGAGAAGCTTGCGCGACGTTTGAACCGTTCCCGTGGCCCAGCGAAGCTGCTGGGCGCGAAACGCGCTGATTTCCTCGGGCAGCTCGGCGGGTGTGACGACGTCCTCCCGGTACACGAAACGCCAGCCGAGAAGCTGCGCGCGATAGCTCAGATCCAGGTCCTCGGTCAGTGTGTCGTGCTCCCAGCCGCCGGCGGCATCAATCGCGCACTTGCGCCAAACTCCGCCCGTTCCCGCGAAATTGAAGAACCATCCAGCCGCCGCGCGGACGCGATTTTCGATGAGGTGATGGCCATCGAGCATCAACGCACCCACGCGCGTCAGAATGGAATGCCCACGGTTGAGATGTCCCCACCTCGTCTGGACCAGCGCGACCCGCGGGTCCTGGAAATGGCCCATGACGGCGCGCAGGAAGTCGGGCGGCGGAAGAAAGTCTGCGTCGAACAGGGCGACGAAGTCCCCCTTGGCGATCGCAAGTCCTGCGGCGAGCGCACCGGCCTTGTAGCCAGTCCGATTGGTTCTGTGGATGTGGACGATGTCCAGCCCCGTACGCCTGAGCGCCTCGACCTGGCGCTCGGCGAGGACGCGCGTCTCGTCCGTCGAGTCGTCGAGGACTTGAATTTCCAGCCGTTCGCGCGGCCACTCGATTCGTGCGACGCGGTCGATGAGACGCTGGACCACGGTCGATTCGTTGAAGATCGGCAACTGAATCGTGACGTGTGGCAGGTCGCTCCCTTGGACCATTCGGGACTGCGGTATCGCGGGCACTCCTTGCTTCAGAACCTCCAGCCGCCGCCGCAGCCTGGCTGTCATGAAGACCAGATACGAGCGGTGGATTCCGTAGATCGATAAAACGAGGAGAATCAAGGCGTAAACCACGCAAAGCGTGACGCTCATGCGCGGAACGGAACCATATTTCGCTCGATCGCGTGTCACGAAGATGTATTTCTTCGCACTCGGATGTCAGCGGGGGTCGAGGGGGCGACCCCGCGATCATCGGGCCGAACCCACGTTCAGCTGAAAGAAGAGCGATCGAAGCTTGTCGAACGGCACGGGCGCAGGCTGAACGTTCCCCCACGGATTCCAGAGCCGGATTGCAGGCTTGCCGCCCTGGACCTCGAGACCTGTCACCAGATACGCATGGTTGGGCACGAGGTCCGGGCGGGACTGCTCGACATCGTCCCTCGACGCGACGACGACGAGGTGCCCGGAGAGCAAGTCGCGCTGGAGGTCGTCGACACTGTAACGGCTGAAGATCCGCCAGAGACCGTAGGTGCGGGCCGGGTGGCCCGTGATGATCTCGATCGCGTCGCCGATGCTGCCGCCATGGCCCATCGCGTTGTATCCGCCGGCATACAGGGCGTATGCCCTTTCCATGACGGGGACCCAGACCTCGTTGCGACCGTCGCCCGGCCGAGCCTCGGCGTGCCCTCGCGCGTACACAGGTCGCACGTCGAGGGCAACCATGGCGAACGTCGTGCTTGCGAACCAGTGCCGCTCCGGACGGTGCAGTGTCACCGTGTACGAGCTCACTTGGCCCGAGCCATCCCTGTTCTCGCGAATCGCGTTCTGCAGAAGGGCCCGACCTTCGGTCGTACTCGTGAGGCCACCGAGGACGGCCATCACGTAACAGTCGCCGATCTGGCGCTGCCGGATGTCGGACCGGTCGATCGGGCCGGCATCGGAGCTCTGGTCGACCCAAAGCTCGGGGTTCGGCACGGTCCGATCGATGCAGCGATCGTAATCGTCGTTCGGGCAGTCGGCCTCGTCGTCCAGCCCGGCGTCCGGGCGCCCAGCATCCGACGGCCCGGCGTCCGCGGGCCCTGCGTCCGCGGGCCCTGCGCTCCCTGACTCCGGGCGCGCGTGCGAAGCGCTTGCCTCATCGGCGGTCGGTGTCGCCGGGGTCGAGCTCGCCGTCCGGGGCCTCCGCCCGCCGGCGGATGTCGGGCACGTGTCGGCCGAAGCGGCGAACGTGTCGAGCCGAGCGCGAGCCGTGGCGCGCAGAGCGCGCTCACATGCGCCGGCGGCGGCCGGGGGCGTTTCGGCGCCGAGCAAAACCTGGGGCTGAATGCGTCGCTCGTCGATCCGATTGGTCACCGGCAACCTGCCTCGAGGCCTCGCCTCCCCATCGATTCGACGTGTCGGACGGTTGCGCGGTCAGGCAAAAGTGGGGGCCTGCTCGATCTCACCGCCATGCCGCCGAACGCCGTGGCGGCGCAGGCTCCGGAACGACGCTCCAGAATTCAGGAGGGGCGCGCCGGCGGAGGGGGTCGCATCGAAGGAAAGCTCACCGCGGGCTGGCGCGAAGTTTCTTGAGCGCGGTCGAGCGCCAGTTTGAAGAGCACGGGTCCGACGACCTCGTTGATGGCGACCGTCGCGATCGTCAAGGCCCGAAACGGGACGCCTATCACCGGGAACTCCCGGGCCACGACGATGGAGAGGCCGAGCGTCAGCCCGGCTTGCGAGACGAGGCCTGCGGCTCCCCACCGACGCAGGATGGGCTCGTCTTGGGCAATCCCCGAAGCGGCGCGTGACGCGACCCACGTGGTCACCGCTCGAGCGCCGGCGAAAATCAGGGCGACGGGCCAGAGTGATCGAAGGAGCGGCACGTCCAGGTCCGCCCCGGTCAGGGCGAAGAACACGACGTAGACGACAGTCGCAGTCTGCTCGATGTCCTTGATGAACTTGCGCCCCTGACGAGAAAGATTGCGAACCACTATCCCCGCCACCATGAACGCGAGGAGTGAATCGAACTGGAGGTATTCGAGGACGCTGCTCACGCCGAAGCCGAGAACGAGAAGCACGAGGAGCATCTGACGGTTCACGAGTCGCAGATAGACGGCAATGACCAGGCCCAACGTCGTTCCGATCGCAACGCTGCCGAACAGCTCATGGCCGAGCTTCGCGAACGCACCGAACGACAACGTCTCGCCGGGTTCGAGGAGCGGTCGGGCGATTCCGATCACGGCTGCAAGCAGGACGACGACGACCACGTCCGACGCCATGACGAACGCGAGCGTGAACGTCGCGAGCGGTCCACTGGCGCGGGTCTGCGACAGGATGCCGAGCGTCGCCGAAGGGCTGCGCGTCACCGCCAGCGCGCCCCAGCACAGAGCGGCGCCCACGGCGGCGGAGGGGGCAAGGGCCTGGGCGAAAGGCAGAAGAGGACGGGCCGCGTAAAACACGCCCACCGTCACGACGAACACGAGCGAGGTCTGGACCAGGAGCGCCCAGAGCAGGCTGCGGGCACCCCTGCGCAGCGTGGTGAGCTCGAGCTCCGCGCCCCCCGCCAGAGCGATGAGCGAGAGAGCCAAGGTGTTGACGGGAGACAGACCTTTCAACGTGGACTCGTCCACGAGACGAAGCACGTGTGGGCCCGCTGCGATGCCGGCGGCCAGATATCCGGTGAGATGGGGGAGGCCGAGCGGGGAGGTCAGCTCGCTCGTGAGCGTTCCGGCAAGAAGGAGAAAGCCGAGCGTCGCGATCGTCCACAGGTTGCTTCCGGCGACCGGCACCACGCGCGTCACGTAGAAGACGAGCGTTCCGAATCCTGCCAGGACGGCTGCGTGCGCGAGATGGGCCGCCGCTCCGCGCTCGGCCGCCGCGGCGCGAGTCACACCGTCACCCGGCGGGGGCGGGGCGTCCGCGCGGTGGCGTCGTCCAGCTCACCCGCGGCGAGCAGGACCCGTCGGAGCTGGGCAGGTCCGACGATCTCGCCGACGATGGCCGCGAGGACGGTGACGGCGAGCACTGTGTCGCCGATGACGCCGGGGAAGCGAAGCGCGAACGCCAGGCCGACGCACATTCCGAGAGCGCCGCAGGACGTGAACGACAGCCCGGCCAGCGGACCGCCCTTTCGCAGGGGGCTCAGCCCGGCGGCCAGCACCCAGCCGACGGCGATCTTCGCCGCCACCCGGGCGCCGATGGCTGCAGCGGCGATCCAGGGAAGTGCCGCCGTCGCCCGGAAGTCCAGACGCGCTCCCGCGAGCAGCAGCGCGGGCAGGAGCACGGGTCGCTCGGTCGGAGCGACCAGCGCGCGCAGAGCGTTTCGATGACGGGAGAACGAGGAAAGGGCGAGCCCCATGAAAAAGCTCGCGGCGAGGGTCGACACACCGGCACACGCCGCCACTCCGATCGTGAGCAGCGCGACACCGAAGAGGATGCCCCACGTGTCCTCCATCACCATGTCGCTGCGAAGAAGGAGCGCGGCACCGCCCGCGAGCAGGATCGCAACGCATATCGTGATGGCGGGCCACTGGCACACGGGCATCGACAAGGTGACGATGTGCGGAGAGTCGACGGCGAACAGCGCCGCGACCGCCACGAGCGGAACCAGGGCGTCGGAATGGGCGATCTCGTCGAGGCGCGAGGAAAGCGGCCGGTCGCGAATCCGACGATGGTCGGCGACCTGGCGTACCGCGTAGCGGGTCGTCTGCGAGCACGCTGCGCCGATGCCTCCGGAAAGCAGGAGCCGGCCTGTGGCCGTCAGATCGGTTGGCAGATTGCGCAGCGACCACCAGGTCGCCGCTGTGACGGCGGCGCCGGTGATCAGCGTGCCGAGCGCGCCGAGCGCCAGGCTACCCGGACGCACGCGCCGATCTTCGGCGACGCCGAAATCCAAGCCGACTCCGAACGCGAGCCACCCGATGGCCACCTGCACGACCGGCTCGAACGCGGTCAGATCTCTCGCGCTCACCAGATCGAGAAGTTGCGGGCCGAGCACGAAACCGAGGGCCGCGTATTCCACCCCCGATGGCAATCCCGCGCCGCCGCCGGGCCGGCGGCTCATGAGGAGACTGCCCAGATACGACAGCAGGAGCAGGCCGATGAGGACGAAGACGGTGTTCACGGTCTTGCTCGCCTACCTGATCGGGACGCCGGGCGAGGCGCTCGCCTTGCCGAGGCCGATGTGGTGGTCGGCAACGGCGCGCGCGACCGCATCGGCGAGCGCTGCGGGCCCTTTGCCGTGCTTCGGAACGCCGGCGACCCGCCACCTGGCGCCGTCCGCGTCGAGCGAGATCAGCTCGACTCGCGCCCGCTCGCATGTCGCCACCGCGGCGCCGACGAGGGCTTCTTCGACCTTTGCGGGCCTCTCTCTCGGGTCGACGACGACGTCGATCGTCGCCAGGGCTGCGGCTCCGAGGATCCGGATTGGGTGCCACAGTCCGAGAAGCTGCGGAACCCGGACCTCGCACCCGAAGGCATCTTCGAGGACGAGCTCGAGCAACGTGACGTCGCGCACGACGCCGGCCCGCCCGCCGGCCTCGATGAACTCACCGGGTCGAACACGCCGTCCGAAGACGGCCGGCAAACCGGCGGCGGCGCAGGCCAGCACTGGAGTGCACGCGATGCCCAGCGCGGCGAGCGCCACCACCCCTGCGCGCGAGAGCGCGCCGTCGTCGGTCCCGGTGATGAGCGGGGCCGCGAGCACGATCGAAAGGATGACCATTCCTGCCCGGACGAGCACGCTGGTGGGCCCCGCCAGGTCCTGTGGCAGCCACGACAGATGCGTTTCGCCGCGTTCGACGCCGGCGAAAAAAAGACCCACGAACCGAACGGCAATGCCCACCGCGACGGCGGCTATCGCGGCCACGACGACCAGCGGCAGCGACGCGCCCAACCTCTCGATGAGGGCCGAAAGCGGGACGAGGACGAAACCAGCGAGGCGGTCGGTGTACGCCCGCGTCGCCTCGAAGCGGGACAGCGCGAAAATGAGCCAAAGATAGGCGATCGCCACCTGGGCCAGGCGGTGCGCCAGTGCGAGGGCGATCGAGACGGCGCCTCGAACGGCCGCGGGACGAACGACTTCGATGCGTCCGAGCTGCAGCGCTGGAATGCGATCCGGGTTGGCGCGAACCCACATCCTCATCCGGCCCGAAAGGTCGCCCACGCGCCGGACGAGCAGGAACGCGAGCAATCCGGAGAAGACGAGGAGCGAGAAAGAAAAGACGCGTTCCGAGATCGTGCTCCGCCGCCGCTCGGCGCGCAGCGCGTCGTCGATCTTCGCGCCGACGCCGGCCGCGTACACGTGCAGCGTCACGTCGCCGCCGGCGGATACGGCATCGTCCTCCCCGAGTGCGACGACGGGAGTTTTGCCCGCGAAAATCACCGCCGTACCCGACTGCTCTTCGACGTGCGTGGTCGGCTCTACCGGATCGTCGAGCGCCGCCTCGAGGGCTGCGGTCGCGGCTCGCGCGCGCTCTTGTGCGCTCTGCCCCGCGCGCGCTGCGCGCAGGGAAAAAACGGTCCGTTCATGCACTCGCACGTCCGCGGCGCGCGATGGCGTCGAGGCGGCCGCGGGCACGGGGGCTGGATTCGGTGCGCCGGATGCTCCGGCGCTCGGCCCAGATGGCGCCGCGAGGCTCGCATAGCCGGAGCTCACGGAGGCGGCGCCTGCGCGCGGCGCATGCGCGAGCGTCAGTACGACGACGAGCGGCGTCGCCGCAAGCGCCGGCAGGCCGATGCGGGGTAGCGCCGGTTGCGAGCGCGCTCGTCGTTCCGGATGCACCGACGTAGCGTCCGCGGGTGAGGGGACCGAGGTCAAGGCCTCTGCCGGGGGGCCTACTCGCCCGCAACGGTGAGCAACCAGCCGTGCGGCTCCCACCGCTGATCATCGGGGTGGAACGCGCGTTCGGTGTCGCCGACGTTCACACCTACGACGAGGACGTGATCGACCCCGTCGAGAGTGGCGATCGTCATCGAGGCATGGGTGGAACGGTCGAGCGATCCGACAGGCAGCCGGGCGATCTCCCGCCCCGAGGCGTCGAGCTTCACCGCGATCCAGCGCATGCGCGCGTAGTCCTCCCACTCCATTTCGAGCCTCAACCGAGCTGCGGCCGGAGCGCGCGCGCAGTCGACGACGATGTAGCTCGCCCCGGTCGGCGCCACGGGTTCTGGTGAGGCGAGCCGACGCGGGCGCTCCGGCCAGGGGATGCGCCAGGCGACCGGGGGAGTCGGCCCGCTCGAGGTGAGCGCGCGTGCGACCGCGAACTCCACGAAGACGTCGTCGAGCGTGGAACCGCGCCAGAGGGCGTCGCGCAGGGACACTCGAAGCACGTCGAATGCCGTCGGTGCGCCGGCCCAGCGGCCCGCGCTCCATGTCTCGGCGCCGGTCGTCGTCGGAGAGAGCGCCGCGAGCCCCATGACGAGCGCTCCCGGTCGTGCACCGAATTTCTCGTCGAGCCACCGGAAGAACAAGGACGAGCCGCGCCCGAACGGCGCGGAGCTGGGGTCGACGATGCATTGGGCGGCCCCGGACTGGAATGCGCGGACATCGTCGTCCTCGCCGGCGCAGGCGGTGACGAGGCGGGCGAACGTCTCGGCTTCGCCGCGGGCGCTCCCTTCGTCGGTCGCCGGCACGGACCGCCAGAGACTTGCTCGAGCGATTGCGTATGCGATCGACGAATCGAGCGCACAGCCGGGCGGCGTCAGCCGATCCAGAACTCCGAAGCTCGAACCTCGATCGAAGGAGGACACCGGCTCGCGGCCGGCGAGAAAGGCGTCGCTCGGTCCACCGTCGACGTGCTGGACGAGATAAAGCTCCCATCGACCCTCGTCTGGGCCAATCGGAGGCGGGAGGCCGACACCCTGAACGAGGGCGTCCCACGCCCGATCGGCCGACACGAGCGTCGCGGTCGCCATCTCGGCCGAGGTCCCTGGAGAGGCGAGCACGCAAGCGCGATGACGGGTCGAGCAGGCCCGCGCCCATGTTTCGGCGCCGTCCGGGGGGACGGCGAGCTGAGCTGGGGGACCGGCGGCGGTGCCGCCGATACCGGCATCGGTCGCCCGGGCCTCCCCCGCCCGACCGGAGCACGTGAGGACGGCCAGCGTCGAGAGGGCTCTCGACAGAGATCGAAATCGTCCGGATGAGCGCGAAATTCGCAATTCGCAACGGATCGGCTGAACCGGACCCGCACAGGGTCCGGAGGATGCGATTTGACACCCTATTTGTGACACCCGTATAAGCTGAAAGAAAGAGCGATGACGGCCCCTTCGTTCGATTCGGCGGGCGCGATTCGATTCGATCTTCCGCGCGGTGCCGTTCGTCTCGCCGCCGAGGACGAGAGGCTGCTCCTCGTTCCATCGCAAGTCCTCGGTGGTCTGGCGAAGTGGGTGCACGGCGACGCCCTCGAGGCGTTCGGTCGCGCGCTGGGAGCTGCGGTCGGACGACGAGCCGCTGCACGCATCGGCGACGTCGCCTCTGCTTCGATCGAGGAGTTCGTCACCCAGCTTGCCGGAGAGGCGGCGCTGGCCGGGACGGGCCTCGTCGAGATCGAGCGCTGGGGTCGTGCTTTGGTCGTGATTCTGGGCGAGCCGGCACTGCCCGCGGCGATGGTGGCACCTTTCGTTGCCGGCGCAGTCCAGGCCGCGTCCGGACGAGCCGTCGAGGCGGTTCTTCTTTCTGGCGACGAGCACGCGGCGCGGGTGCTCGTCACGAGCGAGCAGGGCGCGGCTCGCGTACGGGGCTGGGTCGCCTCGGGTTGCTCCTGGGGCGAGGCGCTTGCCAGGCTGAATGGAGGGCGATTGTGACCACGCCCGAAG
>Ga0187782_10000212_pt1 | contig 36545 bp, 31 predicted proteins | sample 0715_SJ02_MP15_2_FD_132454 | JGI IMG/M metagenome (GOLD analysis project Ga0187782, IMG submission 132454) | Tropical peat soil microbial communities from peatlands in Department of Meta, Colombia - 0715_SJ02_MP15_20_MG | ecosystem: Environmental > Terrestrial > Soil > Wetlands > Peat | place... | reverse complement strand
TGACTTTTCCTTACATTCTCAACGGCTTGACAGGGTTTCGCATCGCCGTGGATAATTTTATTGTTAGCCTCGAACTATGCCCGCCCGCAGCGATTTCCCGGCTCGATCCGTTCTAAACGCTGTTTTCCCGCCGCATCGTCAGGAACAGCGAGATCAATCCAACCACCAGCACGGCACCCTCGATCTCAACCGAAACGCGGTGCAGCCGATCGAATTCCGCGCGCCGCGGGTCGCTTGGCGGCGTGGCATCAACCGATCCCATCTGACTGCGCAGAACCTCCATCTTCGGAATCACGTGGCTCTGCGACGCAATCGTCAGCGCCGCCATCAGAATTACTCCCAACACTGCCGGCTCAGCAAAGGCACGCAGCGATCTCGTCAGCGCCACCGACGCAATCACGAAAATCGCCGCCGCGATCAGGCCCATCAGGTGCAGCCCGCCCAGCGTGAACCCGACCAGCAGCCCCGCCTCGTCCCGGCTCGGCAGTACCGCGAACGCGCCCTGCGTCACCACCGCCGCAAAGTAGACGATCGCGCCCACCCACGCCCCCAGCGCGAGCACCCGTATGAATTTCAGCATGGGTGTCATCCGACGTGTCGACGACATTGCCGATCAACCCAATCTGTAAGCGCGGTGGGCTGTTGTACCGGTGATGCCGGGCGATGGAGACGACCGAGAAAGGAGTCTTCGTAAAAGGGCTCCGAATCGACAGGCTGTATGAGGTGACATGCGTACAAGCCAACGCGAGGCTCCAATTCGTGCAAGCGCTTCGAGATCTCGCTTTCGACCTGTCCATCTATCTCTCTTGGGGCACCGGCCAACGAATTTGTGCCAGCGTTTTGTTCCCTAGAGTCCACAACAACAAAAATGTAGAGATAGACCTGATGGAATCCAATCCTTGCCAGTTTGTTCGCCTGCTTGACGCCTTTCTTTAGTTCCTCGAGCTTGTATGCCACCCCATTTCGAATTGCCGTTGACGGAATCACGACTCGCTTGGCCTCGACGGCTGTGACACGGTCTGGGCACTTTGGTGTGAAGAGCAAGATGTCGACATCACCGTTATTGTCAGGCGGAGCCGGAACGTCAACGAGCGGAACGCACTGCAGATCAATCGCATCAGAGGGAATACCGCAGATTCCGACGACACGCTCACGTACAATCGCATCACTCGCAAGTAGCCCAGAAACTAACTGGGCCTCCGCAATTTGGACGACAGAATCGTGCTTCATCGTTCCCATTCTAGCTAGCCTTGTCCTGGAAGCATCGGCCACTTCTTGAGCACACTACACCAAATCACCATTTCAGGCAGCCTATCGACCGGTGGCAGAATCAAAGCGAGGCATGGTGGGCGATCAAGGACTTGAACCTTGGACCTCTCCCGTGTGAGGGGAGCGCTCTAACCACTGAGCTAATCGCCCGCAGCAGGCAACGACCGCAGCTAACTTTTTGTAACAGAAGGCTTAACGAATTGCAAACCGCGACGAACACGACGCTAGCCGCCTCCAGCAGCCGTCTCGCCGAGCTGCAGCGCTCGATCGCGCGCGTCGTCAAAGGCAAAGACGACGTTATCCATCTTGCGCTCACGGCGCTGCTCGCGCGCGGCCACCTGCTGATCGAAGACGTTCCCGGTGTCGGCAAAACCACACTCGCGCAGGCGCTCGCGCGTTCCTTTCATTGTTCGTTCCAGCGGATTCAGTTCACATCGGACCTGCTGCCGAGCGACGTGATCGGCATCAGCGTCTTTAATCCCGTGTCGCAGGAATTCGAGTTCAAGCCGGGCCCGATCTTCGCCAATATCATCGTGGCCGACGAAATCAACCGCACGACGCCTAAGACGCAGTCCGCGCTGCTCGAAGCGATGAGCGAATCGCAGATCACGGTGGACAATCACACGCGCCCTCTGCCGCGACCGTTTCTGGTGCTCGCCACGCAAAACCCGATCGAACATCACGGGACATACCCGCTGCCGGAATCGCAGCTCGATCGTTTTCTGATGCGCATCCGCATGGGCTATCCCTCCCGTGCGAGCGAAAAAGAGATCATTCGCAATCATTCCGCCGGACACGTGGAAGAGGTCGCGCCGCTGATAGACGCCGCCGACGTGGTCGCCATGCAGCAGGCCGTCTCGCAGGTCAAAGTCGACGACAGTCTGCTCGACTACGCGCTGGAAATCGTCGAGCGCACGCGCCAGACCGAGCAGCTCAGCCTCGGCGTCAGCCCGCGCGGCGCCGTGATGCTGCATCGCGCGGCGCAGGCGCGCGCCTTTCTCGAAGGCCGCGACTATTGCCTGCCGGACGACTTCAAGCGGCTCATCATTCCCGTGTTCGCGCATCGCGTGGTCGTCAGCTCGCGCTACGTCTCCACGCAGAAAAAATCCGAGCAGGCGGAAGCGATTCTCCGCGAGATCCTCGACACAACGCGTGTCCCGCTGTGACGATGCGATCAGCATCGTCATCCCGAGCGAGCGGAGCGAGCCGAGGGATCGCTTTTCGGGTCGCCGCGCAAAGCCAGAGAGTAGTTTAGAGGGGCCGGGGCTTCAGCCCCGGCGTTCAGCTGAAGAAGAAGAGAGGGCTTTAGCCCCTGAAGTAGGCCGTTCTCGCCGCTAACATGACCGACTCCGCCATCGCCCGCGCCTGGCAACGTCGCGACCGCCCCGGCTGGAAAAACTTCGGCATCGCGATGGTCGCGCTTTCGGTGGCGCTCGTCGTCGCGCTCTTTTCCGCAGCCGCAGCCCAAGAGGGGCGCATCTGGCTCGCCGCCGTGACCACGGCCATGGCGCTGGCCATCGCCGGATGGGTGGCGATCGCGATCGTTCCCGCGCTCGCGAAGCGCACCAGCCTGCGCTGGCTCGCCTATCAGGTCGATTACCGCCTCACGCGCGACGGCACGATCTACCTTGCGGCGATCTTCATCCTGATCCTGGCGGCGGTCAACACCGGCAACAACCTGCTCTTCCTGATTCTCGCTTGCATGATTGCCGGCATTTTGATCTCGGGAGTGCTTTCGCGCGTGGTGCTCACCGGCATCGATTTGAGATTCGATCTGCCCGAGCACATCTTTGCCGAGCAGCCGGTGCTCGCGGAACTCGAGTTGCGCAACGAAAAGCAGGCGTGGCCCTCGTTTTCGCTGCTGGTCGTCGGCGGGAGCAAGAAGTCACCGGGAGAGATTCTGCGGCGCCCCGTCTTCTTTCCGTACATTCCGCGCCAAAGCGCGGCGCGCCAGAAGGTCGAGTTGCGTTTTCCCCGCCGCGGCGTCTTCCGCCAGGATGCCTTCGGGATTCGCACGCGATTCCCCTTCGGCTTTTTCGAGAAGACGCGTGAGGTCGATTCGGCGATCGAGATGACGGTGTATCCGCGCGTTGAGCCGACCGACCAATTCTACGAAGTTCTGCCCCTGCTGAGCGGCGAGATGGCGAGCTTCTATCGCGGCCGAGGCCACGAATTGCATTCGCTGCGCGAGTACCGGCCGACGGACAGCGCCCGCTTCGTCGATTGGAAGGTCACCGCCAAATCAGGGCAGATGATGGTCCGCGAATTCGCCCGTGAGGACGAGCGCCGCGTAATGCTCGTCCTCGATCCTTTCATCGGGCCGCCGCGCGCCGATCTCGGCGAACTTGCGGCGGCCGAGCACACCGAGCGTTTCGAGCGCGCTGTTTGTATGGCCGCCTGTATCGCGTGGCACTTCCACGAAGTTCGCGCCGTGATGCAATTTCGCACCAATCGCTTCTCGACGCCGATGGCGCCCGCCGGCGAAATCATCTACGACGCGCTGCGCGAGCTCGCACTGGTTCAGCCGGATACGTCCGCAGCTGGCGGCGCGTTTCTCGACGAACTCGGCAACGACCGCGAAATCTTCAAGATCATCCTCACGTCTCGCGCCCAGCGGACCATTCCCACTTCGCTCTGGTCCTCCTCTTACTTACTCTTCGTAGACCACCTGTGATCCCCGCCTGATTCTTGCTTTTCTGTTGTCAACGCTTGGCCATCGCTTTTCAGATTTCTATTCGTGTCGCTGTGCGACAATACCGCGCGCATGCGCATGCCGCTCTCCGCACGGACGCTCAAGAGCCTTCGATGCCAGCTGCTTGCGTGGTTTCGCGTGCATCGGCGTGATCTGCCTTGGCGCCGCAGCCGCGATCCCTACCGCATCTGGGTCGCGGAAATCATGCTCCAGCAGACGCGCATCGCCGCCGTCCTGCCCTATTACGATCGCTTCCTGAAAGGGTTTCCGACGGTCGAATCGCTGGCCCGCGCACGCGAAGAGAAAGTTCTCCGGCTGTGGTCCGGCCTCGGCTACTACAGCCGCGCGCGAAACTTGCATCGCGCCGCAAAAGAGATCGGCGCGCGCCATAACGGCGAATTCCCGCACGAGCTCGACAGTGCTCTCGCGCTTCCCGGCATCGGCCGCTACACGGCCGCTGCGGTCCTCAGCATCGCCTACGATGTTCCGCTCGCAGTGCTCGACGGCAACGTCGCTCGCGTTCTCGCGCGCCTTGGCGCCGTTCGCGGCGACCTGCGCGCGCCGCGCCGCTGGCGCCGGCTTTCGGATATGGCGCAGCAGCTTCTCGCTGTTGCCTCGCCCGGCGACTGGAATCAGGCTCTCATGGAACTGGGCGAGACGATCTGCACGCCGCAATCGCCTCGGTGCAGCGCCTGCCGGATAGCGCGCTTCTGCCGGGCCCGCGCACGCAATCTCACTGGGCAGATTCCGGCACCGCGCCGCAAACGCAAAGCCGTCAACATTCAGATTGCTGCGGCGATCCTCCGCGATCCGCGCGGCCGCACGCTGCTCGTGCGCGATCCCGGCGCCCACGATGGCGTCCTCTTCTCGCGCATGTGGCAATTCCCTGCCGTTGAAGTGGCGCGCGAACCAAAGGCGGAATTGGCACGGCATCTCTGCAAAACGCTCCGGCTCGATTCGACTACTCTCCATCTGGAAACCCTGCCTGCGGCGCGCCACGGTGTGACGTTCCGAAATATCACGCTGCTGCCTTTTCTTGCCCGCGTCGCGCGACTCCCGCAAGGCCCCCGCACTCGCGCACTCTCGCTCGACCGCCTTGCGCAACTTCCAATCTCAAGCGCTACGCGCAAGATCGCCGCGGCCGCCGCGCAGGCATAAGAGAGTAGCTATCTCACTTTGTGGATTGCGGGCTATCCCGTTACCACTCCGCTTCGCGGGCGGGCAGGCCCCTTCGGCGCAGTGCTAGCATCGTAAGATCACCATGTCTTCCGCGGCCCAACCGATGGTGAAGGGCGGCACTGACGTCGCCGACTCTTTGCCGGCGGTGCAACGATACTTTCAGGTGTCGCTCTACTTGCTCGTTTCAACCGGCGTGCTCGCCATCGTCTCGACCGGCAAGCTTGACCTCTTTTCAACCTTGGCTCCCCCGGCAGCATTGATCTATAAGGGAGTCCGCGTGTTCCGCGGGCGTGGTCCCGAGCTTTCGACGCGGGTCGCCACGTGGCTCGTTCTTGCCTATTTCCTGTTCTTCCCGTTCGATCTGTGGGTGCTATCGCGAGGGCTTGCCGAGGACGCGCCCAATCCTGCGCTCTACGCGGCGCTGCTGGCTGCGATTCACCTGCTGCTCTTCGCCGTTCTGGTCCGGCTATTCTCGGCTCGCACGAACCGCGATTCCGCGTTCCTCGCAGTTCTGGCCGTCGCTTCGATGCTGGCTTCGGCGATCTTGACAGTCGAGACGGGCTTCCTCGTCGCGCTCGCGGTCTTCTTGATGCTCTCTGTCTCGACGTTTGTGGCGCTCGAGATGCGCCGTAGCGCCGCCGGAGCCGCTTCGCCGCCGCTCGAGTCCGATTCTCCGCTCGCCCGGCGATTGAATCGCGCGCTCGGTCTCACATCTGCTCTTGTAGCAGTAAGCGCCCTTGCCATCGGCATCGTGATCTTTTTTTTGATTCCTCGCTTCACCACCGGCTACCTGAGCGCGCTCAGTCTCCAACCCGCGCTGATGACCGGCTTCAGCGACAACGCCCCACTCGGCGAGATCGGGCAGATTCAAAAGAATCCGTCCGTCGTCATGCGGATCCGTGTGGACGATCCCGCGCGCGCCCAGGACGTCCATTGGCGCGGCATCGGTCTCACCACGTTCGACGGCAAACGGTGGTTCGTTCCCACGCGCGAAGAGACCGAGGTAGTGGCAAACGGCTACGGCGAATACACGCTGGGCTCGCCCATCCTGACGCGCGCCAAGTTCTACCCTATTCACTACACTGTGCTGATGGAGCCGATCGCCACGGACGCGGTTTTCATCGCTCCGCGTCCGGAATCCATCCGCGGACGCTTCGGCGAACAATCTCCCCGGCCCGACGGATTGCCCCACAGCCCCAATCTGCTCGTCGATCAAACCGGCTCGGTCTTTAACTCCGGACACAACAGCATCAAGATCCGCTACGAAGGTAGGTCGCTGCTCCCCGTAGTGCCGCCGGCCGAACTGCGCAAGGCCCCGGCTATCTTCCCGGAGTCGATTCGCGAAACCTACTTGCAACTTCCGCCGCTTGATCCGCGTATCGAGCCGCTCGCCAAGAATGCCGTGGGCAACTCCAACAACGAGTACGATAAGGCTGCGAACATCCAGCGTTATCTAATCGCGCACTATTCCTACACCCTCGACCTGAGCGGCCCTCCGACCGACGATCCACTCTCCAACTTTTTGTTCGTGCGCAAATCCGGCAACTGCGAATACTTCGCCTCGGCAATGGCCGTGATGCTGCGCTCGATCGGAATTCCGGCGCGTTACGTTACGGGTTTCCTGCCCGGGCAATACAACGACGTCGGCGGCGACTACATCGTCCGCGAAAGCGACGCGCACGCGTGGGTTGAGGTCTTTTTCCCGGAATACGGCTGGATCACGTTCGATCCCACGCCTCCGGGCTATGCTCACCATGGCGGTTTATTTGAAAAGTTCAGCCTCTACTGGGACTGGTTTCAGTTTGCCTGGGGCGAGTGGGTGATCAACTACGATTTCTCACACCAGCTGACCCTCGGACAGAATATCGGAAAATCCTCGCGCACCTGGGGCGATCACGCGCGCGAACTCTATCGAACCAAAGAGCGCGCCACCATGCAGTGGCTGCTCGCGCTCGACCACCGCCTGGAATCTTCCAAATACTTTCTGCCGGGATTGCTGGCATTTCTCGTGGTGCTGCTCTTCAGCTTGCGCGGCCAAGCGATGATTCGCTACGCCGTCGCGCGCTGGAGCCTGCGCGCCCGCCGCGGTGGCAATCTCACCGCCAGCCTCGCCGCGCTGGAGTACTCCGAAATGCTGCGCCTGCTCGAAAAGCGCGGTTGGAAGAAATCCCCGTCGCAGACGGCGCTGGAATTCGCCTCGGCCATTCCGTCAGGCGAGTTGTCCGCGCCGGTCTCACAGCTCACGGAGCTGTATCAGTCCGCCCGCTTCGGTGACCACGCCGCTCCCGTCGAGCAGATGTCCTCGATCCTTCGGTCCATCCGCGATTCCCTTCGCTCCCATAAGCCCTCCCGACAAAACAGCGCACTCACTGTAATCCTGTTTGTGTCGGTCTTGTCGCTCGCTGTACCGCTTGTAGCTCAGCGCCCGTCGGCTACTTACCGCGGAGACAACTCCGATTGGTGGTCGATCGTGCGCGGCGATGGTTCGATTGAGCACCTGAAGCCACAGCAGCGCGATCTGGCCGCTTCCAACTTCCGAATCCTGGGCGTGGACTTGGACGACGACGATTTGCTGGCAAAGGCGGCCGAAATTCTCGGGACAGCCGGTCTGGTTGAACGCGGTGATGCCTCGACCGGCCGACATCAGGCCTGCTACGTGTCGCCCAGGAACTCTGAGAAGGTGTATCTGATTTTTGAGACAGGTGAGGTCGAGCAGAACTTCTACGTTTTTTCGGGCAGGCCCTCCTGGAACGGGATTGATCGCTGCGTTGAGTCAAACCTAGTTTTTCGAAAGACTGCCACCCAGTCCGGCTTGCAACTGGGTATGACAACAGACGAGGTTGAAAGCATCCTCGGAAAACCCACCGCCTTCGCCAACGATAAGCTCGTCTACTGGAACCATCTTCGGAAGAAAACCTCGGCCGAAAACCTCAATAAGCGGCGAAAGCAAAATCCGGATATGAGCGACAAGGATTTTCACGAGAACTACGATTATTACGACCTCACAACGTACATCGAAGCAAGATTCGCGAACTCGAGACTCAGCTACCTCGCTGTAAGCAAATCCGAAACCTACTAATATGACCCGGCGCGTTTGGATTCTTCTCGGCGCGATTCTCCTTGCGGTCTTCGCCGTCTATCTCTTCCCCGCGATCCCGCAGAGTGAGGCCTATCACAACTTCGCGGACAAGCGCGCCTTCCTCGGGGTTCCCAACTTTTTCAACGTCGCATCGAACGTGCTATTCCTTTTCGTCGGACTGCCGGGTATGTGGTTCGCGCTGCGCGCCGCGGAAAGCGGCGCATTTCTCGATCCGCGCGAGCGCTGGCCTTATTTCGCGTTCTTTGCCGGCGTGACGCTCACGGCTTTCGGCTCGGCGTGGTATCACTGGAACCCAAATGACCACACACTCGTTTGGGATCGTATTCCCATGACGATCAGCTTCATGTCGCTCGTCGCGGCGCTCGTCGCCGAGCGGATCGACGTCGCTGCTGGTGTGAGATTGCTATTTCCGCTTATCGCCATCGGCGCGGGAAGCGTCGTCTACTGGGAGGTCACGCAGTCGCACGGCCGCGGCGACCTGCGCCCATACGCGATTGCGCAGTTCGGCTCCGTGCTGGTCTTGCTCCTGATCATCGCGCTGTTTTCGCCGCGTTACACGCGAACGCTCGACTTCGCCGTTTCCCTCGCGCTGTACGGCGTCGCCAAGACCTTCGAAGCAGCCGACCGCATCGTCTTCTCGTTCATGCGCGTCGTAAGTGGCCACACAATTAAACACGCCTTCGCCGCTCTTTCTGCCTACTGGATTCTCCGCATGTTGCGTTTGCGAAAAGCCAGTGGCGACGCCGATTCGGCCAGCCCTTCTGCTTGAACAAACTCGCTGGCCAACCATCGCGTTTGCGTTAACATGCATCAGCAGTCGCGGGCGTTCTCTGCTCGCGTGAGACCCGAGTGGGCAACATGACACGCAGAATGACGGCCCGAACCGCAGTTGCCGCGCTCTTCGCGGCGACCGTGTGGTTTAGCGAGCCCGCGACGGCGCAGGAACCAGAAGCGCCGGCAGCCAGAGCGGAGGGTTTCCCGATTGGGCCGCCCGCGCACATCATCAAGTTCACCGCGGAGCCCATTTCGATCCGCGCCGGAGAAACGGTCACTCTGACCTGGGCGGCATTCAACTCGGACAACATGTCGATCGATCAATGCGTGGGCACGATTCCCGCGCGCGGCAGCCGGCAGGTCACTCCCGCCTTCACCACGACGTACACGCTCACGGCGAAGGGCCGCGGCGGCAATGACAAGCGCTCGGTCACCGTGACCGTGTCGGGATCGAATCCCTCCGCAGCGAGCGCCGAGCCGCCCTGTACCGACGTCAAAGACCAGCCGATTCCTCGCATGAGCAACCATCCCGATCTTTCCGGCGTGTACATCGGCGGATTTGCGATCGTGCCGATCGATAAGCCCGTCTTGAAGCCCGGCGCGGAACATTTCAAGCTCACTGCGGAGGAAAGCGCGCTTGGCCCCACGGTGGAGTGCGTCCCGCCGGGAGTTCCGGAGTCCACGATGTGGCCCTACCCGCTGCAGATCGTGCAGAAACCCGATCTCGTGGTGATTCTCTACGAGGCGTATCCGATGTTTCGTGTGATCCCCACGGACGGCCGCCCTCACCCCGACGATCTCGATCCCACCTACATGGGCAATTCGGTCGGGCACTGGGAGGGCGACACGCTCGTCGTGGATGTGACCGGCTTCAACGACAAAACTGTCGTCGCCAACGATTACCATCACACGACCGCGTTTCACGTCGTCGAGCGCTACACGCGCACCTCCTACGACACGATCAGCTACGTCGCTACCATTGATGACCCGAACGTCTTCGCCGCGCCGTGGCGCTACGGCGGCCCGCTGAAACTCCATCCTGAATGGGATCTGCAGGAATACGTCTGCGAGCAAAACAACAAGAATTACGACAATTTGCTGATAAACAAGAAATAGAATCGCGCGGTTGACAATCGTTCTTTCCGGCTACACGATTCCTTCCGCTGTTTCTCTTCTATGAGCACTCGCCACCGTATCGAACTCGCGCTCATCATTCTCGCGGTCGTTCTGCTGACCGGCACCGCCGGCTTCCACTTTGTCGAGCACTGGTCGTGGTTCGACGGATTCTACATGACCCTCACCACCATGACCCTGCTCCGCAGCGGCGAGACCCATCCCCTCACTCATGCAGGGCGCATCTTCGATTCGTTTCTCATCGTCTGCACGGTCACGGCGGTCGGCTTTGCGATTGCCACCATTTCGCAGGCGCTGCTAGAATTCGAGTTCGGCAAGGCCATTGGCCGTCGCCGCATGGAACGCGAACTCTCCAAGATTTCCGGCCATTACATCGTCTGCGGGGCGGGCCGCGTCGGACGCACCGTCGCCCGCCAGCTGCACGCCCGCGGTGCGGCAGTTGTGATCATCGAAAAAGATCCGGTCCGCGCCCGCTGGGCCGAGGAAGAAAAGATTCCGGTCGTCATCGGCAACGCGTCCAGCGAAGATAATCTCCGCAAAGCGCGTATCGATACGGCTGAAGGTTTCGTCTCCGCGGTCGCCTCGGACGCGGAAAACATCTACATCGTGCTTACGGCGCGCGGCCTTCGTCCTGACCTGAAAATCCTCGCGCGCGCCAGCGAAGAGGAAGCGACCTCGAAATTGTTGCGCGCCGGAGCGTCGCAAGTCCTCTCGCCCTACCACTTCATCGGCCACCGCATGGCACAGCTTTTGCTGCGCCCCAATGTGCTTGATTTCGTGGATGCGGCTTTCGGCCGCGGGCATTTGGACTTCGAGATCGGCGAAGTGAACATTTCGGGCACGTCGAATCTCATCGGAAAGAAGCTGGGCGAGTCGGAAATTCCGCGCCAGGCCGGCGTCATCGTTCTCGCCCTCCGAAACTCCGAAGGAAAAATGATTTTCAATCCCCCGCCGGAGTCCGTGATTCACGCGGACGACTGCCTCATCGTCATCGGCGGCGACGAACAGCTCCGCCGCCTCGAATCCCTCGCGTCGTAGCCGTTTCTGCTTCCCTCCTCCGGTGCTTCTCGACGCGCCGTGCTAGAATTCAGTGTTTGCAAGCACGTTCAAGGACCGTTCCGCAATGCCGAAGGTCGGATTCGTCAGCCTGGGATGCCCGAAGAACCTCGTCGATAGCGAGGTGATGATGGGCACGCTCGCGCGCGCCGGCTACGAAATCACGCCTCGCGCGGACGAAGCCGACGTCATCGTCGTCAACACGTGCAGCTTCATCGCGCCCGCGCAGCAGGAATCCGTGCAGGCGATCCTCGAAATGGCCGAATACAAGAAATTCGGCCGCGCGCAAAAGCTGATCGTCGCCGGTTGCCTGGTCGAGCGCTACCGCAACGAGATTCGCGAGCAGATTCCCGAAGTCGACGCCGTGATCGGCACCGGCGAGGTCGAAAAGATTCTCGAAGTATGCGAAGGCGGGACGCAAGCTGACCCGGGCGCCGCCGAACTTCCGACGTATCTCTATCACGATCTCACGCCGCGCGTGCTCTCTACGCCGCGTCACACCGCGTACATCAAGATCAACGAAGGATGCGACCATCCCTGCACTTTCTGCGTAATCCCGCAGTTGCGCGGACGATTCCGCAGTCGGCGCTTCGAATCCGTGGTGCGCGAAGCCGAAAATCTCGCGGCTGCGGGCGTGCGCGAAGTCAATCTCATCGGACAAGACACGACCTACTATGGCGAAGATCTCGGCTTGCGCGACGGCCTGCCCACCCTGCTCGCTCGCCTCGCGCAGATCGAAGATCTGCACTGGATTCGCTTTCTCTATTGCTATCCGAACCGCATCACGCCCAAATTGCTCGATACCATCGCTGAGCATCGGCGCCTCGTGAAATATCTCGATATTCCCCTCCAGCACGCCAGCCGCAGCGTCCTTGCGCGCATGAAGCGCGGCTCGAACGCGGATGCGTTCTTGAAGACGCTCGAAAAGATCCGCCGCGCGATTCCGGGAGTTTCGCTCCGCACGTCGTTCATCGTCGGTTTTCCCGGTGAGACGGAAAAAGACTTTCGCGAGCTGTGCGATTTCGTGCGCGCTGCTGAATTCGATTGGATGGGCGTCTTCGCCTACTCGGACGAGGACGCTGCGAAGAGTTTCGCGCTTAAGGGCAAACTCGACGAAAAGACCATCTCGCGCCGCAAGAACGCGCTTATGTCGCTCCAGAAATCGATCTCGAGGCGCAAACTGCGCCGCCGCATCGGCGAACGCGTGCAGGTGATGCTCGAAGGCCTCTCGAAGGACACCGATCTCGTCTGGGAAGCACGCCTTGAAGGCATGGCACCCGAAATCGACGGCAAAGTGTACGTCACCGAATTCGAAGGCCTCACCGACGCTGAAAAACTTCCCGCGCCCGGCACTCTCGCCACGCTCGAAGTCACCGACGCGAAAGACTACGACCTCATCGGCCGCGTCGTCGAATTCTCAGCGCCACCTATCGCGCGAAGCTCTGCTCAGTCCGGTGATCTCTTCCCGATTCTCGCCACTCGCTGAGGCACACGATTTTGAGCATGCGGCCATCTCAGCGACGTGTGTATAATCGCGCCCAATGAGCGTCACGAAAATTGATCGACAGTCCGTCCCGGTCCCGGAACCGAATCTCACGCCGGACGAAATGATCGAGCGCGCGATCGCGCTCCGGCCGCGTCTGCGCGCGGAGCAGGACGAAACCGAGCGCCGCGGCGTCCACTCCGAGGCCATTCACCGCGAATTTCAGAAGGCGGGCTTCTATCGCTGCATGCAGCCGCGACGGTTTGGCGGCTACGAATTCGATCTCAAGACCTACTACCGCATCGGCATCGAAATCGCGCGCGGCTGCCCTTCCACGGGCTGGTGTTTGATCGTCGGCGCGGGCCACACGTTGATGCTCGGCTCGTATTTCGGCGAAGAAGCGCAGGCCGAGGGCTTCGGTCCCACGGGCGATTTTTCTGCGCCCTCCGTGGCCGCCCCGAGCGGCACGGCCACACCCGCCGACGGCGGCTGGCTCGTCAAGGGAAAGTGGGGCTACGCGAGCGGCGCGCCCTACGCGACGCACTTCATGCCGAGCGTGCTGATCCATGACGATCCCGCAGGCCCGCCGCGCGCAGGCGTCGCGCTCATTCCTCGCTCGCAGTGGAAAATGCTCGACGACTGGGGCGCGATTCTCGGCATGAAGGGCAGCGGTTCAAACTCGATCGTCGTCGAGGGCGCGCGCGTGCCCAAAAGCCATGTGATCTACATCGACATGCTCAATATCGACCTCTCGCAAGGCACTCCGGGTTTGCGCATTCACGGCAATCCAATGTACGCGGGCCGCTGCCTCTCCTTCTTCCACGCCGAGCTCGTCGCTGTGATGGTCGGCCTGGGCTATGCCGCGATCGACGAGTACGAGCACATCATTCGCACGAAAAACACGCTCTATCCTCCGATCAAGCCGCGGTACCTGCATCACGATTATCAGCGTTACCTGGGCCTCGCGCTCGGACTCATGAACGCGGCGAAGCGGCTCGTCCTCAACGCAGGCGAGGCCTACATGGAGTATTGCCGCCGCGGCTGCGCGGGCGGCCCGGCGTTCACGATGGAAGAGGACATGGAGCTTTTCGCGAGCATCGAACACGCCGGACGTCTCGCCTGGGAAGCCACTGAGATGCTGTTCCGCACGTCGAGTTCGAGCGCCGCGAAGGATGGCGAGCGCATGCAGCGTTACTACCGCGACGCCTCGATTTATCGCGGCCACCTTTCCGCGCAATACGACATGCACGCGGCCCGGCTGGCTGTGATCCACCTCGGTCTCGACCACGGCCTCTCCACCGTCGAACGCGGCGCCCAGCCGAAAAACGACGGCGGGAAGCCAAACGCTTAGCAGGCGAAGGAACCTCTCGTTCTTGTAGGGGCACGAAACATGGGGCCCCCAGGTCGACGGTGAGTCGAGCCTGGGGGATGAGTCGTGCCCGGCACAGTTTCCTGGCGCGATTGTTGCCATGCGCCACGGCTGATACGGCAAACCAGCTCTTGTAGCGCCGGCCTGTCCTGAGCGAAGCCGAAGGGCATCTTGCCGGCCGTTTCGGTCCGACCGAACAGGCCGGCACTGCGCAAACCACGCCCGCTTTGCGGTATCCTGAATACATGAAGCGGCACTGCCCGATCTGCAAGAAATCCACCGATTCGGAAATCGACGCCGATTTTCCGTTTTGCAGCGAGCGTTGCCGCCTGCTCGATCTCGGCAACTGGTCGAGCGAGAAGTATGTCGTCAGCTCGCCTGCCTTCGACGAATCGATGTTCGAGAATCTGGAGAAGGACCTGCAAGGGTCAGACGAGGGCGCTAAGAAGTGAGCGCGAGCCCCGGCCCGCAACCTGATGCCGCTGCACCGCCCCCGCGCAAACCACGATTCGCCCTCTTCGTCGCGACTGCCTGCGGCCTGGGCTACGCTCCAATCGCCCCCGGCACATTTGGCTCGCTAGCCGGGCTCTTGGTCGCCATGCTTCCGTTCAACGTGTATTTGAGCCTCCTCACCGACTTGCATATCAACGCCGTTTCTATCTCAGCCGCGGGCCATTTTATCGACCCGGTGTTAGCGCTCCAATGTGTGCTTGGCCTCGCGGTTGGCACGATCGGTGTGTGGAGCTCACTACGGGCGGCCCAATTTTGGGGTCAAAAGGACCCGCAGCGTGTAGTAATCGATGAGGTCTCGGGGCAGCACCTCACACTGATGCTCGGCTGTGCCGTTCCAATCTGGTGGCGGCCCGAGCCTGCTGAATGGGCGAGCCCGTTTTTTGGCCTCATCACCCTCGATACGGCCCTTAGCTGGAAATATTTGTTAGTGGGTTTTATACTTTTTCGGTTGTTCGACATTTGGAAACCGTTTCCTGCGCGGCAAGCGGAGTCGCTGCCCGGCGGCTGGGGGATCATGGCGGACGATTGGATCGCCGCCGTGTACGCGGGGATCGGCCTATGGATCGCGCGGGCGATGGGACTGTAGCGGGGCAAGCGGAAAAAGAAACAGCAGATCCCTCGGTCTGCGTGCCGCGCCCCTCAAGAGACGAGGGGAAGAAAAGAGACGCGCGGGACTTCACCTCGGGATGACAACGCGAAAATGTTGGCCGTGAAAAGCAACGGAGCACCGCGAATTGAAAGCGTGAAGCCCGCCGCAGCCCTGCCAGGCGGCGAGATCGCCATTCGCGGCACGGGCTTCGCCGTGCGCAATCACACGCGGCCACAAGTGCAGTTCGGCAACGCCGACGCCAACGTCATGCTTGCGGCGGATAATTTCCTCGTCGCCTGCGTGCCGGAAGGCGCGTCCGGGGGCGCGGTCCGCGTGAAGATGGGCAGCGTCGAAAGCGCCCCGTTTCCGATCGCTCTCGGCGAGCAGATCGCGGACAACCTGCATCCCGTTGGCAATCCCGCCGTGGACTCCGAGGGAAACGTTTACGTCACCTTCAGCGGACAGCGCGGTCAGAAAGTTCCCGTCTCGCTTTACAAGATCACAGCGAATCGCACGGTCAAGCCGTTCATCACCGAGCTGATGAACCCCACCGGCCTCGCCATCGACCGCGATGGCAATCTTTTCGTTTCCTGCCGCAACGATGGCACGGTGCATCGCATTTCGCCGGATGGCCGCGCGACACAGTGGGTCGAGGGCATGGGCATCGCTACCGGCATCGCATTCGATAAAGCGGGCAACCTCTACGTCGGCGATCGCAGCGGCACAATTTTCAAGATCGGCCCCGACCGCGAGATTTTCGTATTCGCTACGCTTGAGCCGTCTATGTCGGCGTACCATCTCGCGTTCAGCCCGTCGGGTGACCTCTACGTCTCCGGGCCGACTACATCGAGCTACGAGCGCGTTTACAAGATTTCGCCCGCCGGTGAAGTGGACATCTTCTTCCGCGGACTCGGCCGGCCGCAGGGCCTCGCGTTCGATAAGAAGGGGAATCTTTACGTGGCGGCGTCGCTCGCTGGCAAGCGCGGCATCGTGCGGCTCACGCCGCAGGGGGAAGCGGAAATCGTGCTTGGCGGAAGCAACATCGTCGGTCTGGCGCTGCTTCCCTCGCACCGCGCCTTCATCGCCACCAACAACGCTCTTTACTCCCTCGACTGGGACGTCGAGGGCTTGCCTTTGAACGGCTAGATCGGCGCTCAGCCATCTGAAGGGACTCCTTTTTTCGCCGGCTGCCCCGATTCGGTTGTCATCCCGAACCCAGCCGCGTTTTCTGCGGATGGGGGTGAGGGATCTGCTTTCCTTCTTCTCGCATCTTTCGCCAAATCGCTCAAACGAGCGACACCGCTGCCCTCCCTTGCACTCGCTTACCGCCATCGAGTAAAACTCCTAAAGCATGAATGCCGAGATCATTGCCGTCGGATCGGAGCTGTTGACGCCCTATCGGCTTGACACCAATTCCCTTTTCCTCACCGACCAGCTCAACCGCCTCGGCATCTCCGTAATTCACAAAGCCGTTGTCGGCGACGCGCCCGACGAAATGCGCTCTTCGTTTCAGCACGCCCTCGCGCGCGCGGACGTTGTCGTGGCATGCGGCGGGCTTGGCCCGACCGATGACGACCGCACGCGCCAGACGGTCGCGGAACTGCTCGGCAGAAAGCTGCTGCAGGACGAGGCCGTTCTTCGCAAGTTGCAGGAGAGATTCCGCCGCTTCGGCCGCGCCATGCCCGAAATCAATTTGCGCCAGGCGCTCGTGATCGAGGGCGCGGACGTGCTCCCGAATCCACGCGGCACCGCGCCCGGCCAATGGATCGAGTCAGACGGCCACATCCTGATTTTGCTGCCCGGCGTACCGAACGAGCTTCGCGCCCTGATGGAAGCGGAGGTGGCGCCACGCCTCGCGAGGCTCGGCAATAAGACGCGCCTTTATGCGCGCGATCTTCGCATCGTCGGGCTTTTCGAGTCCGAGGTCGACCAGCGTGTCGCGCCGCTCTATGCCGAGTACGCCGACACGGAAACTACGATCCTCGCCACCGCGAAAGGCATCGAACTGCACCCGCGCATCTGGTCGGCCGATCCGACCTACGCGGAAGCGCGCCTCGATGAGCTGGTGAGCCGGATGGCCCTCGTGCTCGGCGAAAATCTCGTCTCGACGCGCGGCGAGCTGATCGAGGAAGTCGTCGCGCGGATTCTGACCGAAAATCGCGCGACGATCGCCGTCGCCGAAAGCTGCACGGGCGGCTTGGTGGCCGAGCGGCTGACGAGCATTTCCGGCAGCTCCGCCTATTTTCTGGGCGGCGTCGTCTGCTACAGCAATCAACTGAAGACCCAGCTCGTGGGCGTTCCGGCGGAATTGATCGAGGCCAAAGGAGCCGTCAGCTCCGAAGTGGCGCTCGCGCTTGCGGACGGCATTCGCAAGCAAACTGGCGCGACGATCGGGGTCGGAATCACCGGCATCGCCGGACCGACTGGCGGCACGCCCGAAAAGCCGGTTGGAACCGTGCACATCGGAATCGCGGATCAAAAGGGCGCGCAAGAAAAAGCCTGGCGCTTTCCCGGTGACCGCGAGCGCATCCGTTTCTTCGCCATGCAAAATGCGCTCGATGCCGTGCGGCGCTATTTCCTGTATCCGCCTGCGTCGAAAAAGGCCGGCGCGTGAGGCTCTTCGTGGCACTCGATTTTCCGGACGCAATTCGCCACGCGATTCGGGAACTGATCGCCAGACTGAAGCCGTTGTGCAAGGACGCGCGCTGGATGCGCCCGGAAGCAATGCACGTGACGCTGAAATTCATCGGCTACATAGAACCGGAGAAGTTTGAGGAGATCACCGCAGCCCTCGCGGGCGTGCATTCGGACGCGCCCGTCGACATGCATTTTCGCGGCGTTGGATTTTTTCCAACGGAGCGCCGCCCCCGCGTCTTCTGGGGCGGGATCGAATCCTCGCCGAATCTTGCGGAACTTGTCGCCGGAATCGAGCGCGCTCTCGAGCCCCTAAAAATCCCATCCGAGAAGCGCGACTTCGTGCCCCACTTGACGTTTGCTCGCCTCGAATCGCCGCATGGCGCAGTCAAGTTGGTCGAGGCTGTGAAGGAACTGCAGTCGCTCGATCTCGGCTCAACGCGCGAGTCGCAATTTCACCTCTTTGAAAGTGTCTTGCACAGATCGGGCGCGGAGTATACGAAGCTCAGGAGCTTTACGTTCGTGAAGGAAGCCGCATGAACGTCCACTGGTTGATTCCACCGATTGCCTACTTGCTCGGCTCGATCCCCTTCGGTCTTCTGATCGTGAAGGCGCGTGGAGGGCCGGACATTCGCACCATCGGCAGCGGCAATATCGGCGCGGCCAATGTCACGCGCAGCGCAGGCGCCATCGCTGGAGCGCTGACGCTGCTATTCGACGCCGCTAAAGGCTACCTCGCGGTCTGGATCGCGGGACGCTGGACCGGCGGCAGCGTGCGCTGGATGATGGCCGCTGCCGTCATCGCCGTGATCGGGCACATGTTCCCAGTCTGGCTCGGTTTCAAAGGCGGCAAGGGAGTCGCCACCGGCCTCGGCGTCTTCTTGCCGATCTGCCCAGAGGCTGTCGCCGCAGCGGCAGCGGTGTGGGTTCTGATGGTGGCCTTCTGGCGCTATTCGTCGCTCGGTTCGATGGCGGCCGCGGCGGCGATGCCTGTGCTGATCTACCTCTTCTACGCGCCCCATCACGCCCCGCGGCACTTCGTCCTGCTGGGAACCCTCCTGATCTCGCTGCTCGTGCTGTGGAAGCACCGCGACAACATGCGCCGCCTGATCGCCGGTGAAGAAAGCCGTCTGGGCTCGCGCCGTCCGTAGAAACGCGGCCGCGGGGGTGTGCCTAAGTGACACAAGCCGTGTGGCTTATGCGGCAACCCCAGTACCATAGTCCCGTTGTGCCGCCCCATCTCGTTCGCTAGCATTTTTGCAGCGGGATCCGAATGCCCAGTCACCCATTCAGAAACATTCGAACGCGGCGCCTGCGTATCCTCTGGATCGTGCTGGGCGCTTTGCTGCTGGTCAGCGTCACGCCGATGTGGCTCTATCATCGCCAGGCGCTCCGCTTGAGCGAAGAAAAGCTGCAGGATACCGAACGCGTCCAGCAGAGCGAAATGACCCGTTCGCTGGCCAACGAAACCCTTCAATTCGAGCAGGGACTGCGTCAGCAGCTCCTCAGCCAGCGCCAGGTCTTGGCCGTAACGGGCTGGATTCAGAACGTTGATGACCCCGCCCACACGCCGCAGCTCTCACGTTTGCTGGAAGATTTCGTCGAAAGCAATCCCGACATCCTCTACGTCACCGCCGTCAGCCGCGAGGCCAAGGGCCCCACAGCCGGCAACGTCGGCGCGGACCGGGATCCGTTCGTTGACGCGGCCTTGAAGCGGGCCTTTCAGGCAAGCTATCAGGGCTTCGACTCGATCAGCGAGCCGTTTGCCTCCGGTCAGGATAATCGGCCCGCGCTCGTGATGTCCGTGCCGCTGTTTGCCGACGGCCAGTATTCCGGCATGCTTGCGGCCGTCGTTTCGCTCGAAAGGCTGCAAGGCTGGCTCCGCGATGCGAGCGTGCGCGACCGCGCGGTCTACATCGTCGACGCGCACGGAAAGATCGTCGCCTACCCGGACGCGCGCGTGATGGTCCCCGGGCAAAACGTGATGTCCACCTCACCGCTGGCCAAGCAGTTTGGAGAATTGCCGCAGGAATTGCGCGCAACGCAAACCACGAACTTCGTTGTCCCGAATCCTGACAAGCACAACAAGAAAGTGGAAATGATCGGCACGTACAGCACGATTCCGGAGCTCCGCTGGGCCGTGATCGCGCAGCGCAGCCTGGACGATGCCCGCGTGGACGCTGGCGTCACCGAACTGACTTCCGAGGCTCTGCAATTTGTCGTCGGCGTCACTTTCGTGGCATTGCTCCTCGGATATCTCTTCGCTGTGCGCATTACCCGTCCGATCCGCGGCCTCGTCGAATCGACTCGCGCGATCAGCCGCGCCGAATTCCACGAACGCGTGCCCGTCACGGGCGCTGCCGAGATCAGCGAGCTCGCCGAAACGTTCAACAATATGGCGAGCGACATCGAGGATTTCGTCGACAAACTGAAGGACGCCGCCGAAGAAAATCGCGAGCTGTTCTTGGGCTCGATCCGCATGCTCGCGGCCGCGATCGATGAGAAGGACCCGTACACTCGCGGTCACTCGGGCCGCGTCGCAAAGTATTCGCTGATTTTGGGCGATGGCCTTGGGCTCAGTGCCGAAGACCTCGACCGCCTGCGGATTTCAGCGCTCCTGCACGATGTCGGCAAGATCGGCGTCGACGACCGCGTGCTCAAAAAGCCCGGCAAGCTCACCGACGAAGAATTCGATTTGATGAAGCAGCACACGGTGAAGGGCGCCAACATCATGCGGCCCGTCGCGCAATTGAAAGAGGTTCTGCCGGGCATCGAGCTGCACCACGAGCGCATGGATGGCCAGGGTTATCCCTACGGCTTGCACGGCGATCAAATTCCGATGATGGCGCGCATCATCGCCGTGGCCGATACGCTCGACGCCATCACGACCAACCGCCCCTACCAGTCGGCCATGGACCTCGAGTACGCGCTCGAACGCATCCGCTCGCTCGCCGTGACGCGCTTCGATCCGCAGGTCGTCGGCGCCCTCGAAGCCGCCGTCCGCGACGGCCGCCTCCGCCTCTCCGCCACCCTCGTCGAAGTCTAACGATCCGACAAGGATCGTTAGTCCCGAGCAAAGCGAGGGACCTCTCTTCGGTTTTCCTTTTACTCGCCGCCGCGCAGGACGTCGTTTAGGAGGTCGGAGCTTAAGCTCCGACGAAAACCCAACCGGCGCGCAGCGCCGAACCGATGCGCAGCGCCACCCGCGGCAAGTAGTCGCGGCGGGGCTCACGAGTCCCCGAGTGCCGGTAATTCCTCGCGCAACGTGCTTCCGCTCAACTTGGCTTTCATCATCTGCGCGGCCAGATTCAAGATGCGCTCCGCCGCAGCCTGCGGGCTCAGCCCACGCGCGTGAATGTTCGAAATGAGGTTGCGGTCCGCGTCGGTGTGCGACTCGCGCGGACGGTAAGCCATATATGCCGACAAGCTTTCGGCCGTGGCCAGCCCCGGACGTTCCCCGATCAGCAGCACTGCAACCTTGGGATTAAGCAATGTGCCGATTTCGTTCAGCACGCCCACGCGGCAATGCCGAATCGCAAACGTCCGGCCAACCTTCCATCCCCGCTCCTGCGCGCCTTCACATAGCAGAGGGAACAGCAGCGGCACCTGCACCTTCACCGCCGTCACCGACAACCCATCTCCGATCGCGATTTGCAAATCGTTGCCGCGCGAACAGCGCTTTTGTATCAGCGCGTGCGATGCCTCGTCAAAACGCCGCCCGAGATCGGGCCGCAGCAGGTACTCGTCCTTGTTGCCAGCCTTCGTGCAAACTTCAAAGAGCTGCCATCTCTCGACAAACTCCGCGCCGAAAGCATCCCGCAAAGCGAATTCCGCCCGCACCGCATCCCGCGCCGTAGCGTGATCTTCGCGCAACCTGATTTGCGTTGCTGTGCGATACGCCGCTCCCGCGCGCCCCTCCAGCAGCCGCGCCGGCGTCCGCGCGCGAATCTTGCGGACAGTTTCCGGCAAGTCGCGTGCTGCAAGCGGCGAGTCAATCTTGTCCGTCATTCGACTATTCACCTCGGCGGAAGCAACAGGGTTCTTCGTAGGGGCACAGCATGCTGTGCCCGGCAAAGATGCTTGGCGTTACCCAAGCCATCAGACGCAGGTTTCGTAGGGGCACGATATATCGTGCCCGGCGAACTTTCTTGCCTCGATCCTGCCTTCTCGGCGTTCGCGCGCTGCGAGGAATGCCATGTGGAGTGCGGCGGTATGCCGTCGCTGTGTCTCTCACCGGGAATCCGCCAACGATGCCACCAGTCGCGCCATCAGCTGTTTTCGCGCTGGCGCATCGAGCAGCGCCGGCTCGTCGTCCCGATAAATCCCAGAGGTCTGCAGCCACGCCAGAAATTCTGGCGCTGGCCGCAGCTTGAAAAGCCGCCGCACCGCGAGCGCGTCGTGATAGCTCGTGCTCTGATAATTCAGCATGACGTCATCCGAACACGGCACGCCCATAAAGTAGTTGCAGCCCGCCGCGCCGAGCAGCACCAGCAGATTGTCCGCGGAATTCTGGTCCGCCGCGGCGTGGTTCGTGTAGCAGACGTCGCAGCCCATCGGCAGGCCTAGCAGTTTGCCCATGAAATGATCCTCGAGCCCCGCGCGAACAATCTGCCGCTCGTCGTAAAGATATTCCGGCCCGATAAATCCCACCACGCTATTCACGAGAAACGGATCGAACGCCCGCGCCACGCCATACGCGCGGGCTTCGAGCGTCAGTTGATCGACGCCGTGATGCGCCTCCGCCGAAAGCGCGCTTCCCTGCCCCGTTTCGAAATACATCGCGTGCGTGCCCACCCACGCCACATCTCGCGCGCGATGATGTTCGAGGACTTTCTCGCGGCCCTCGCGCAACATTGCGAGCGAAATGCCGAAGCTGCGATTCGCAGCCTCCGTGCCCGCAATCGACTGAAACAGCAAATCGACCGGCGCGCCGCGCTCCATCGCCGCGAGTTGCGCGCTGATGTGCGCCAAGCAGCAAGTCTGCGTCGGCACCTTGTACGTCTCGACGAGCCGGTCGAGCGCGCGCAGAATCGCGCTCACCGTCTCGACCGAATCCGAGGCCGGATTCACCCCGATCACCGCGTCGCCGCAGCCGTAGAGCAGCCCCTCGAACGCGGCGAGCAGAATTCCGCCGATATCATCGACCGGATGATTCGGCTGCACGCGAATTCCCAGCACGCCGCGCTCGCCCATCGTGTTGCGACAGCGCGTCACGTTTCGGATTTTGGCGGCGGCAAGGACCATATCTTTGTTGCTCATGATCTTCGCCAGCGCCGCTGCGATTTCAGGGATGATCGCTCGCTGAAGCCGCTTCAGCTCCGCCTCGCCTGTCGCGTCGTCGAGGATGTGCTCGCGCAATTCGCCCACGGTCATGGTCTGGATTGGCTGGAAGGCGTTGCGATCGTAGGTATCGAGGATCAAGCGGGTGAGTTCGTCAGCGTCGGGATCAATCAGCGGCTGCGCGACAATTTCCGCGAGCGGCAGATCGGCAAGCTGGCGCTTGGCCGCAACTCGTTCGCGCTCCGACCGCGCCGCGATCCCCGCCAATTGATCGCCGGACTACTCTTCGTTCGCCTTGGCGAACACCTCGCGCAGATCAGCAAACACGAATCGCTCGCTCATCTCGGCTAGATGGTATCAGGTTTGAGGGCGCGCCCCGTTTCCCGTTGCGATCCGCGAGATGGTTTCAGGTTTGGACGTAGCGCCGCGGGCTTCAGCGCGGCACAGCCCGAGAGGGTAGCGGAACGCATACGTCTCTGCACAAGGTGTCTAGTGCCCGCGCTCTGCTAGAATTATTGTTTCTCTGATACGCGAAACCATTCATGATTTCCCTTTTCGGAAAACCCGAGCCGACGCTTCTCGAGCGACTGAAGCAATCCGTGGGCAAGACGCGCACCGAACTCGCCGCGCGCGTCGAACAGTTGATGACGGGCAACCGCCCCGTCGATCCCGAGCTGCTGAAGCAGCTCGAATCGGCGCTGCTCGGCGCGGACATCGGCGTGCGCACTACGAAAGAAATCCTCGCCGCGCTGCGCCAACAGGTCAACGAGCACAAAATCGACGACGCGGGGCAGTTGCGCCAAGAGCTCAAGCGCCAGGTCCTGAAAATCCTCGAAGCGCCCGCCGCCGCTCCTGACGGCAAGACGATCCCTCCCCCGCGCGTAATTTTCGTCGTCGGCGTCAACGGCACCGGCAAAACCACGACCATAGGCAAGCTCGCGAATCGCCTGAAGAAAGAAGGCGCGAACGTGATCCTCTGCGCCGCGGACACCTTCCGCGCCGCAGCCATCGAACAGCTCGAAGTCTGGGGACGCCGCGCGGGCGTCGAAGTCGTCAAGCAGAAATCCGGCGCCGATCCTGCCGCCGTGATTTTCGACGGCCTTTCCGCCGCGAAAGCGCGCTCCGCCGATGTCGTGATCGTGGACACCGCCGGCCGCCTGCACACGAAATCGAATCTGATGGCCGAGCTCGAAAAAATGAAGCGCACCGCCGCCAAACTCGTCTCCGATGCGCCGCACGACGTCCTGCTCGTCCTCGACGCGACCACCGGCCAGAACGGCCTCAACCAGGCGCGCGAATTCTGGAGCCACGCGGGCGTCACGGGAATCGTCCTCACGAAGCTCGACGGCACCGCGAAAGGTGGTATCGTCGTCGCCATCGCGCGCGAGCTGAATCTGCCGATCCGCTTCGTTGGCACGGGCGAACAGATCGACGATCTGGTACCCTTCGACGCGCAAACCTATGTCAACTCTCTCTTCGACTAGCCCCCGTTGCTCAGTTCGTCATTCTGAGCGGACTGTCCCGACATTCTTCTTGCGCAGAACGGCCGTGCCGTTCTCCGCGTCGGGACGCGGAGTCGAAGAATCCCTCTTCCGTTGCGAACGAGTCTGCTCTTCGGCGATCCATGACAACAAACGCTAAGTCCCTGCCCGCCGACGCCGCATTGATGCAGCGCGCCCTGTCGCTCGCCTACGATTCGATCGGCCTTGCCCATCCGAATCCTCATGTCGGCGCAATCGTCGCAAAAGGACATCAAAAGCTCGGCGAAGCCTTCCACGAATACGACAGGCTCGACCACGCCGAAATCGTCGCGCTCAAGCAAGCTGGCGAAAAAGCGCGCGGGGCAACTCTTTACGTCACTCTCGAACCCTGCTGTACCACCGGCCGCACGGGCCCCTGCACGAAAGCGATCATCGAAGCGGGCATCACTCGCGTCGTCGCCGCGATGAAAGACCCGAACCCCGCCGTTGCCGGACGCGGCTTCGCCGAATTGCAGAGCGCGGGCGTCGACGTTCACGTCAGAGAAGAAGAGAGCGCCAAGCGTCTCAATGAAGCCTTCGCAAAATGGATTCGGACGAAGCTTCCATTCGTGACTCTGAAGACTGCTCTCACCCTCGACGGTCAGATCGCGATGCGCCCCGGCCATCCCACGGCGATTACCAGCGCTGCTTCGCGCGAGGCCGCTCATCGTTTTCGGCACTCCGCCGACGCGCTGCTCACAGGCATCGGCACCGTTCTCGCCGACAATCCCCTCCTGACCGACCGCAGCAGCCTGCCGCGCCGCCGCCCGCTTCTGCGCGTCGTGCTCGATTCCCGGCTGCGCCTGCCGCTCAATTCGAAGCTAGTCAAATCAGCCCGCGGCGATCTGCTCGTCTTCACGATTCAACCGCCTGACTCAGTAAAAGCGCGTGCGCTGGCGAAGAAAGGCGTCGAAGTCGTTCGCACGCGGAACCGCCGCGGCCACGTCTGCGTCGACTCAGCCCTTGAGGAGCTTGGCCGCCGCGAGATTCTCCACGTCCTCCTCGAGGCTGGCGCGGAACTCAATGGTGCCGCTCTCAAGGCTGGCGTTGTCGACAAGATGGTTCTGTTCTACGCTCCCAAGATCATGGGCGTGGGCGGCGTGCCGATGGCGCGCGTTCCCTCGGCGTGGTTTCCCAAATCGCCCGCGCTCACGAATCTTTCGGTGAATCCGTATCGCCCGGATTTCGTTGTTGAAGGATACTTTCACGATGTTTACGGGAATCATCGAAGCCGCCGGAAGAATTGACGGGCTTGAGCGCACCGAAAATGGCGCGCGCCTGTGTGTGGATTTCGCGAACGCCGCCGAAATCGCCGCGCAGACGAAGCTCGGCGACAGCATCGCCGTCAACGGCTGCTGCCTCACCGTCGCCGAATTCGGTGCCGACAGTTTTTCCGCCGACCTGTCGGGTGAGACGCTCCGCCGCACGGCTTTCGGCGAAATGAAACCTGGAAATATCGTGAATCTCGAGCGCCCGCTCGCGGCCGGTGCGCGCCTCGGCGGCCATTTCGTGCAAGGCCACGTCGACGGTATCGGCCGCGTCACGCGCCTCGTGCCCGAAGGCGACAACTGGTGGCTTTCGGTGCGCGTGCCGGAGGACCTGCGCCGCTACGTCGCAGAAAAAGGCTCGATCGCAATCGACGGCATCAGCCTTACGGTCGCGCGCTGGCAGGACGGCGTCGCCGACTTCGCCGTCATCCCGTTCACCTATGCGCACACTAACATCCGCGCGATGAGCCCGCACGACGCCGTAAATCTCGAGTGCGACATCCTTGCGAAATATGTGGAGAGCCTGCTCGAAGCGCGCAAGGGCCGCCCGACTTCCCATCTCACCGTTGCGCGACTCGTTGAACAGGGATTCTGAAACCTTCAGGCTGCGCTGCTTTCTTCCTTCTCCGCTTTGCGCACGCGGTATTCCTTCCATGTCAGCCAAACGATCGCAGCGTCGAAAATCGTCAGAATCAGCAGCGGGATTGCGTGCGTGTGACTGAATCGATAAATCTGATACGCGCTGAAAAGGCTGAAAACGAAGATCGCCAGAGGATAGGCCCACAGCTTGTTGAGCCATAGCGCGACCGACAGTCCTGCCTTCGCGAGGCCGTGCCAAATCAGATAAATCGAGGCAAAGGTCGGATCGCTGTGCGCCACTCGTTCCGAAATGTGCAGCAAATGGATTCCGATGAAATCGTGCGGGTCGCGCGAAAGTTCGTGCAGGCTCAGCACGCGCAGCGCCCGGCTCATCGCCGAGGGCTTGATGAACCACAGAAGGATGCCGCCGAGCGCCTCCAGCAATCCGTCCACGCCCTTCATCGTGATGCCGGTCCGAAACGCGTCGTGGAGGAGCGCCTTGGAAGTCATACGCAGTCGAGATTCATGCCTTCGCAGCCGCGTTCTTGCGGTTCAGCAATTCGCTCAGTTGACTGGTGCCTGCGCGGTTTCGGCCTCGCGCGACTTCGCTCGCGCGCCTCGCAGATAGAGAACCAGCCCTAAAAGAAAAGCGCCCAGAGTCCCGCCGACAAGTTTTGCTTCGAACCGCCAAGCGTTCGTCGCCTCAGCGGGAGGAATTAGCGACAGCACGATCCCGCCCAGCACGACCGCCGATCCAAGCATCCCGGCGAGCCACACGCCGAATTTTCCCCAGGGAATCAGCGCCGCATTCGGATTCGCATTGCGGTCCGGACGATATGCCAGCCGAATCGCAGCCGCGTACATGTAAAGAAACGGAATGAAATACAGGATCGTCCCGGCATCGACCAAAATCTGGTACGCCGTGTTCGCCGTCTCGTTGATCTGAATCAGCAGCAAGATCACGCACGAAATGCCCGCCTGCACGAGGATCGACACCCACGGCGTCTTCCATTTCGAATGAATCTTGCCGAACGCCGCGGGCATGTATCGGTCGATTCCGACAACGAACGGTATTCTCGCCACGCCCGCAACCGTTGTGCCCACTCCGCCCGCATTGCCAAACAGCACCAGAAACGCCGCGACGATCCCGAAGAGCGCAATCCCCAGCGTCGTCGAACCGGTCGTCAGCGCCTGGAACACGCCGCTCTTCGGGTCCACGTCTGATGCCGGAACGATCGCCAGCAGCGCGAATGTCCCGAGAATGTACGCCAGCGCAATCAGCACGCCCGAGCCGAGAACCGCCCGCGGAAACGTCCTGTGCGGCTCGTGCACTTCCTCGCTCATCGTCGAGCAGAGTTCCAGCGCGGTGAACGCAAAGGCGATCTGCGGCCAGAAATTCACGGTGCCCCAATTCCACACCGGCATCATGTTGGACACTGTGAAATGCGTTTGCGAGCCGTGCGCACGCCACAGATACGCCCCCAAACCGATCAACATCATTAGCGGGACATAGGTGCCGACGCCGCCTGCGTTCTGCAGCCACTTTCCGATGTTTAGGCCGATGATGTTCAGCCATACTGCGGAGAAGAGCATCACGATCGAAACGATCAGCAGAAATGGCCGGCTCTGCGCGAGATGTGCGGCGCCTGCCCCTCCCACGTACGCAGCCATCGCCGCGCTCGCGATTAGCAGCCCCGGAAAGTAAAAAAACGTGTAGACCCAATACGTCCAGCCCGTGACGAATCCGTGAAACTCGCCGAACGCCTCTTTCGCCCAGACGTAGAGCCCGCCCTCATGCGGAAATCGCGTCGAGAGCTCGACCACAATCAGCGCCGTCGGCAAGAAAAACAGCACGGCAGCAAGCACCCACAGGCTGATCGAAGAGGTGCCGTTGTGCGCCGCCGCTGCGATCCACCGCGGCCCCAGCACAGCCGCGATGTTGAATAGCAGCACGTCCCAGAATCCCATGGCCCGGCGCAGTTGCTTCTTGGGATCCGAGGCCGTGGGTCCGCTCACAGAGTTGAGTCCAGCGCGGGAATCAATTCATCTTGCAGGAGAAAATTCTTTATGACGGGATCGCTCGAAGCCTCGAGCGCAGCCCAAGTGCCGAAAAATCCGAGCCGCCCTTCGTGCAGAAAAATTACGTGGTCGGCGAGCTTTTTTCCGAGGTGCGTGTCGTGCGTGACGACGATGGAGGTCTTGCGCAGCGTTTTCTTCAGCCGCAGGATGAGATCGCTGATGTGCGCCGCCATCAGCGGATCGACCATCGTGGTTGGCTCGTCGAAGAGAATCGCGTCCGGCTCTTCCGCCAGCGCGCGAGCGATAGCGACCGCGCGTTTCGTTCCCGTGCTCAGGTCGGCCGGCAGACGGTCGGCGAACTGCGCCACCTCGAGCATCTCCAGCAATTCGTTCACGCGGCGGTTGACCTGTTCGAAGTCCTGCCTGCCGCCGCGGCTCAGAATCGGAAACGCCACGTTCTCTGCCACGGTCAATGAATCAAAAAGCGCTCCTGCTTGAAACACCATCGTCACGCGCCGGCGAATTTCTTCGAACTGCTTCTCCGTCCAGCCGGTCACGTCTTGCTCAGCGACGATGATGCGCCCGGAATCCGGCGTCAGGAATCCCATCAGCAGCTTCAGCGAAACGGATTTTCCAACGCCGCTGCGCCCCATGATCACGGCCGTCTCGCCTCGATTGACGAAAAAGCTGACGTCCTTGAGCACGGGCCGCCCGTCGAACGACATGGAAACGTGCTGAAATTCCAGGTAGTGACCGCTCATCTTTCGCCGGATCGCGCGCCCGCATCCAGTCTTGCTTTGGCTTCCTCGTAATCCTCGGGCGAATTCATATTCTTGAACAGCAGATCATCGGAATCAAAGGCTTTCCACTCCGCCGGCTCGATCATCTCGACCCGCAAGTCTTTCAACCCGTCGGTGACTTTTCGCACGCCGCTCGCGAGCGCCGTGCGAATCGCAGCCTCGCCGCGCTTGTGATACGCGCCGCAGAGAGGCTCGACGCCGAGCACATTCATCGGCAGCACAGCGTCTGCTTGCGAAGCCACCGCGCGTCGCACCAGGTAGTCCAGCCACTCTCGAGTGAGATACGGCAGGTCGCACGCGACCACGAGATTCCACAGCGCGCTCGACACCCGCAGCGCGGTGGCAATCGCACCCAGCGGTCCCCCGCCGGGCAAGTCGTCGTCGATCAAGCGAAGTCCAAGCGATCGATACGCGTCCGCATTGCCGATTACCGTCGCTGGCCCGGCCACCGATTCGACCAGCCGCACCGTGCGCACCAGCACCGGCTCGCCCCCGATTTCGAGCAGCGCCTTCGCTCGCCCCATCCGCGAGCTTGCGCCTCCCGCCAGCACAAATCCCGCAAATTGCCGATCCGAGCTCATCGCCGCTTCTTGCCTTCTTCGTAGGGGCACAGCATGCTGTGCCCGGTAAACATGCTTGGCGTGGCGCGCCCGTTTATCACGCTGTCATGCCGGGCCCAGCCGCGCTGTTTGCGGATGGGGGCGAGGGATCTGCTGTTCGCCCCTCTCAGCCTTTCCCCGGCCTCTGTATCCCCAGCTCGCGCAACTTTTCCTGCAAACTCTGCCGATGCAGACCGATCTCCGCGGCTGTCTGCGATACATTCCAGCGGTGCTCTTCGAGCTTTCGTTTCAAGTATGCGATTTCGAATTTCCGCTTCGCTTCGCGAAAATCGGCGTCGCTCAAAAGCGAATCCCCTGCCCCGGGCGGCAGGGTCCCAATAGCGCCTCGACCGTTTCTTACCTCCTCGGGCAAGTCCGCTGCGACGATCTCATCGGTCCGGCAGAGCACAAGCGAACGTTCGAGTGCATTGCGCAGCTCGCGCACGTTTCCGGGCCAGTCGTACCGACGCAGCACATCCATCGCCTCGCGGCTCAGCCGGACCTTCCTCCCGTGGCGGGCTCCCAGTTGCGCGAGAAACGCGTCAGCCAACAGCGGCAAGTCTTCCTTGTGCGCGCGGAGCGCGGGAATTTCAAGCGTCACCACGCGCAGGCGATAATACAAGTCCTCGCGAAACCGCCCCGCCGCAATTTCCGCAGAAAGATCGCGGTGCGTCGCGCTGATCACGCGCACATCCACGTCGATCGACTGCGACCCGCCGAGCCTCTCGATCTTCCGGTTTTCGAGCGCGCGCAGCACCTTCGCCTGCGTGACGGGATTCATGTCGCCGATCTCGTCGAGAAAAAGCGTCCCGCCAGAGGCCAGCTCGAATTTCCCCTTGCGCTGTTGCGCCGCTCCTGTGAACGCGCCGCGCTCGTAGCCGAACAGCTCCGACTCGATCAGGTTTTCCGGCAGCGCCGCGCAGTTGACTGCGACAAAAGGCTTCTCAGCCCGCGGCGAACGCGCGTGAATCTCTTGCGCGAGCAGGTCCTTGCCAGTTCCGCTTTCGCCCAGAATCAAAACAGTCGCATCGGTCGGCGCCACGCGCTCGGCCATTTCGAATAGGCGCCGCATCGCCGCCGACCCGCTAAGCATCCGCCCGAATTGCCCGTCGGCCACCAGCTCGCGGCGAAGCCGCTGGTTCTCAGCACCGAACTCGGCGAGTTGGACGAGATTCGCCACCCGCTTGCGCAGTTCCTCGATGTCGAAACCTTTGACGATGTAATCGTTCGCGCCGTTCTGCAGCGCCTCGACCGCCGTGCGCGCCGTATCGAGCGCGGAAACGATCAGCACCGGCGTTTCGTCTCCGCTCCCACGCAGCGAGCGCAGAAACGCGTTGCCATCTTCTTCCGGCATGATCAGGTCGAGCAGGATCAGCGCCGGCGCTTCACGCGAAACAGCCTCTCGCGCCTCGCGCGCCGAGCCAGCCTCGATGATCCGATAGTGCCCCTCGAGCGCGCGCCGCATCCCATACCGCGCCGCCGCCTCATCGTCGACAATCAGAATCGTCCCCATTCGTTTTTCAACCGACCGCTACCATGCTCTGTCACCCCGAACCCGGCCCCGACGCTCTTGGTCGGGGACGGCGGTGAGGGATCTGCTTTTTCCGATGTTCTTGTCCGAGGTTTGGTCGTAGCGCCGGTTCTTTAGCCCGGCACGCCGCGCCTTCCCAATTCCGTCCATGGCCTTGCTCGCGGATCCCCACGATTATCGCGTTGGTGCGAGCATCGACCGCACCCGGCTCACCAATTCCGGCCCCGCCTGGCTCGCTTCCGATGTGGAAAAGTCGGCTGGCAAGTGGAGAACTTGCACGTTGGGAGCGCTCTGTCGCAGTTTTTCGATGGCCGCGCCGTCCGCCGCCAGCTCAGGTCCGCAAATCACGACGCTGCTCCGGGCGCCCGTCGCCAGCGTTGCCGCATCGGACGGATACTGCGTGGTGAACACCTCGCACCCCAGGTCCTTAAGCAACACCTTCAGGTACGCCAGAAGATCGCGGGAGCTGCCGAGGCAGACGATTCGATTGCTCGCGACGTGGAAGCTGCCTCCCCCAGCGGGCGGCCGCCCGGAAAACGCCTCGATCGCTTCTTTCTCCGACGCGTAGGTATTGAAGACGCTCAGCAGACTCGTCGCTCGCAGCACCTGGCCGACAAATGACGACATCTCGCACAGCTTGAGATCGCCGCGCGCCGCCCGCAGTCGCCCGAAGATGCGAACCAGAGCTCCCAACCCGCCGCTATCCACGTAGCTGACTTCAGCGAGCTGCAGCACGACGTTCTTGGTCAGCCCCGTCAGTTTCTCCAGCTCGCTCTGCAGGAAGGCTGCCTCGTCGCCGCTGACGATCCGTCCGCGGCATCGCACGACCACCACGTCTCCCGCATTGTGGCTTTGCAGAGTTAGCTGCATGGAAACCCCAAACCTATCACACTCCGGTATCCGTCATGTTCGATGGGCGCGCGGCTCATTGCAGTCACGTCGCTTCTGCCAGCTTCGGCCGCTGTTCTGATTCAAGAGCGAGCGGCAGTGTCACGCGAAACCGGCTGCCCCGGCCGTCCTTGAGAGGACTTTCACACGCGATCGTTCCGCCCATCTCGTCCACGCGCCGCGCCACGATCGAAAGACCCAGGCCCGTGCCGGTTGCCTTGGTCGTAAAAAACGGCTGGAATATTTTCGACCGCAGCTCTGCTGAAATTCCAGGGCCGCAGTCCTCGACGCAGATTTCCACGCGCTCGCCCTTCTTCGTCAAACTGACGCGGACTCGCCCGCCTTCCGGCTGCGCCTCGATCGCGTTGACCACCAAATTCGACAGCACCTCTCCCAGAGCCTCGTCCGACGCGACGACGAAGACCTCTTCGCGCGGCGCCTCCAGCTCCACGATCACGTTCCGCCGCTCGGCGTCGTGCCGGAAGAGCGCTACGGTTTGCTTCGCCAGCTCGACTGCCGCCACGCGCTCTCCGCTCGCAGCAGGCTTCGCGAATTTCAGCAGTTGGCTCAGCTTCGCATTCATCCGGTTGATTTCGTCGAGGACCAGCGCGCAATCGTGCCGCACGTCCCGCGGCAAATCGCGCTTTTCGAGCTGCACCTGCAAGATCGTCTTCATTGAGCTGAGCGGATTGCGCAGATTGTGTGACACGCTCGCTGCCATCTGTCCGAGCATCGCCATGCGCTCCCGCTCGGCGAGCTCTCTTTCCAGACGCAATTTTTCTCCGATCAGTTGGCACAGATCGACCATCGCCGGAAGCTGCTCTGCCAGAAATTCCAGCGCAGCGCTGGTCTCGCCGGTCAAAAACGCTCCAGTCGAGGCCGCTTCGAGCAGTCCGACCTCTCTCTTGTCTTTCAGCAGCGGAATCCGCGCCACGTGACCTAGGCCGCCGGGCGCTTCGAGAGGCTTGATCGCCGAATCGTGCGGGATCGAAATTCGGACGGCGGCAAGCCCGAATTCCTGGCGAATCAGATTCTCCGCGCGCGCGATCAACTGCGCGACATCTCCGTGCCTCGCTTCGCTCTGCAACTCAACGCTCATCCGCTGCGTACGGTCCATCCGCTCGCGAAGCGTCCGATGCAGCGCCGGTCCGATCACGCGCTCCAGGGGCTCGAAGAGAAAAATCAGCACAAACAGCAGGACGCTCGCCGTCGCCTCTGGTGGGAAAACCGGCGCGAGCCAGCCGCTGATCCGGTGCACCAGCGCGAGATACAGCAGCGCCAAGAAAGTCGCCGACAGCGCATACACCAAATTCCTCTGCGCGCCATATTCGAGAAAATTGTGTTTTAAGGCGTAGTAGATGAGGAGCGCTCCTGGTAGGACTCCTGCACACAAGATGGCCGTCAGGAGAGCCTCTTTCTGCAACAGAGGAATCGCCCCAATTTCCTTGAAAAGCAGCAGCGCCGCGAGGAGAGCGGAAACAAGAAACAATCCTCGGAAGAGCCGGCGCTCGGTGAGATTCTTTGCCGCGGCCCAATCTTGAAATTCGAAGAGCACATCCGTGAAGGCGACCGCCGGCAGCATCTCCCGGCACCCGCTCACCAACGAGCTCAACACAATGGCAGTATTTAGCCGGCCATGGTCGAAGTTCGGGAGCAGCCATAACGCGTAGGCCGCCTCGCAAGCCGCGAAGAAGTAAAAGAGGACTAGCGTCGGCCTTGCAAAAACGGTCGGCGGTGAGCCTCGAATCTGGCGCCGATACGCATAGTGCGTATGCCAGACGAGCGGAAGCAGAAGAAGCAAACCGAACGCTGTGAGCCCCTCATAGAACCACCGCGTTGTGTCGGGTGGCGAACCGTACTCAATCCGCGCATTGATTTCGAGCAGCCCGCCCGCGTAGATCGCAAAGAGCGAGAGTATGAGGAAGAAAAGCAATCGCTCGAATAGCCTCGGCCGCCGGTGTCCCAAAATCAGCGCGATCAGAAACAGGTAGACGAGCGTTCCAGCCGTTAGTGCGACCAGCCGAATGTAGAAGAGAGCGGCCACCAAGCGCCTCTGTGCACAGGATTCTAGCCCCGGCCCTCTGCCAACTCAACGGCCAACTGTCGGAATATCCTTGCATCTCCAACTTGCTGAAAGAAGGTATGTTATTTCGGTCCGCGTCGGCTTCCGAAGCAGGCGAAATCGATAGCTTTTTCCTTGACTCGCTATCCGAGTTTGCTATATTAGCAGTCGCTTGCGAGGAGTGCTAATCGCGCTCTTCTCCAAGTCACACTCAAGCAGACCTTCGGAGGAATCGCAAAAATGGCAGTCAACATCACTCCGCTCCACGACCGTGTGCTCGTGCGGCGGCTCGAAGAAAAGGAGACCGTGAAGGGCGGCATCATCATCCCCGACACGGCCAAAGAGAAGCCTCAAGAGGGCGAAGTCATCGCCGTCGGCGCCGGCAAGATCAACGACAAGGGCGAGCGCATCGCTCTCGACGTCAAGCCGGGCGACCGCGTGCTCTTCGGCAAATACTCCGGCAACGACATCAAGATCGAGGACGAGGAATACATGATTCTCAAGGAAGACGAAATCCTCGCCAAGATCGGCGGCGCCGCCAAGGCCGCCAAGAAGTAGTTTTCATGTAGCTCAGGGCGGTTTCAGGCCCTGAGGCTGTTGCTTTCAAGGTTTGGACGTAGCGCCGGGGTCTTCAGCCCGGCATCTTGGTTTCAACGCAATTCACGTAATTCGAACAGGAGAAATCGAAATGGCAAAGCAAATCGTGACTGGTGAGAATTCGCGCCAGTCGATCTTGCGCGGCGTCAACGCACTCGCCGACGCCGTCAAGATCACGCTCGGCCCCAAGGGCCGCAATGCGGTCATCGAGAAGAAGTTCGGCGCGCCGGTCATCACCAAGGACGGCGTGACGGTAGCGAAGGAAATCGAGCTCGCGGATTCGCTCGAGAACATGGGCGCGCAGATGGTGCGTGAAGTCGCCTCCAAGACGTCCGACGTCGCGGGCGACGGCACCACCACCGCCACCGTTCTCGCGCAGGCGATCTTCCGCGAAGGCGTGAAGACCGTCGCGGCAGGCGCCAGCCCCACCGCTCTCAAGCGCGGCATCGAGAAGGCCGTCGAAGTCGCGGTCGAGGAAATCAAGAAGCTCCACAAGGACGTCAAGGGCGAGATGATCGCGCAGGTCGGAACGATCTCCGCGAACAACGACAAGCAGATCGGCAACATCATCGCCGAGGCGATGAAGAAAGTCGGGAAAGACGGCGTTATCACTGTCGAAGAGTCGAAGACGATGGAGACGACGCTCGAAGTCGTGGAAGGCATGCAGTTCGACCGCGGCTACCTCTCGCCCTACTTCGTCACCGACCCGGAGCGCATGGAGTGCGCGCTCGAAGATGTCCGCATCCTGATCCACGAAAAGAAGATCAGCTCGATGAAGGACCTGCTTCCCCTGCTCGAGCAGATCGCCAAGATGAGCAAGCCGCTGCTGATCATCGCGGAAGACGTGGAAGGCGAGGCTCTCGCAACTCTCGTCGTCAACAAGCTCCGCGGCACGCTGCAATGCGCTGCCGTGAAGGCTCCCGGCTTCGGCGACCGTCGCAAGGCTATGCTCGAAGACATCGCCACGCTCACCGGCGGCAAGGCCATCACGGAAGACCTCGGCATCAAGCTCGAGAACGTGAAGGTCGAGGATCTCGGCCGGGCCAAGAAGATCACCATCGACAAGGACAACACGACGATCGTCGAGGGCGCGGGCAAGGCCACCGAGATCGAGGGCCGCGTGAAGCAGATCCGCACGCAGGTCGAAGAAACCACCTCCGACTACGACCGCGAGAAGTTGCAGGAGCGGCTCGCCAAGCTGGTCGGCGGCGTCGCGGTGATCAAGGTCGGCGCGGCCACCGAGACCGAGCTTAAGGAAAAGAAGGCTCGCGTCGAGGACGCCATGCACGCCACTCGCGCAGCCGTCGAGGAAGGCATCGTTCCCGGCGGCGGCGTGGCGCTGGTCCGCTGCATTGGCGCTCTCGAAAAGCTCAAACTGCACGATGACGAAGCGATTGGCGTCAACATCGTGAAGCGCGCGCTCGAAGAGCCGATGCGCCAGATCGCTCTCAACGCCGGACAAGAGGGCGCGGTCATCGTCGGCCGCATCCGCGAGTCCAAAGACGAGAACTTCGGCTACAACGCGGACACCGAGGAGTTCGTCGACCTGGTCAAGGCGGGCGTCATCGACCCGGCCAAGGTCACGCGCCTCGCTCTGCAGAACGCCGCGT
>Ga0187782_10000211_pt1 | contig 36601 bp, 35 predicted proteins | sample 0715_SJ02_MP15_2_FD_132454 | JGI IMG/M metagenome (GOLD analysis project Ga0187782, IMG submission 132454) | Tropical peat soil microbial communities from peatlands in Department of Meta, Colombia - 0715_SJ02_MP15_20_MG | ecosystem: Environmental > Terrestrial > Soil > Wetlands > Peat | place... | reverse complement strand
CCTGAGGCGGTACGCCCGGAACCTCCAGCGAGCAGGCCAGCATGAGCTCGAACACTTCCCGCATCGCCAATGCCAGGATGGGAAGCCAGCCTTCGCGGCTTGCGGGCGTCGTAGAACGCGAGGTGCCGGCAGCGGTCACGATTTGTTCTCCAGAACCGGCAGCACTTGTTCTTTCACCTGGTCCGGAGTAAACGGCTTGCGGATGTAGCCTCGCGCCCCAGCCGACAACGCCTGCATCACGTGTCCTTCGCTGCCTTCGGTGGTGATCATCACCACCGGAACGCCTTTGGCGCTCTCGAGCGAGGCAAGCTGGCGGACAAATTCGAGCCCATCCATCACCGGCATGTTGATGTCGCATAGAATCAGATCCACCCGGTTGGCCTGCATGGTGGCCAGAGCCTCGGCTCCGTTGCCGGCTTCGAGTACCTTGGCGAGGCCCAGTCCAGCCTGGCGCAGGGATCGTTCCACGATTTTTCGCATGACCGAGGAATCGTCCACGATAAGAGCGCGAATGTTATCCATGAGACGCAGATCCCCTGGGGCGAGCGAACCGGACCCCTGGCGGGCCTCCGGCCCGTCCGCCACTGTTCATATCGGGCGAAGGTGCAGCCGACTTTAGTTGGCGGACAAAGGCGGCAGTTCGGAAAACGAAGGCGACCGTGTGGCCTGCGGCGGATGCATCCACAGGTCCAGCGGCGGCCGGGATGCGCCGAGCAGACGAACCCAGACAAAAGCTCCGCAGGCGGCCAGCTGGACCTCCGACGCCGCCAGACGGGCGCAGTAACTGCGGACAATGCGGGAGAATTCGGCGTCCGCTTCGCAGGCCAGCGAGAATTCCCCTTCGCCGCGGCGGACCGAGAGTGCTTCCAGGCTGCGGCGCACAAAACTGGGCCGAGCCATGCACCATTGGGTGCGGCAGCCAAGCATTTTCTCGATGGCATACAGGATGCTGTAATCGGGCGCCTCGCCCAATGCGAGGTGCAGGGTCGAGGTGGCCGCGATATAGTCGACCGGGATCATCACGAAACGTTCGAGCAGGGCGGTCGGAATCTGCGGCCCGCGCCGCATACCCGGCAGCGGCGAATCCAGACGCAGGATGGGACACGACCACTGTCTTGCCAGCGCCGCTGTGATCTGCTGTTCGCTGACGAATCCCAGCGCCTGCAGCCATTCCCCGATGCGGCCGCGCCCGGCGGCGCGCTGCGCCTCCAGCGCCGCGCGCAGCTGTTCGCCGCTGAGCTGCTGGCGCGAGAGCAGCAGCAATCCGAGCGGAATGCGATGGGAGATGGCCGCCGGCGGAGGCAGCGAACGAACTTGGCGGAAGGCGTCGGCCAGGGCGCGCTCCAGACATTGGTCAACACAGTAGAGCGCGCCTTCCAGACGGACCGCCGCATGAGCCGCACCCAGGCGGCGCCAGAGGCCGCGCCGGTGAATACAACTGCGTGGGTCACGGCCCTGCCTCAGGTGCCGCCACCAGCCCTGCCCGTCGAGTCCCGGCGAAATCGGTGCGGACTTCATGCGCTTGCGCCGCTCCGGGGAGCGACCTCCGTGACCCGCAAACCATAATTGCCGTCCATGATCACCAGCTCCCCCCTGGCCACGACTCGTCCATCGAGCAGCATGTCCACCGGCTCCTCCACCTGGCGGTCCAGATCGACTACGCTTCCCGGATTCAGATCGAGCACCTCGCGCAACAGCAGGCGGCGGCTGCCAAAGCGCAGGGTGACGGCCAGCTCCACATCCATCAGCAGGTCGAGGTTCACCGGGTTGGCCTGCGGGCTTGCCGGCGCACTTATGCCGGGTGAGCAAGCAGCAGTGCTGGGGGCGGGAAGCGGCACAAAATCGCTGGCTTCGGCCCGCAACGCCGCGGTCAGCGCCGCGCTCAGCTGAAGTTCCACCAGGGACGCCGCTGCGGCTGGGTCCCCGATGCGAATCCAGGCTGTCGACGATGCCGGCCACGAGGGCGGGCCGCCGGCAGCTTCGGGCCGCAGCTGCACCTCGCCCCAGGCCGCCTTGATCGCGGTCACCACCAAGCCGCTGACCTGACGCAGAAGCTCGACCACCGCTTCGCGGTGGGCCGGGGTCATCTCAGTGCCGGGCACCAGCGGCTCACCCATAAAGATCTGAGCCAGATGCACGACCGCAGCGGAGGGAAGACGTATCCCCATCTCCCCGCGCAATCCGCCCGAACAGGCCGCGACGATCCACAGGTCGTTCTCCGCTGCCGGGGAAAGCTGGGCTGGCGGCTCAAACAGGGCGGCCGAGGGAACCGGGGAGCCCGCAATCTCTCCCAGAACCTGACCCAGGATCTGAGCCCAGGTCTCAACGTGTCTCGCGCTGGCAGGCCGTTCGGCGGTTTCGCTCATCGTGGTTCCTCCCCGGCCGGCAGGGCTGAAATCGGTTCCAGCAGCCTAGCCGCCCGGCTGGTTTCCGAACGCGCGGGCAGAGCCCGAAACATCTCCACGCCGGCGATGGCGAGGGCAGCCGGTTCGCCCGCGCCGCGCCGGAACCCGAGCAGACTGCCCGGGGCGATCTGGTTCAGCGCGCTCACCGCCACCCTAACGTCGGCCGCGCTGAGTTCGGCCTCGAAAGGGCAATCGAGAAGGCGGCGCATCAGGCGACGCCGCGCGTCGTCGGCCGCCTGCGGCCGGCGCTGCGCCCAGGTCGCGGAAATCTTTCGCAACAAGGCGTTCGACACCGAGACTGGGACCGCCAGATTGAGCCCGCCGCGCACCTCCGGCATGGTGATTTCGAAGCTCAGCGACAGGAGTTTTTCCCCGGGCGGCATCAGGCGCTGCGCCTCGCCCGTCCCCAGGCGCCGCTCGAAGTTCACTTCCAGCGATACCGCCTGCCAAGCCAGCCCGAGTTCGCGGCACACGATGCGGGCCACGCTGTCGAGAATCTGTTCCTCGATCTCGGTGATCTCCCGAGAGGTCGCCATGCTCTTGCCTTCTCCGCCCAGCAGCAAATCGATGATCGGAAAGGCCACTTTCAAGTCCAATTGCAACGCGGCCCCGACCCCAGCCGGATCCAGCCGGCAGCACGCCAGGTAGGTGGTTTCCGGAATGTTCTGGAGAAACTCGCGGTAGGCAAGATGTTCGGCGGAAACCAGCGTGACGGCAAAAACTACGCGCAGATAGGCGCCCAGCGCGTCGGTCAGGCTGCGGGCAAAGCCCTCGTGCAGGCGGGTGATGGCCTGCAACTGTTCGCGCCCGATTTGTCCGGCTCGGCGCGCGTCCCAGAGCTCCACGGGCTGCTGGGCGGGCAACACGGCCTCGGCCCGGCCGCGGCTGCGCGCCGCCCGCACCATAGCGTCGATCTCCTCCTGGTTCAGGACTTTTTCCATAGTCGGCCTAGCCCTTTCCTCCGGCCGCGGCGGCGCGTGCTGGTCCGCCCGCCCCGCTCATCATTTCTTCCAGGCGAGAACGAAGCCGCACCACGGCCAGGGAGTGAATCTGCGAGACGCGCGACTCCCCGATCCCCAGCACCGCGCCCACCTCCTTCATGGTCAGTTCCTCGAAGTAATACAGCGCCAGCACCTGCTGCTCCTTCTCCGGAAGCTCGGCGATGACGCGCGCCAGCAGCTCTTTCATCTCCGAGCGCAGGCAGCGGAAAAAGGGCGTGTCCTCGGGCGCGTTGGGCAGATAATCGCACAGGTCTTCCTCCGTGCCGTCCCACGGGGACTCGACCCGCAGGCTGCCCACTTCGAGGCCGTCGAGCTCTCCCAAGAGCCGCTGCAGCTCCGCCAGGGGCATACCCAGCTCCGTGGCTACTTCGTTCTCCGTGGGGGCGCGGCTGAGTTCCAGGCTGAGTTTCCGGTGGGCTTCTTCCAGCTTGCGCGCCTTGCGCCGCAGTTCCCGCGGTCCCCAGTCCATTTCGCGCAAGCTGTCTAAAATGGCGCCGCGAATGCGGAACTTGGCGTAGGACCCGAACTGCACGTGCTTGGAGCTGTCGAATTTGTTCAGGGCGTCGATCAGGCCGATCACTCCGGCGTGCACCAGATCTTCGAGGGGCACATGCCGCGGCAGCCTCTCGTGGATGCGGCGCGCCAGATAGCGGACCTGGGGCAATTGCTCCAGCAGGATGCGGTCCCGGTCTTGGGGACTGAGCCAGGCAGTGTAGGCTTCAGCATGGTTCTTGTTCATGGCATTCTCGTTTCCTGTTGGCTCTCAGGGCTCATCGCAGCACCCCTACCGACTGCACTTCGACGACGGGCGGAACTTCGAGCGGCGAGAGAACCACCAGCTTGGGCAAGAAAGGCTCGAGCAGGCGCTTTAGGTGATAGCGGGCCGGAGTGGAACACAACACCACCGGAGCGGCCACAGCGATTTGCTCTCCCGCCAGACGGCGCAGTCCCTCGAGAATGCGCCGGGCAAACGGCGGCTGCAGGCTGGCGGAACCGGCGGGCACGGGCTGCGCGAACGACCGTGAGAGTTCCTCTTCGAGCGTATGATCGAGCGTGACCACGCGCAGGCCTCCGCCTTCGCCGAGCAGGGGATGAACCAGGGCGCGCCCCAGCGCCTGCCGCACGGTCTCGACCAAAGTGACAGGATGCTTGCTGGCGGGGGCCACGTCCAGCAGGGTTTCCAGAATCGAGGGCAGGTCGCGGATCGAGACCTGCTCGCGCAGCAGTTGCTGCAGGACTTTTTGCACTTCGCCCAGAGTGAGGGTCTTGGGCACCAATTCTTCCACCAGTTTGGGATGGCTTTCCGCCAGCCGGTCGAGCAGACGCTTGGTCTCCTGTCGGGTGAGCAGTTCATGCGCGTGCCGCTTGACGATCTCCGCCAGATGCGTGGCCAGCACCGAGGTCTGGTCGACGACCGCGTAGCCCGACGCCAGCGCCTGATTCTGCAGCGCCGCCGGAATCCAGACGGCGGCCACGCCGAAGGCGGGCTCCTTGGTCGGAACGCCGGGAAGAGGCCGCGGCGCAGCCTCCGAACTGATCGCCATCAGGTGATCCTGATGCATCTCCCAGCGCGCGACTTCGACCCCGCGCAGCGACACCGCGTACTCGCGCGGCTTCAGCCGAACGTTGTCGGTGATGTGCACCGGCGGCACGATGAAGCCGAGTTGCTGCGCCAGATTCTGACGAAGGGCCTTGACCCGGGCCAGCAGCTGGCCGCCTTGATTCTGGTCGACCAGCGCGACCAGGCCGTATCCCACTTCGAGCGAGAGTTCGTCGAGTTTGAGCAGGTCCTCGACTGAATCTTTGGCGGGCTTTTTCTCCGCCCCCGCTGCGGCCGCCGCCGTGGCGGGAGTCTCCGGCTGGCGTTTGGGTGAACGCCAGGCAAGAAACGCCGTGCCCGCGGCCAGCAATAGGAACGAGAACTTGGGCAGGCCGGGAATCGCCGCCAGCGAGAGCATCACCCCGGAGGCGATCATGAGCGGCCGGCGGGCAAGCACTTGCCGGCCCACATCGACCGAAAGGGTTTGGTCCGAGGAGGCGCGCGTGACCACCATGCCGCCGGCCATCGAAACCAGCAGGGACGGGATCATGGTGACCAGACCGTCGCCCACGGTCAGCACGGTGTAGGTCTTGAGCGCTTCACGGAACGGGATGTTGAGCTGGAAGACGCCGATCAGGAACCCGGCGATGATGTTGATGGCGGTGATCAGAATGGTGGCGATGGCGTCGCGCTGGTTGAAGCGGGCGGCTCCGTCCATGGCCCCGTAGAATTCGGCGTCGCGCGCAATCTGCTCGCGCCGGGCGCGGGCCTGGGCTTCGTTGATCAGCCCGGCGTTCAGGTCGGCATCGATGGCCATCTGCTTGCCGGGCATGGCGTCGAGGGTGAAGCGCGCGGTGACCTCGGCGGTGCGCACCGCGCCGTGCGCCACCACGATGTACTGGATCGCGATCAAGGCGATGAAGATCACGAACCCGACGACATAATTTCCCCCCACCACGAACGATCCGAAGGCCTCGATCACGTGGCCGGCGGCGGAGGCGCCTTCGTTGCCGTGCAACAGGATCCGCCGGCTGGAGGCCAAGTTCAACGACAGGCGGAACAGGGTGAGCAGCAACAGCAGGCTGGGGAAAACCGAAAACTGCGAGGGGCGCAGAATCTGAATGGCCGACAGCAACACCAGCACGGCCGCCGTGATGCTGACCGCCAACAGCACGTCGACGACCAGGGCAGGCAGCGGAACCAGCATGACGAAGATCAACGCCACGGCGGCGACCGGCATGATCCACTCGGCAGCCGGGCCCGGCTTGATCGCATTGGTCGAGGCTTGAGCAGCGGTCGCAGGCATCGGCTAGGACCTCGCTCCCGCGGAATTTTGGGCGCCGCCCGGCGCGGCGTTCTGTGCCGCCCGCGCCTCCGCCCGCCAGATGGCGGCCAGAATTTCGGCCACGACCGCGTACAGCTTGGGCGGAATGGCCTGTCCGATTTCGACTGCGCGGTAGAGGGCATGCGCCAGCGGCGGATTTTCGACCAGCGGGATGCCGTGCCAGAGTGCGATTTCGCGGATCTGCGCGGCCAGCAGGTTGCGTCCCTTGGCCACCACCACGGGCGCGGCCATCTGCATGTTGAATTCGAGCGCGATGGCGAACTCGGTGGGGTTGGTGATGACGACGGCGGCGCGTTCGACGTCTTTCAACATGCGGCGGCGGCGCGCCTGCCGCTGCAGCCGCCGGATGCGCATCTTGACCGCGGGATTGCCTTCGGTTTCCTTGAACTCGTCGCGCAGGTCCTGCCGGCTCATCTTGAGCTCGTTTTCGTGGCGCCAGCGCTCCAGCAGATAGTCGGCGGCCGACCACAGCAAAAGCACCAGTGAGGCCTTCCACGCCAGCTCGAACATCCGGCCGAGCACAAACGCGAGAAGCCGGTGGCGGCCGGCGGCGAGCAGAGCCAGAAAACTTCCCCAGTCGCGCGCCACCAGCCCGGCAGCGAGATAGACAATGACCGCTGTGGGCAGCAGCGACTTCAGCAGGCGGCTGACGGCTGCGAGCGAGAACAGCTGCTCGAGGCGCGATGCGGGGTTGAGGCGATTTAGGCTGGGAGCCAGCGACGTGGGGGCAAACACCAGCCCGCCCTGCGCCACGCCGCCGGCAAGGGCGGCCAGCCAGCCCAGGCCGGCAGCCAGAGCCAGCCCGCGGACCACCACGAGCCCGTTCGGCCAGCCTGGGATCAGCGGCCCGGCGTGGGTTGCGGCCGCCTCCAGTTCGTGGCGAAGCAGCCCGCGCCAATCCGCGGCAAACCCGGGCAGCTGCCAGGCCAGCACGATCAGTGCGGCAGTGGTGCCCAGGCTGGCGACCAGATCGCGGCTGCGCGCCACTTGTCCTTGCTCGCGCGCCTTTTGCCGCCGACGCGGTGTGGCCTTTTCGGTTTTGCTCTGATCGGCCATGCAATCTCAAACCTGCGCCCGGCTCAATGCGCCAGATGCAGCAATCGTTCTCCCAATGCGACCGACGCGGCAAAGCGCGCCGAGAAACTTTCGGGCCAGCGGGCAATGACGGCGATCATGACCGCGAGGCCGAGCAGATTTTTCACTGCCAGCCCGACAAACAGCACGGGCAGCTGCGGAGACGCCTTGCCCAGAAATCCCAAGACCAGGTCGGCGACCAGCGTGGCCGCCAGCGCGGGCGCGGCGATCTCGGCGGCCGCGAGCAGGATGCCGCCCGCGGCGTGCAGCAGTTCATTCACTCCGGCGAAACTGGCCGCCGACTGCCCGGCTGGCAGATACGCGAAGCTGGCCGCCACGGCGCGCAGCAGCCAGTGATGAACGTCCATCTGCAGAAAGATCAGCAGCGTCGTCAGGCTGTAGAACGTGCCCAGCACGGGCGTGTCCGCCTGGGTCTGGGGATCGAACAGCGAGGCCAGCGAGTAGCCCATCTGCATGCCCAGAATCTGTCCCGCCATCAGCGCGGCCTCCATCATGAAATTCGCCGCCAGACCCAGCATCAGTCCCGTCACGGCTTCACTCAACGCGATTCCCACCCACTGCCACGGCCCGAATTCCATCGCCAGCGGCGCCTGCCGTGGGTACAGCAGCGCGGTGATCAACAGTGTCAGCGCAGCCTTGATCGGCGCCGGGATGGCCGCGCTGCCCAGAAACGGACAGAACACCATCAGCCCGGAGACGCGCGCTCCACAAAACACGGCCGCGGCCAGAAGCTGGTCGAGTTGAAAACCGTTCATGTTCATGCCCGACCTCTGCGTCTTTCCCTGCTTTGTCGGCCGACTCAGTGCGCCCAGGGGCGGAAGTCCGACAACACCTCCAGGGTGAACGCAACCAGATGCCGCGACATCCAGGGCATCAGCAGCAGCGCAGCCGCGGCCACGGCAAACAGCTTGGGCACGATCGCGATGGTGGTTTCCTGCAACGAGGTCAGCACCTGCGCGACATTGATCAGCAGGCTGACGACCGTGGCAACCAGCAGCAGCGGCGCGCCCATCCACAGCGCGGTTTCCAGGGTGCGGCGCATGATTTCGACCACGTGGTCCGGACCCACTTGCTCCTCCTCAGGAAAAACTTTTCATCAGCGATCCCACCAGCAGGCTCCAGCCGTCGACCATGACAAACAGCATGATTTTCAGCGGCGTGGAAATGACCACCGGGGGCAGTTGCAGCATGCCAATCGAGGTCGTAATCGCAGCCACCACCAGATCGATGACCAGAAACGGCAGAAACAGCGCCGCCCCAATCTGAAATCCGGTCTTGAGTTCCGACAAAACGTAGGCGGGCACCACTACCCGCATGGGCACATCGTCGGGCCGGGCCGGGCGCGGCGCCTGGGCCAGTTCCAGAAACAGCGCCAGATCCTTCTCGCGCGCGAACTTGAGCATGAAATGCCGCAGGGGCAAAGCGCCCGCGTCGATGGCCGCCCAGGCGTCAATCTGTCCTTTTTGGAAGGGCACGACCGCCGACTGGTAAATCGAGGCGCCCACCGGCTGCATCAGGAAATAGGTCAGCACCAGCGACAGCCCGATCAGCGTCTGATTGCTGGGCGCGGTCTGCGTGCCCAGCGCCTGGCGCAGAAAATGAAAGACCACCAGCAGCCGGGTGAACGGGGTGAGTGCGACCACCAGCGCCGGCAGCAGCGTCAACAGGGTTAGCAAGACCACGATGTTCCACGGCACCATGCCCGAAGCGCCGGACGGACTGCTCCAGTTCAACCCGGCGCTTCCCCGAGAATGGGACGGAACGGCCCACCCGGCGGGGGGCGACAGCAACAGCCCTGCCATGACCGCGATCCATCGTCTGTACCCGCCCGCCTTCAACATCGCCGCTCCTTTCCGTCCGCGGCCGGACCAACCGCGAGTTCGGCCATCGTTTCGGATTCGATGGAATCTTCTCGGTCATTGTCCAGACGGGCCAGCATCACCAACGAAGCCGCGGTCCCCCCCACCAGAAAGCGTGCTTCTTGGTATTGCACCACCGCCACAAACCGGCGGTCGCCCAGTGACAGGCTTTCGCATAACCGCAGAGACCGCGGCGGGCGGCGGCTGTGACGCACCAGCCACGCCCACAGAGCGCGGGCCCAGCTTTCCGGCCCGGAAAGCCAACCGTCCATCGTGGTGGCGGCCCTGGGCTTGGCAAGTGTCATCGTCATCGGTTGTGCTCCTCCGGTTTCGCGGGAGATCTCAAACCATTGGTTCACGCCAGTTCCGTCAGCCGCACGGCCACTCGGTCCGCCGAGCTCTCCAGTTCGCCCCATCCGATCACCGTTCCATTGATGCGCAGCGGGACGTCGCGGGCCATGCCCCATCGCGTGCCGATAACGGCGCCCGGCCGCAGCGCCAGAAAATCCGAAACTTTGAAGCGCGGAACCGGCAGGTCCACCGTGAGCCGGCAGGGCAGGCACATCACCGGCCGCCAGCGCGCTTCCTCGCCTGCTCCCGCATCCTTCTCCGGGATCTTCGCCGGCCCTTCAGCTGACGCCGCTTGCACCGCAGAAACCGCCATGGAACCCGATTTCCCTCCCGTTGCCGTCGATCTGTTCCTGCGTGCTGTTTGGTCGCGGCCTGGAAAATGGTCTCGTCCTAGCGCTGAATCAGAAACTCGGTGAAGTAAACTTCCTCGACCCCGATCTGCGGCACCCGGTCGCGCAGCGCCCGCAGCAAGTCCTGCTTCAATTTCGCCTTGCCCGCAGCGGTCATCAGATCGTCGACTTTGGCCTCGCCGAGTACGCCGAGAATCGTGTCGCGCACCGGGGCAACCGGAGGCTCCTCTTCGTGCTTGCTCGGCTGACTCAATCCCAGATCAATGCCCACGCGGAGGTAGGATTTCTGATCCGTATCCGCCAGGTTCAAGACGAACGTTTCCAGATGCAGCGTGGACCGCACCGCGGCAGCGCCGCTCATCTGAGCCGGTGCCGTCTTGCCGCAGCTGGTTCCGTACCACACGGTCAGCCCGACCACGCCCAGCAAAGCGACCGCGAAAACCGGCATGCGGCGCGACCGTGTTCGGCGACCAGGGGAGGAGCTGGGTTGCGGTTCAGCCACACCTACGAAAAAGCAATCGCAGGTCCGAGAGAAAGCACTTAAGGTCGGGGGGGTTGAGGAGCCGAAATTTTCCCTGCTGCCCTTCTGGAATCAACACTTCCGCTCACAACCCAAGGTGCACGTGCGGTTCTGCCAGCAGATTTGCAACCTGAATGGATGCCGGATGAATCCGTTCTCATGAAAAACGGTTTGGAATCGAGCCGCGGCTCAGGCCGAACTATGCGTCCCGACCCGAGCCGCTTGCTCGCGCCGTCTCTACTGTTTCAAGGCGATGGTGTCCTGCATGATCTGGTCGAACGTCGTGACCGCCTTGGCGTCGGCCTCATAGCCGCGCTGGGCGACGATCAGGTTGGCGAACTCGGTTGCGATATCGACGTTCGAAAGCTCCAGCGCTCCGCCCGACACCGACCCAAGCCCGCCGGTTCCCGGAACACCGTTCACCGCAGCCCCCGAGGCCAGGGTGGGTGTGAAATCGGTGGCGCCGTCGAGTTCGAGGCCGTCGGGGTTGGCGAAATTGGCCAGAGCCAGTTGTCCCAGAGCCTGCGTCTTGCCGTTGCTGAACGATCCCGTGATCGTGCCGTCGGAGCCGATGGTGAAGTTGACCAGCGAGCCGCTGCCGGCGCCGTTCTGGGTGATCCCAGAAGTGCTGCTGGGTGCGGCCACCTGGGTTACCACAGGTGTCGTGCCGTTCAGCACGTTCCAGCTGAAGGTCTGATTGGCTGCGCCATCGGCGAAGCCGGTAATCGGGATCCCGGTGATATTGCCCAGCGTCAGCGGGGTTGTGGGCACAGTAATGGTATCGCCGGCCGCAAAGGCCGTCGATCCCGCGTTGATGGTGAAATCCAGCTGGTCGGAAGTGAACGGGGTGCCCACCGTGGCCGTCCCTAAATTGCCGGAAACCGAGCCCACGACGGAGAACTGGGTGGCGCTGGTCGCCGTCAGCGTGATCGTCTGCGCAACTGTCGCTCCCGTCGCTCCCAGCCCGGTAACCGTTCCATTCCCCGTATTGTTCGCACCGTAGGCGGGAGTTCCCGCCCCTCCAGCGGTACCGATCAGATTTCCATCGCCGTCGAAGGTGAGCGTGCCGCTGGCCAAGATTCCGGTCGGCGGCGTACCGCCATTGGTGGCGAGGTCCCCCGGCGGCAGGCTCAGACTGTAGCTCCACGTGTTGGGGCCCGTATTCGTAAATGTGTAGGTGAGCGTGTGACTGGCGCCCAAGCTGTCGTAAATGACGACCGGAGTCTGGTAGGTGCTGCCCACTCCCGCCGCGGCGTTCAGGTTGGTCGTCAGCTGCACGCTGGTGGTGGCGGTGGGCGGGCTGATCGTGCCGGCTCCCAGTTCAAGCGGCGCAATGGCGCCGCCGGTGTTGACCACGCCGTTGACCGCCGGATATCCCAGCACCTGCTGGCCATTGGGGGTCACCAAGTAGTTGTTCTGATTCACCGAAAAATCGCCCGCGCGGGTGTAATTGATCGTGCCGTCGGCGTTTTGCACCACAAAAAATCCCGAGCCCTGAATGGCCACGTCCGTGGGCACTCCGGTGGATTCGATGCTGCCTTGCGTGAACAGCGACGGCATCGATTGCACTTCGGTGCCGGCTCCCACCTCAATGGGATCTCCCGATCCGGTCGTGCCCAGCTGCTGATAGAACAGATCGCTGAACAGAACCGAAGTGTCCTTGTATCCGGTGGTGTTCTGGTTCGAGAGGTTATTGGCAATGGCTGACAGTGCAGTCGATTCAGCGGTCAGCCCGGAAAGCGGAATGGAAAAGTTTGGCATTTAGAACACTCCTTGAATTTGGCGCTTGAGCAGCGGCGCTGCGGGGGAAGTGAAGTTTGGAATCGCGGCTTGCGCGGCCGTGGCCGCCGCTGAAACCGCGGGCTGTGCGACTGGTGCGGAAATGGGGTTTGACGAGTTGGCGGTCGGGGCGGCGTTCGTCCCCGAAGTCGTGCCGCCGCCCGAACCTGCACTGCCTGATGCTGATCCTGTACCGGAGGCTCCCGGCACAGCCTGCTGCAGCAATTGGTAGATTTGCGTCACTTCGCTGAGCTCGCTGAACTGCGCCAGTTGTCCCACGAATTGCGAAGGATCCAGAGGGTCCAGCGGGTCTTGATTTTGCAGCTGCGCCACCAGCAGCTGCAGAAACATGGTGTTCAGACTCTGCGAAGACGGAACTCCGGAGCTTGACGTGGTGGTCGTCGTTCCGCTGGTCGAACCCGGGTTAGGAACAATCGGTGATGTCGACAAGACAATGTCCTCCTTTACGCAAGAATGCTCAATCCCCTGCTGTTCGTAGGCCTGCTCGGCTCCGGCTGCGGATCGGGTTCGGCACTTGCCGGCTCCGGCTGCTGGCCGGTCGCGAAGTTGGGTTTGGATGAAAACGACCGCGCCTGCGATTGCCCGCCCGAAGACAGGTCGCTCGAGAACGCGAATCCGTGTTGTTGAAAGCTCACCGGAGCCAGACGAAGGTTCTGCTGCTCAAGCGTGTTGGCAATGCCGGGAATCTCGGTCGCGAGCGCCGATCGCAGATCGCCTTTTTCGCTTCCGATCAGCACCCCAACGTCGCCGGCGTGCACCACCGCGCGCACCTCGACGCTGCCGAAGTTCGCCGTATTCATCCCTATCCGCATCTCCGATTGCGCCGCAGTGTTCACCATCTGCGCGATCTGCACCGGCGTCGCAGTTGCTGCGGCCGGAAAATTCGCCGCCGGGCGGTTGGCGGAGGCCTCGGCTGAGTTCGACGACCCGCTGCCGGACTGAGGCGCAGCCGGCGGAGCGGCGGGCGCAGGCACTGCGTCGGATGCCGGGTCCACCGCCGCTACCACCGGAATCGGAACAGAAGCTGGTGTTTGTCCGGTAGCCGTTTGTCCGGTAGCCGTTTGTCCGGCAGTAACGACCGGCTCGGTTGCCGCCGTCTCCTTATGCCGCCCATCGGGCGAACTGTTCCCGGAACCTCCAGACTGGGCATCGTTGTTGCCACGCGCGCTTTGCACGTCTGCATTCGCAGAACCCGAGCCCGCCGCCGGAGCCGAAGCCGTGTTTTTCGCGGCGCTCGCAGTCGTATCCGCAGCGGCTCTGTCGCCCCAGAGTGACGCGGCAGGCGGGCTGAACGAGGTTTGCAGGTTTGCCCCAGCCAAAGAGTGAGGCGGGGTCGCGACTGGCGCCGCAACCACCTTCTCGTCGGAAAATTCCACGATGCTGCGAGCCACAGCCGAATGAAGGGATGCCGTCAGAGCGGACGGTTCGAACCTCGCGATCCCAGCAGGCGTTTTCTGCGCTGCCGGCTGAAGTCCCTGCGGCGTTGCGTTCGCTGCTCGCTTCGCCGCCGCAACCACGGCGGGAAAAGCCACGCTGTTCTGCAAGCTCTCCTGCGCAGCCGCAAAGAGCGTGACCGGAGGCGGCGCGCTATTCTGCAAGATTTGCGCGGTGGCGACTGCACCGGCTTGAGTGGATGCAGGAGTCATATCCGACATCTTCACAAGACTCGGGTTGGCTGACGTCTCAGCGGGGGGATCCTCCCCGTCCGTTGAAGAAAGCGCGACCGGCTTCGCGGGGCTCGGGAACTGCGCCGAAGTGCTCGCGGCAATTGTTGCTTCTGGCGTTGTGGACCATAAGGCGGGTGTGGCCATGGGTTGACTCAGAGCGCCATCGTTCTGCGTCCCCGAAGGTTGATCATTGAAAAACGAAGCCGCCTGCGAATCCTCTCCTGCCGCCGCCGGAACCTGGGGAACCGAAGATTCCAAAGAAGAAGCAAACGAAACCAGATCGGCAGAACCTCCATTTGACGAACTTGCCATTGTCGAACTTGCAAGTGTCGAACTTGGACTCGCCGAACTTGGACCCGTCCAGCTTGGTCTCGTCGAACTTGGTCGCGACGAGCTTGAATCGGGCGCGGCTTCGACCGGTACTTCTCCCTGCCCATGCACTTCGGGCGGAGAAGAAACCTGAGTCCCCTGTCCGCTGATGGCGCCGGTTACGGGGAATTGCACTGCCAAACCGGATTGTGCAATCGGGCCGGACGCGGGAACCCCAGACAACCCCGCGTTGCTCGGCAGACCAGCATGTGCGGTGGAGGCATCGCTCCCCGGGACCGATGAAATCGATACACCTTGGTTCCGTGATGGAAGCGAAACTTGCACCTGCATTTCTGGCGCAGGTCCCGCCAGCGACAGCGGCACCTCGAAGAAGTTGGGCAAGTTGGTGACGCTGCTCTTTCCTGCAGCCTTAGTGCTGGGGGTAATGGTTGTTGCCGTTTTGCCGGTGAATGCTCCGCTGTTTGCCAGCGCGCTTGCGATGGTCGGGACCGCAGTCGGCGCGGGCGGTGAATACTTCGCGGCACAAACGTCGGCAAAGCTCACTGCGGCTCGTGGAGCCGAAGCGCTGCCGCCGACGGCGCCCGCAGCCGTCCCGCTGTTTGTCGCAAACGCGAATTCGAGGCAGACGCTCACGATCTCTGTCGCTGGCGCATGTGCGCACCAGGACCACTGCATTTGCCGCGCCAACGCCAATCCCGCTCAGCAAAATGAGTGAAGATGCGGAAATGACCACAGAATCAAGAAGTTCGTGTTTTTGCCGATGTGACTGAGCGGAAGTCAGAAGTGCAACGAGTGGGCAAGGTCTGCCCAAGTAGGCAGATCTAGCATCGTTGCCGGTCTTCCCGCAACCCGTACTGCCGCAAAAGAAAAAGGTCGTCCAAGGCGCGCTGCTCACGTCTGGCCTGATTGCGCTCATATTCCCGTTTCTCGCGGTCGCGCAAATTCTCAAAAGTCTCGCGCTCGCGCCGCGCCCGCTGGTAGACGCGTTGCTGCTGCGTCCGCAGCGCCTCCAGCCGGTGCAATTCGCGCTCCAGGGTCTGACGCTGCCCTTCGAGAAAGGCTTCGGCCGCAAGCGCAAAACGCACCTCGGCGAAGGTCGTTCCTGCGGCCAGTTCCCGTGCCTGCGCCGCGTTCACCTGCCGGATTCTCTCGCCCGCCAGTTCGAGCAAGCGCCGCACACGCGCGACTTGCTGGTTGGCAGCCCGCAGGCGCAACTCCTGCTGATGTTCCAAGCTCTTGCGGTAATGCAGAACGGCTTCCAGCGGAAAACGAAAGGGCATCTTCTTTTTTGGCTCGTTTTAGCTCGGCAAGGCCAGCAACTTGGCCACGCCGTCGGAGAAGGAAATCTTGTCTCCAGGTTTCTGCATCAGAAAACGATGCAGTTCGGGAATCAGCGCCAGCGCCTTGTCCAGCGTGGGATCGCTTCCCTTCTGGTAGGCGCCGATACGGATCAAATCTTCTGAAGCCGTGTAGGCCGCCAGCAATCGCCGCAAATCGTGGGCTTTCTGCAAGTGTTCCGGCGAGCACACGGCCGGCATCAGACGGCTGATGCTGTCGAGCACGGCAATCGGAGGATAATGGCTGCGCACGGCGAGCTTACGGTCCAGCATGATGTGGCCGTCGAGCAGCGCGCGCGCTCCGTCGACCAGCGGGTCCTGTTCGTCGTCTCCCTCCATGAGCACGGTATAGAAGGCAGTGATGCTGCCGGTGCGGAATCTTCCGGCGCGCTCGATCAGCCGCGCCAGCATGGCGAAGCAGGATGGCGTGTAACCTTTGGCCGTGGGCGGCTCTCCTGCAGCCAGGCCGATTTCGCGCTGCGCCATGGCCAGACGGGTGATCGAGTCGACCACCAGCAGGACGTTGCTTCCCTGGGCGCAGAAATATTCCGCCACCGCGGTGGCGGCGAGCGCCGCGCGAATGCGCAGCAGCGGCGATTGATCGGAAGTGGATACGACGACGGCTGCGCGCCGCATGCCCGCTTCGCCCAGCGAGTGTTCGATGAATTCACGCACCTCGCGGCCGCGTTCCCCAACCAGTCCCACGACGGTGACATCGGCTTCGGTGTTGCGCGCCATCATGCCAATCAGCGTGCTCTTGCCCACGCCGCTGCCGCCGAAAATGCCGATCCGCTGTCCCCGCCCGCAGGTCAGAAAGGCGTCGACCGCGCGAATGCCGCAGCCCAGGGGCTCGCGGATCATCTCGCGCTCCAGCGGCAGCGGCGAGCGACCGTCCAGGGCACGGTATTGGCGGGCGACATAAGGACGGAGCGAATCGAGCGGACGGCCGCAGCCGTCGATAACCCGCCCGAGCAACCCATCGCCGACTCGCAGATTCGCCCGCTGTCCCCACGCCGTAACCCGATCCCCGTGGCGCACGCCTTGCGGTGAGTCCAGCGCCATCGACAACACGCTCGCTCCGCGGAAGCCGACAATCTCGCCGGGCAAGTCGTTTCCTTCGGCATCGTGAACGTGACAGATTTCCCCGACCGCGCCCAATGGCCCCTGAGACTCCACCAGCGGCCCAACCACCTGCGTGACCCGGCCCTCCCAGCGCAACCAAGAGCCGGCTGCGAGGCGGGCAAAATAGGGAGCGAGAACCGTGCCGCTACTCACCGGACTTCTCCCGCCGTACCGCCAGCAAGTCCGCCAGACCCTGCTCAATTTCTTTGAGCTGCACCTCCAGACCGATTTCCGCCGTGCCCATCGCAGTTTCCAAAGTGCAGCGGTCGGGTGGCTGGCCGGAATCCTCGACGATTTCGGGCATGGCCGCCGGCTCCAGCCGCGTTGCCAGAAAAGCGCGCCAGGAGTGCGCGTTCTGCGGGTGCAGACGAAGCGTCACCCGGGTGGCGCCGTCGATTTGGTCCAGGGCCACGCGCGTGATCCCGGTCAGCAGCCAAGGATCGACCTGTGCCTCGCGGTGCAAAACCTTGCGGGCAATCGCCAGAGCCAGTTGCACCACCTCGGATTCCACTTTTTCGAAATAGGCGGCGCGCTCTTGCTGGAAGCCTTCCAGCGCCGCCGCCAAGCCGGATCTTTCCTTGACGAGTTGTTCTTCAAACGCCTGGCGCGCTTGGCTTTGTCCCTGCTGCCGTCCTTCGTCGCGGGCCTGGGATTCGCGGCGGGCAGCCTCGGCCCCGTCCGACGCCATGCCGGAGGATGCAAACCCCGGCAGACGATTTGCCGCCGAAGCCCGGCCGCCGGCAACCGCGTTGTAGGGGAAGGGCTGAGGTTGAACGAGGTTTTTCGCCAGGGGCGCAGCCGGCCCCCGCCTAGCCGACGTATTCATCTTCCGCCTCCGGCGTCAGCGATAGCTTGCCTTCCGCTTCCAGTTTCCTCGCCACCGCCACCGCTTCCTGCTGGGCTTTTTGAATGTCGCGCGATTTCACCGGACCCAGAATGTCCATGTCTTCCTTCAGCATCTCCACCGCCCGCGACGACATCGACTTGAAGATGTAACTCTTCAATTCTTCGCTGGCGCCGCGCAAGGCCGTGGCCAGGGTCTTTTTGTCCATTTGCCCGAGCAGTTCGCGGATGCCGGCCTCGGGAATGGTCAGCAGGTCCTCGAAGGTGAACATCAGGTTGCGGATCGACAGCGCCAGCTTGGGGTCCTCCTTCTCGATGCCCTCGAGAATGCCCTTGGCGGTCGAGATCTCCAGCCGGTTCATCACATCGGCCACCCCGCGCAAACCGGCGTAGGCCCGCCGGCTTTGCTCGCCCAACGCTTCCAGCCGTTTGTGCAGCACCAGGGAGACGCGCTGGGCCATCTCCGGAGAAAACTGCCGCAACTGGGCCAGCCGCTTGATGGCTTCGGCGCGCAGTTCCCCGGGCAGGCGCATCAGCAACGTGGACGCCTGCTTGGCTTCCAGATGGGCCAGGATCAGTGCGATGGTCTGCGGGTGCTCCCCCTCGATGAACTTCGCCAGTTGCTGCGGGTCTGCCTTGCGCAGGGAATCGAGTTTGCTGGCGGTGAGCTCGGCGCTCCGCGACACCTGGCGCTGCAGTTCCTTGGCCCCATCTTCGCCGAAAGCCTTGACCAGCAGTTTGTTGGCGTAAGCGGTTCCTCCGCGCACTTGCGCGTCTCCGGCCACGATGAGGCGATCAAACTCCTCCAGGACGGCGAGCGCGGTCTCGCTGTCCACCTTATGCAACCCGGCAATTTCGCGGGTGATTTGCTCCACATCGGTGGGGGAAAGGCGCCGGTAAATTTCACTGGCGGCGTCCTCGCCCAGGATCACCATGAGAATGGCCGCCTTCTGCGGGCCGGCGACGGCCTGACGGGAGGCGCTCATGACTTGTCCCCATTCTGTACCCAGCCCTCGACCAGGCGGCTGGCCGATTCCGGCTCGGTTTTCACCTTTTCGGTCAACATGCGCTTCAACTGGGTAGTGCGCTTGCCGCCTTCACCGGCGCCCTCGGAGAGATGCAGGTCACCGGCGGCTCCCGCCGCCGCTGGTGCGGCCAGCGCACTGATGCGCCCCGGCAGCTCACGGAAAGCGGTGAGCGCCTGTCTTTTGACCGGGCGCAGCACCAGCCAGTACACCACCAGGAACAATGCCGCCAAGCCTGCATAGCGCAGCAGCCAGCTCCAGGACTCCAGCAGTTGCCGCCAGCGGTCTAGCTTGGCGGGGGGAGCAGGACTTTCCAGCGGAGTTTGCTGGAAGGACAGATTTTCGACCGCCAGCACATCCCCGCGCTGCGCATCGATTCCGAGAGCAGCCCCGGCCAGCTGCTCGATTTGCTTCATTTCCTCGGGCGTGCGCTTGCGCCGCGTGCTGCTGCGTTGGCCCGCCTGCTCGGTGAACTCGACGGCGTCATCGACCAGCACCGCGGCGGCAATCCGGCGCACGCGCCCGGCAGGCTCTACGCTGCGCCGGAGACTTTTGCTAACCGCGTAGGTGGTCGCATCCGAGCGCGAGCTGGACTGCTCAGCGCTGGGTGCCGCGGCCGGCGTCGGCGTTGCTGAGGGCACATTGCTGGCTGTGCCCGGAACTCCCGCTCCGGTCGGGCTGGTCGAATTTTCTTCGGAGTGTTCCTGGGTCAGCGTCGAAACCGTTTTCGGGTCGTAGGTCTCCTGCGTATTCTCCTCGGTGCCCAGTTCATATTCCACATGCACGCTGGCGCGCACGTGATCGGCGCCCACCACCGGTTCGAGCGTATGGACCAGAGTCTTAGCCAGCTCTTCGTCAAGGCCATAGGCCCGGCTCCCGGGAGCGTCGCGGCGCACCAGCGGCGTGTTGCTGTCGGCATCGACCACAGTGACGTTTTCCGGACGCAGCCGGTCGACGGCGCTGGCCACCAACTGGGGAATCGCCTGCTGCGCTGATTCAGAGAGATGCCCCGCACGGGTCTTGAGAATCACCGCGGCCTTGGCCTCATGCTGTTGTTCGGTGAACAACGATTCCTGGGGCATCACCAGATGCACGCGTACCGCTTCCACTTCACTCAGCGTGGCCAGCGTACGTTCCAATTCCCCTTCGAGCGCGCGCTGGTAGTTCACCTTTTCGGTGAAGTCCGACCCGGCCCAGTTGGGAGTGTCGAACAGCTCGAAGCCGAGCCGCGCGCTGCGCGGCAGCCCGGCCGCGGCGGTCTCCAGCCGGCTTGCGTCCAGCTTATCTTCCGGAACCAACAGGCTCGCGCCGTCGGGCGAAACGCGATGCGGGATTCCCTTCCCTTCCAGGCGGCCGGCCAGGTTCTGCGCTTCATCGGGATGCAATCCCGAGTACAAGGTCACGTATTTCGGCTGGCCGAGCAGCGCCACAAAGACCCACAGCACGCCGCCCACCAGCGCCGCTCCGCCGGCCAGCAGGAACCGCTGGTTGAGGGTCAGCCCCTGGAAAAACTGTCCCAGGCGCTCGACGACGTCGCTGGCGGATTGCGGGTTCTCGGGCATGTTCGATCCGGCGGGCTCAAGCAGCGCGCCCGCTTAAAACTGCATGCGGCTGATCTCCTCGTAGGCGGACACGATTTTGTTGCGCACCTGCATCATCAGCTGAAAACTAAGGTCCGCCTTCTCGACCGCAATCAGGGCGCTGTGCACGTCGCTTCCGTTGCCCGAGAGCACGCCCGCGACTTTGGTTTCCGCCTGGCTTTCCAGTTGCTGCAGGTCGTCGATGGCGCTGTGCAGGACATCACGGAATCCCGGTTCGCCGAAGCTCGGTTGCGACGAGGCCGGTGAGCCGAACGATGCCGCCTCGGCTTCAGCGGGCAGGATGCGCAGAGAAGAAATGGCGGAGTTCATCGGTTACTCCAGATCGGATTTCTCCGATCAAACTGGATCAGCTCAGAATCTGCAGCGACTGCTGGATCATGCTCTTGGCGGACTGGACCGCGCTGGCGTTGAGCTGATAGGCGCGCACCGCGCTGAGCAGGTCGGTCATTTCCATCACCGGGTTCACATTGGGATAGGTGACGTATCCCGAAGGATCGGCGTCGGGATGCCCCGGTTGGTAGCGCCGCGGCATGGGCGACGCGTCGGCCACGACCCGGTCGACCTGAACCCCGGGCCCAGACCCATGCAGGAGTCCCGCATGCAGGTTCGCCAGCAGCAGTGGAAAGCGCGGCATCGGGTGCGCCCGGAACACCACCAACTGGCGCCGGTAGGCGCCGCCGGCAGGCGTGCGCGTGGTTTCGGCATTCGCCATGTTGGCCGAGACGATTTCCGCCCGCCAGCGCTCGGCGGCCAGCGCCGACCCGGAAACTTCGAGCATGCCAAACAGGTTCATGAGGATGTGCCTCCCGAATTAATGGCCAGAGAAATGGTGTGGAACTGATCCTTGAGCAGCTGCACGCCGAGATTGAATTTCATCTGCGTCTCGGCCAGCAGCAGGCTCTCGCGCTCGACGCTGACGTTGTTGCCGTCGGGCCGTTCCACCAGCCCACGCACCGTGTGCGCGAGGGGATGAAAGGCCGCGTCGGAGAACATTGCCTCTTCACTCATGGAGTCTGCTTCGGCCGCCCGCCGCAACTCGGCTCGGAAATCCAGATCGCGTGTCTGATAGCCGGGGGTGTCGATATTGGCGAGGTTGGTCGAGATCAGTTTGTAGCGGGCGACATCGACGTCGAGAAACCGGCCCACTGCCTCGGTCATCGCCGTGGCCGTCATGCTCGTATCATTCGTGGACATAGCTGCTCCCGCTGGGCAACCCGTAGCTGCGCACCTTGTTGCGCACCGTGCGCAGGCTGACTCCCAAGAGTTCAGCGGCGCGCGAACGGTTTCCGCCGGTCGCCGCCAGCGTGATTTCCACCAGTTTGCGCTCCATCTCCCCCAAAGACACTCCCGCGCGAAGCCAGGCAGGATCCAGTTTTGCTGCGTTAGGACTCTCTGCCCAGTCCGCCCCTTCCAGAGCTTCCGCGCCGATCTCCGATCCGGCGCGGAGAGCGACCGCTCTGCGCATGCAGTTGGCTAATTCCCGGACGTTGCCCGGCCAGCGATGCGCTTCGAGGCGCGCGAACAGTTCTTCGCTCAGCTGCAAAATCCGTCCCGGTGGTGCATACAGCCGTATAAACCACTCGGCCAGTTCTCGGACGTCGCCCGGCCGCTCGCGCAACGGCGGCAAGCTGAGCGGAATCACGTTGAGCCGGTAATACAGATCGGCGCGAAAGCGGCCCTCGCGCACCAGCTGCGCCAGCGGGCGATTGGTGGTGGCAATCACCCGCAGGTCGACGCGCACGGTGCGCGTGTCGCCCAGGCGGTCAAACTCGCGTTCCTGCAAAGCGCGCAGCAGCTTGGGCTGCAGCTCGAGCGGCATCTCCCCCACTTCGTCGAGCAGCAGGGTGCCCCCGTCGGCCAGTTCGAATTTTCCCGGCTTCAAGCCGATCGCGCCCGTGAACGCCCCTTTGGCATGGCCGAACAACTCGCTTTCCAGCAGGGCTTCTGGGAAGGCCGCGCAGTTGACGGCCACAAACGGGCGGTCGCGCCGCCCACTCAGTCGGTGCACCAGGCGCGCCACCAGCTCCTTGCCGGTGCCGCTTTCGGCTTCGATCAGGATGTCGGCGTCGGTTGCCGCCGCCTGGCGCGCCCGCTCGATGGCCCGCAGCCACGCGGGAGCGCGTCCGCAGAGTTCCCGGCCGGCCTCCTGCTGTGCCCGGCATTGGCTCAAAACGCGTTCCGCCGCCGCCTCCAGCTGTTCGAACGAAACCGGCTTCACCAGATAGTCACAGGCACCGTCGCGCATGGCGGCTACGGCGTCGGGCACGCTGGCAAATGCCGTCAGCAGAATTACTGCCGTGTGCGGACACAGCGCCCGCGCCGCGCGCATGACATGGAACCCGTCTTCTCCCTGCGTGGGGCCGGGGATCGGCCCCGGCATGCGCACATCGGTCACGATCAGCGGATGCATTCTGCGGCGGAACACCTCCAGCGCTGCGCTGGCATTCGAGGCGGTGTCGACCTGCCACGAGCGCCGCAGGAAACGGGTGGCAAGCGCCGCGCGCATGCCGGCGTCGTCATCGACCACCAGAACGCGGTTCATGCCGGCACCTCGGTTGAGACGTCGGCATGGAGTGGAAATGTGAGAGTAAACCGGGCGCCCTTTCCAGGACGGTTTTCCGCCCCTATGGCGCCGGCGTGCTGCTCGACAATCTTGCGGCATACCGCCAGTCCCAGGCCGGAACTGCCGACATGGGTGCTAAAGCCGGGCTCGAAGATGCGAGGCAAATCCGCAGGTGAAATTCCCGGTCCGTTGTCTGCGACGGTCAGTTCCACAAAGCCGTCTTCCTTGGTCTGAATGGTGTGTCCGCGCAATTCAATCCAGCCTCCGGCAGCCACGGCACGAACGGCGTTGAGCACCAGGTTGACCAGCACCTGCTCTAGCCGATGACGATCCGCCGGCACCACGACTCCCGCTAACTGGTTTTCCAGGCTCAACGTGACCTGCGCCTGCCGGGCCAGCGGCAGCAGGAACTCATGGGCCCATTCGAGCAGCGCTCCCAGATCGAGCGGAGCGCGGGCCGCCCCGGGCCGGCTGTAGAAATGCAGCACATTGTTGACCGTTGCCCCGAGCATGCGCAGTCCGGCCTGCATATGCGCAACCCACTCGCGGCACTCGTCCGGCAGAACGGACTCCGCGAGCAACCCGGCAAACAGTTCCAGGCTGGCCAGCGGGTTGCGCATCTCATGCGCCAGCACGGCCGACAGTTCGGCCTGCGCCTGTTCTCGTTCCAGGCTCGAGGCCAGATCGCGGTTACTTTTCTCCAGTTCACGGCGCAGACGTTCCACTTCTGCGCGCAGGCTGGCGTAGGAGTCCTCCAGCGCCGCCGCGGCCGCGGAAAACGAGCGGAACGCGCGCAGCAGAAACTGTTCATCCTCGGCCGTAGACTGGGCGGTCATCGGTTGCCCGATCGAAGATTGCCCGACCGAAGATTGGCCGATGGAAGTGAACGCGAGGCTGGCGGCCGCTTCCGGCAACAACGGGATAGGCAGAGATGTCATTGGCATGGGCAAACTTTGCACGGGGGATGCCAATCGGTGATGGGGCCGGCTGAAAATCTTCTCAGGATTCGCTGGCCGGACACGCACTCACGGACGCATCGGAGAAATACAGGTGCTCGCTCTCGATGACCAGCCGGTCTTCGGCTAAGATCGACGCCCGCTCCATCACATGCTGCAGTTCGCGCACATTGCCCTTCCAGGGATGAGCCTCGAGCATGCCAATGGCGTCATCGCTCAAACGTTGAACCGGCATGTCGAGCGCCTCAGCCATCGAAGCCAGAAAATGCTCCGCCAGCGGCACAATGTCGCCGCGCCGCGCAGTGAGCGGAGGAAGCTCGATGGGAAACGCCGCCAGCCGGTAAAAAAGATCCTGGCGGAAATTCCCTTGCGCCGCGCGTTTGGCCAAATCCAAGTTGCTTGCAGCCAGCACCCGCACATCCACGCGGGTCACGTCGCTTGAGCCCAGCCGCTGCACTTCCTTGTGCTCGAGAAAGCGCAGCAGCTTGGCCTGCATGCCCAGCGGCAGTTCGCTCACTTCATCGAGAAACAGCGTTCCGCCATGCGCCGCCGGGATGCGCCCCAACTGCGACTGCACCGCGCCGGTGAATGCGCCCCGCGTGTAGCCGAACAGCTCCGACTCCAGCAGTGTTTCCGGGATGGCGGCGCAGTTGACCACAATGAACGGCTTGGCCGCCCGCGCGCTCAGCGCATGCAGCGCCCGCGCCACCAGTTCTTTGCCGGTTCCGGTCGAACCGGTGATCAGAACGGTCGTCGGACGCCCGGCCACCAGCCGCACCATGCGATAGACGCTTTGCATGGCTGGGCTCGCGCCGATCATTCCCGGCAAAGGCGGGCCCGGCAAAGGCGCGTCCGGCATCGGCGAAACAGACGCCTGCGCGCCGGATCGAGAGGCCGTCGCGCGGACCGCACCCTCGCTCCCCTCCGCCCGGCGCACCGCGACCGCGGTCAAAGGACCAGCGGGCGGGCAACAATCGGTCTCCCGGTCCCCATCCCCGGAGGATGAGTCCTCGCCCTCGAGCCGCACAACGCGGATGTTGGGGAAGCGCCGCTGAATGATCTCGATCAGCTCCTCGGCGTCCAGGTCGGGAAGATGGCGATCGATAAACAGCACCTGCCAGTCGGCCTTCTCCAGTTTGGCCAGCGCATCGGCTCCTCCGAACGCCTGCTGCACGGGACGGCAGCGCCCGTTCAACCGGTGCGCCACCTGCTCCCGCAGCGTGCGATTCGGGCTGGCGATCAGGGCTGCTCCCGAGTGCGGAAACGATGGCATGGCCGGAATCGCGCTCATCTTTTTCCTCCATTCTCTGAACCCGTCTCTGCGCCGCGGCCACCGTCCCGGGCGCCAGGCGAGGGCATCCGCACGACACAGGTTTGCAGGTTGGAGTCGCTCTGCAGTACGCACTCTGCTCCCAGCCGCTCCCAGCCGGTCTGGCAAACCAGCCAGGCCAGCTCCGCGCGCGAAAGCGGCGAGTCGGGCGGCGGGCTGCCCGGCTTCCACGAAACTGAAAGGCAAGCCTGGCCTTTCTCCGCCGCCGCCCAGACCTGCACATCGCTCCCGTCCTCAGCCAAACTCACGGCTGAGTCCAGACCGCGAAAAAGAAGATTCGTCATCTGCGAGCGATCTGCTCGCACCAGGAGCGCTTGGTTCACCTCCACTTGAAGATCAATTTCCTTCGCCTCGGCTACCGGTGCCAGCTCGCGAACGGTTTCGAGCAACAGTTCGTCGAGCCGCACTTCGGCGGCTTCTTGCCGCTGCCAAGGCTCGATGTCCGCCAGTTCCCGCAGGGCCTCGACCAGGGTTCGCATGCGGGCGACCAGTTCGAGCGCCTGGCCGAGCGTCTGAAGATACTGCCGCGTGGAACGCACACCGCAGGTTGCCAGTTCCAGCGAGCACTGCAAGCCGGTGAGCGGCTGGTTGAGCGCGTGCAGAAGATACGACATCGTGTTCCGCGGTACGGCCGAAGGGCTGTCGGCCGGGCACAGCGCAGGTCGAGCCGCGGGGCCATTCATGCCTGCGCCTCCGCCGTCGGCTTCTCCGCGACCCCATTCAGCCCGTAGCCCACGCCGCGCACGGTGTGAATCAGCTTGGTGGCATGGCCGTCGTCAACCTTGCGCCGCAGGTAGTTGATGTAGACGTCGACCACGTTGGTGGTGGTGTCAAACGTAAGGTTCCAGACGTGCTCGATGATCATCGAGCGGGTGACGCTGCGTCCGGCGTGCCGCATCAGGTACTCGAGCAGGGAGAACTCCTTGGCGGTGAGCTCGATGCGCCGTCCGGCGCGCTCCACCACCCGTTGCACCCGGTCCAGCTTCAGATCGCCCACCGTCAACACCGATTCCGACGGCAAATGGCTCCGCCGTACCAGCGCCCGGATGCGCGCCGACAGCTCGTTGAACGAAAACGGCTTGGCCAGATAGTCGTCCGCCCCTGTATCCAGGCACTGCACTCGGTCTTCCACCCGCGACCGCTGCGTCAGCACCAGCACCGGCTGGCTGGGCTTTTTCAGCCGCACATGCCGCAGCACGCTCACTCCATCCAGCGTCGGCAGGTTCAGGTCGAGAATGACCACGTCATACTCGCCCTCCACCGCCGCCGCCCGCGCCTGTTCTCCGTCGCCCACAACATCCACGGTGTAATGTTCGCTTTCAAGGCCCTGCCGCACGAACCGGGCCAGCGCCTCATCATCTTCCGCAATAAGAATTCGCATAGAGGTGAACCGTCCTTAATCGAACAGCTTCAGTCTAGTTAGAAAGCGCTCAACTGCAGCCCAAACTCATGCTGCACAAAGGTATGTATTTGCCAAAAAGGATCGCGGTTTCAAAGCGGGAGCGCCTCGCCCGTTTTGTGTGGGGGTGGACGCAGTAGCCTGCCCTGAGCTTGCCCAAGGGTCCGCCCCGCGAGGCGAAGCGAGTGTTTCCTCGGGACTCAGAACCTCAAAGGACAATTCCTTCCCGCTTTCCCGCTGGCGATAATTCCAAGGGAGTAATGCGGTCGAGGGCAAAACGTTGCCGAGGCGGAATTACACAACGCTGAAGTCCTTCTTGTTGCCGGGCGGGGTATTCTTGTTTGCGGCGATTACGCTGGCGTCTACTGGATGGCTCACGCTGCCTTTGCCGGCCCTTCGATTCCTCTATTACTGCGCAACCTTCGGGGCGATGCTGCTCGCCTGGCGCTTTCACTCCAGCCGCCTGTTCTTGGCTTTGCTGGTGTTGTGGATCATCGGCCAAGCGATCGCCCTGTCGGCCAACCAGCCGTCTCTTCTTACCACAATCGTCCAGATACTTTCGGTTCTGGTGCCGCTGAACTTCGCTCTGATCGCGGGGATGACTGAGCGCGGCTTCACGGTTTCGTCAACCGCCCCGGTTGCCCTCTTCCTGGGTGTGCAGACTCTGTCAGTGGCGGTGTGGTGCAGCGCCCAAGCGCCCAAGGTACACTCCCACGCGCATCATCTGGCGTCGGCGATCTCCTTCCCAGGTTATGCCTTTCTCGGGATAGCCGCGGTGGGAGTGTTTATCGCCGCTCGTTTTCTCCTCACCCGCAAGCAGGTGGACGCCGCATTCCTCTGGGCTCTGTTTGCACTTCTCTTGTCGCTGCGCTTCTCCGAAGCGCCGCGCGCGGCAATGCTTTACGCGATCGCCACGGCCTGCATCCTTGGGGCAGCAATCGTCGAAAACTCCTACCTGCTCGCTTATCATGATGAGCTCACCGGCTTGCCCTCGCGGCGCGCTTTCAACGATGCCCTGCTGCGATTGCGCCCTCCCTACTCCATAGGCGTCGTTGACATCGATCACTTTAAACGCTTCAACGACACTTATAGCCACGAAACCGGTGACCAAGTTCTCCGGCTGGTGGCTGCGAATCTTGCCCGGGTGGCCGGTGGAGGCCAAGCCTACCGTTGCGGCGGGGAGGAATTTGTCATTCTTTTTCCCGGCGCCATTCCCGAAGTCGTTCCCCATCTGGAAAAGCTGCGGGAAGCCATCCAGTCTTCCCAGTTTCGCCTGCGTGGCCAGGAACGCCGTCAAGCCCCCCGAGGACCCGACCGTCGCTCCACACCCTCACGCAGCCGGGCCCGGAAAGCAGATGCCATTCGCCAACTCGCCAGGGAAAAGTCCGCGACGCTGGTCTCAGTAACCGTCAGTATCGGTGTCGCCGCTGCAGGAGAGAAAGAGAGGAAGTCCTCGCCCGACGCCGTGCTGCAAGCCGCCGACAAGGCGCTCTACCGCGCCAAAGCCAGCGGCCGCAATCGCGTCGAAACTGCGAACCGGCCATCCCGGACTCGCGCCAAAGCCGCAAGCATTGCCTGAATCGATTCCGGAACGCAAGCGATCGAGCGAAAAATCACGCACAAGACCGGACCGTAGGACGGGAAGCAAAACGGTCCGGTCCCGTACGTTTTCGCAAGCACCGCAGGCCGTGCGGTCAGCCGGCGGTTTTAGGTGAGATCGGGTGTTTCCGTCCGCTGCCCTTGCATGCAGGGCAGGTCATGCGGATAAATGCGACGCCGTCGGGTCTTCCATTCAAATCCACCGGCTTGGTCACATATCCACAGCCGCCGCAGTTCGGGCAGTCGTCCGGCTTCACTCCTCTCCCCCCTCAGTGTTACCAAGGATTGTCCCCGAACTTCGCCCAGAAGTTTGCAAACTTTCATTTTTGTTACGAAACCCGAACAAGACCGCCCAAGCCATGGATCGCTCGTCCGGGGTATGTGCGGCCTCAGAGGCTATCCAGTAGTGTCGCGCTGGGGCAGCTGCCGAATTCTCGGGGACTTAACGGTTTTCTGAATCCGTAAGTTTCCGAGTCGCGCCTTTACTGTCCCGGAACGCTTTCTGCACCAGCGTGTATCGCGCCGCCCCAATCAACCCACAATCTTCATTCAGGATCACTTTGATCGGCATATCTTTCAACAGATCCACCATGCGCCCCTTGTCCTGAAACGCCTCGAGAAACACCTGCTCCTTCAGCCGGCTCACGATTCTCCGCGCAATGCCGCCACCAAGAAAAATTCCTCCCGTGGACATGTAGTGCAGCGCGCAATTTCCCGCCTCCGCTCCAAATACGTTGACAAAGATTGCGAGGGCCTGCTCGCAGATCGCCGCTTTGCCCTCCAGCGCCAGGTTTGAGATAACGGGCGTAGCATCCGCGACAGCATGAATCTGCTCCCGCAGCCATCCCGGCTCTTCAGCCCGGTGCGTGTCGCGCAAGAAGTCATAGATATTCTTAATCCCGGGTCCTGACAGGACCCGCTCGCAACTAATGCGCCCGAACTTCTTCTGCAGGTAAGCCAGCAGTTCCATCTGCAATTCATCGCGCGGAGCAAAATCCGCATGCCCGCCCTCGCATGCAAAGGGATGATGCCGGAACCCATCCCAATACAATCCCGCCATTCCCAACCCGGTCCGCGCCGAGATCACCGCCCGGTTGCCTTCTGCATCCTCAGCACCCTCGCTCAAAGCCGCGAAGTCTTTCGATTCGAGCGCATCGATTCCATACGCGTAAGCCTCAAGATCGTTCAGCAAACCCACCGCACTGAGCTTCAACTGCGCCGCCAATTCCCTGGAGTCGATGGTCCACGGCAGATTGGAAATCTTGCACCGCCCCGCTCTCACCGGCCCGGCAACGCCAAAGCACGCGCTGTGAACCGGAATTCCCTCGCCGCGAATAAACTTCGGCAAAATTTCGGCCAGGCTTTGGTGTTCCTGGCTCATGTAGACCTTTTCCACCACGCATTGCAGCCGATGCCCTTCGCTCTCGAACGCTCCCAGCCGCGTATGTGTGCCGCCAACATCGCCCGCTAAGATCATGGCTCGATCCTCCTCCATTGCCGATTGTCAGCCGCCAGCAATTGGTCCGACTCGGCCGGTCCCCATGTGCCCGAAGCGTAGTTCGGAAACTTCCGCGGAGGCAGCGCCTTCCATACGTCGAGCACCGGATCGATCACGCTCCATCCCGCTTCCACCATGTCCGCGCGCTGAAACAACGTCGCATCCCCCATCATGCAGTCATACAGCAGTACTTCATAACCGGTATAAGCATCGGCCTGAAAGTATTTGGAATATTCGAAACTCATATCCACCGACCCAACGCGCAAGACGGGCCCGGGAATCTTCGCGCCAAAACTGAGCGAGATGCCTTCCACCGGCTGAATCTGAATGACGAGGGTATTGGTATGCAGTTTATGAAACGGAGCGTTTCGAAACAGCTCAAACGGCATACGCTTAAACTGAATCGCAATCTCCGTATGTCGCTTGGCCAACCGCTTTCCCGTGCGCAGATAAAAGGGCACGCCCGCCCAGCGCCAGTTATCGATGTTCAATTTGAGCGCGACAAAGGTCTCCGTCCGCGATTCTGCAGCCACGCCCGGCTCCGACCGATACCCCGGCACCTTTTCCTCGCCCAGCGTTCCCGCCCCATACTGTCCCCGCACGCTGTTCTGCAACACGTCTCCGGAGTTCAATGCCTGCAGCGAATGTAAAACCTTCGCCTGTTCGTTCCGCACCGCGTCAGCATGAAACGAAACCGGAGACTCCATCGCAGTCAAACTGAGCAACTGCATCACATGGTTCGGCACCATGTCGCGCAGCGTCCCGGCGTTGTCGAAATAAGCCCCGCGCCGCTCCACGCCCACCGTCTCCGCATTCGTGATCTGCACATGATCGACATACCGCCGGTTCCAGATGGGTTCAAAAATGGCGTTGTCGAAGCGAAAGACCATAATGTTCTGCACCGTCTCTTTGCCCAGATAGTGATCGATGCGATAAATCTGGCTTTCCTGCAGAATGCTCTTGATATCGCGATTCAAAGCCTTCGCCGAATCCAGGTCCGTGCCAAAAGGCTTTTCAATGACGACGCGCCGCCATTTTCCATTCTCTTGCTTCGCGAGTCCGCATGCTCCCAGTTGCTGCACGATCGACGCGAAAAACCTGGGCGCGGTCGCAAGATAGAAGAGATAGTTCCCCTGCGTACCGCAATCGGTATCCACTCCGGCCAGCCTCTCCCGCAGCCGGGCAAACAGATTAGCATCGCCAAAATCCCCGCGCTCATAAAACAAGCGCTGGCGCAGCCAGTTCAATTCATCCCCGACGCCCTCGCGCGGCAAAAATTCGCTGACCTGATCGCGAAACGCCTCGACCGACAACTCGTCGACCGAAACTCCCATCACGGCGAAAGTGTCCGGGAGCAATTTCGCCCGCACCAGATTGAACAGCGCAGGCACGAGCTTGCGCTTGGTCAAATCCCCGGCAGCCCCGAAGAGCACAAACACGCAAGGCCCAGCCACCTTGCCCGCATACTCCGCCGGATCAGTCTGTGTTGTGGAGGTAGTTGCCATGCCAGCCATTCAGCCCAGATTTCCCCAGGATGCGAATGGCGAGCATTTTACTGCAATCAGGAGGGCCATGCCGTAACCCGGCGTTGACAAGTGGAGCGGTTTGAAATCGCGGCCGCGGTCATCCTGGGAGCAGCCGCTTTTCAGGCGGAACCAAGGAAAACCCTGCAAACCAAATTGCGGCCGAGAATGTCGGCTACGTTTTCATAAGCCCGTGTCCCGCAAGAAAGCCCTGTAGCCGCGAAGCGGCGCAAGAATTCAGCCCACGGCATAAGCCGTGGGTGGTCGAGCGAAAACAATTTAATGAGCCCCGAAGGGGCGAAAGAAAGACCGCCTCAAACGATGAATCAATCTACTCCGCCATCTTGGCCACATGCACTTCAAACCCAGTCTTCGGCAACAGCGACGTCAACGAAAACGCCTTGAACCCATCGCCCGTCACTTCCGTGTGCCGATAAACGCCCGGCTCGCTCTCAATCGTCTCTCTGCGTCCCTCCATGTCGCCAAGAAATGCCCCCGCCTGTGACACCGTGACTTCCATCTCCTTGGCGCGTGTCACCACGGCCTCCGACGCATACGACCGCACCAGCTTCGGCCAATACTTGGCAAGCAAATCGGTGCTGGCAAACACATCCGCCCAAATGATCCGACCATTCACCGCCACCACCACTCCCACAGCATTGCGATCGCGCAGCTGATGAATGAGGCTTTCATAGTGTTCTTCAATCGGCTTGGCAATGGCATCCACCTGTTTCTTGACTTCCGAGTTCTCATTCACCTTGGCGTAGGAACTGGTCTGCGCCAATTCGGTCCGGACCTCAGGAGCCGCATCTGCCTCTACGACAACCGCGGTCGCAGCCGCCTTCTGTTTGTTCACTTCGTCCCAAACTTCGGCTTGATTCTTATCGCCCATCGCTTTCGCGCGCACCGATGGCTGCGCCATCACCGGCATCGACACCGCGTTACCATGCAAGGCCCCACCAACAGCCTTGCCATAAGTCGCCCCGGAGTTGTTGAAATGCTCGCTGGTCGCGACCCATCGCCCCGGCTCCACGCAAAACACGCCCAGATCAATGGGATCGCTCTCCGGCGGAACGATGCGATCTTTGCCAATTACACGATCCTGCTTGCCGCCAGTCACGATCTCCCCAGCCAGCAACAGCAACGGGCGTTTCGAGTTGTTCACCAGCACCAGCCGGTTGACTTCCGCCCCGTCATGCCGGATCGCGGGCGCTCCATGCCGCCGCACCAACCCCTGTACGCTGCCCGCCTCGGTCACCACCACTTCGCCCGAGCGCAACCCTTCGTCGAGCGTCAGAAATTCACCGGTAGGATACGTCTTAGCCGCCACCACCGGAAACACCGTGAGATTGCCATGTCGAATCGGTTCCAGAACTTTGTAGCCCGCCGCGGGAGAAGTTTCTCCGGCGCGCACGGCAACGGGATGATCCAACAAAACAAACAGCGACGCGAAGAGCACAACCGCAAGACATAAGAAGGTCTTTCCAAACACAGACGCTGGTCGCATAACGCCTCCGGTGGGACGGCGCGCCCGCTCCCTAGGAGGAAGGGATGCCCAGTTTCGATGGGGCGCGCCGTCCATCTCGACTCCATCAATGGAACGCACCCGTGGCCGGTACTTGCGCGGAAAAATATAGCGCTTTGTCATCCTGAGCGAAGCGAAGGACCTATGCATTTCTTTCCAGACAGTAGAGGAAGTGACCTGACGTTGAAACCTCAGACGGCAGCTCCCGCCCGTGTAAAATCAAACCAACGGAGCCGCTTCCGCATTGTCCTTCCTCGACCAACTCAACCCGCAGCAGCGCGAGGCCGTCGAAACCACGGAAGGCCCACTCCTGATCCTCGCCGGCGCGGGCAGCGGCAAAACCCGCGTCATTACCTACCGCATCGCCTACCTCATCGATCACCTGGGCGTCATGCCCGAATCGATTCTGGCGATGACCTTCACCAACAAAGCCGCCGCAGAAATGGGCGAGCGCGTCGAAAAACTAGTCGGCGGGTTGAGCATCGCCAAGCCGGTCATCTCCACGTTCCACTCCTTCTGCGTGCGCATGCTGCGCCGTGACATCGAAGCCCTGCGCATCCCGTCCTCAGCGCCCGGCCAGCCGCCCATCGGCCACACGAAGAATTTTGTGATCTACGACGAAGCCGATCAGCAGTCCGTGGTGAAAGCGGTCATGAAGCGCCTCGGTGTGGACGACAAAGAACTCACGCCCCGCGTCGTCCTCTCCCGCATTTCCTGGGCCAAGAATCACATGCTCGATCCCCAGGAGCTCTTTCTGCAGTCCGGCGATCCGAAGACAGAGCGCATCGCGCATTTGTACGAGGAGTACCGCAAAGAGCTGCGCAAGGCCAACGCGCTCGACTTTGACGACCTGCTGCTGGATGCAGTTCGCCTGCTGAAGTCCTCCGCCCAGGTCCGCGAATACTACAACCGCCGCTTCCAATATCTTCTGATCGACGAATATCAGGACACGAATCGTCCGCAATATGAGCTTATGCGAATGCTCGTCGGCGCCCGGCACAACGTATGTGCCGTCGGCGACGAAGATCAGTCCATCTACTCCTGGCGCGGCGCCGACATTCGCAACATCCTCGAATTCGAGCAGGACTTTCCCGAGGCCAAAATCATCCGCCTGGAGCAAAACTACCGCTCAACCCAGAACATTCTGCAAGCGGCGTCGGCAGTAGTCGCGAACAACGTTCGCCGCAAAGGAAAGAATCTCTGGACCTCACGCCAGGGCGGAACAAGAATCGGCTACTACGAAGCTCCCGACGGCGAAAACGAAGCCCTCTTCGCGGCCGATTGGATCGCGCGCTACATCCGCGAAGCCGGCGAACGTGGTGAAACGCCGCGAGCCGCGGTTCTATATCGGACAAATTCGCAGTCGCGACTGTTTGAAGAAGCCATGCGCCGCTACCAGCTCAAATACCACGTGGTTGGCGGATTCTCCTTCTACGAACGCGCCGAGATCAAAGACATGATCTCGTACCTCAAGGTGATCCAGAATCCCGACGACTCGATTTCCCTGCTGCGCATCGTGAACTCCCCGGCCCGCGGCATCGGCAAAGGAACGCTCGATACGCTCGAGCGCCTGGCACTGGAAACGGGACTATCGCTGTGGGGTGCAATCGGCGAGGCGATCAAACGCCAACTCCTGCCCCCACGCGCCCTTACTGCGCTGAAGAATTTCCAGCAACTGATCGAAGATGCCAGAGCATTATCGGCCGGAACTTTCGCAGCGCATCTGGAAGAGAATGTGGCGCGGGAGGAAAATGTGGCGCGGGCGCCCTCGCCCGCGAGCGCTCCGGGAACAACGGCTGAATCGCTCAGCAAAGTCCCCAGTCCCGAAGGGACGCGATTCATTAGCCCAGGACGTAAGTCCTGGGAAAACGAACAAGACGTAGCGAGTCCCGTCAGGGACGGCACCGAGGCGGATGACGCGACCGCCTTCGACCCCTCCGAATTCGCCAACTTCTCATTCGACTTTGGTTCGGCTGAGCCTCAACCCGACTCCGTTCCTGGCGATCGTTCCGACGTTCCCGGCGCCACCACCGCCGAATCGCCGAATGCCTTTCCCACTCCCACCGTCTCCACCGCCGAAATCCTCAAATTCCTCATCGACCGCACCGGCTACATCAAGCTGCTCGAGGAAGAAGACACGCCCGAAGCCTATTCCCGCATCGAAAACCTGCGCGAACTGGTCAACGCCGCCATGGATTCCAAAGACCGCGGCGAAACCCTCGACCAATTCCTCGATCACGCCGCCCTGATCGCCGACGCCGACGACTACGACGAGCGCGCCCAAATCACTCTGATGAGCCTGCACGCCGCCAAGGGCCTGGAATTTCCTCTGGTGTTTCTTAGCGGTTTGGAAGAAGGTCTTTTTCCGCATTCGCGCACCATGCTCGTTCCCGACGACATCGAAGAAGAGCGCCGCCTCTGCTACGTCGGCATGACCCGCGCCATGGACCAACTCATCCTCACCCGCGCCGTCTACCGCCGCCGTTACGGCACCGACCTGCCGGAAGCCAGCGTTCCCTCGCGCTTCCTGGAAGAAGTCCCGGGATCGTTGATCGAAGAGCTGGGAACAACCCGCGCCCGTGTGGGTGCGGCCGCCCTCGGCCGCCCAGCGGGACGAAGTCCCGCGGCCTTCGACGGTGAAACCCACTACTCCTACGAAGACGAAGATCAAAGCGCCGCCTGGAACTTCCGCACGCGAGAGAACGCCCGCCGCGCCAAACAGGCCACGGCGACGCGAGCCTACAACTCCATCGAAAACATCGCCGAATTCTTCGCCAGCCGCGGCAAGAAATTCACCGTGACCAAACCTCCCGCGGAAGAGCCCACCGGCAAGCGCGGATTCCGCCCCGGACAACGGGTCCGCCATCCCAAATATGGCGAAGGCACCGTCTATCAGCGCGAAGGAGAAGGCGAAGAAGCCAAGATTACGGTACAATTTCCACGCTTCGGCCTGAAGAAGCTGGTCGAGAAGTATGCCCAGCTGGAGCGCGCTTGAAATATTGAGTAATTCGGAAATTGAGTAATTGAGTAAAGTAACCTGGCGCGGAATGCCGGTTTCTAAATTACTCAATTACCAAATTGCACAATTACACAATCTCAACAAGGACTCATGGCCAATACAACAAAGCTGTCCCGTGAAGATCGGAAGAAATCCAAACGCGCCGCGCGCAAAAAGCGCAAGGCGGAAAAGCCGCTCAAGCCCCGCGACTATCCTCGCGGATCGAAAAAGCCCAAGGTCAAAAAGATGGCCCGCGGCCAGTCCAAGCGGTAAGAACGCTCTTTACGATTTGTCATCCTGAGCGAAGCGAAGGACCTATGCATTCTGCCAGCCAGATGCACAGGTCCTTCGCGCACAAAACGCCGCTCCGGATGACAAGCCGATGGTTGAGAGTTTCACTCAGGAGATCACAACCAATTGTCCCAACCCAACCCGGAACCCACCCCCACGCTCCGCACCTCCAGCAATCAGCTCTTCTGCTGCAAATCCATCGACAAGCTGATCTCCGAATCTGAAACTCCCGGTCAGCGCCTGCAGAAGTCGCTGGGACCGTGGTCCCTGACCGCGCTGGGCATCGGGGCCATCATCGGCTCCGGCATCTTTGTGCTTACCGGCACCGCCGCCGCGGGAGAATATTTCCAGGCGCCCTCCATCCTGCACGCGCAGGCGCTTGACGTGATCGTGAGTTTGCTGCGCACCGGCAGCACGGCGGGAGCGCTGATGCACGGCCGTCCCCCCGCCGGGCCTTCGATTGCGATTTCGTTTTTCCTGGTCGCGATCGCGTGCAGCTTTGCTGGACTGTGCTACGCCGAGCTGGCATCAATGATTCCGATTGCGGGCAGCGCGTACACCTACTCGTACGCGACGCTGGGCGAGATTTTCGCCTGGATTATTGGCTGGGATTTGATCCTGGAGTATGTGGTCTCGAATATTGCCGTGGCCGTGGGTTTTGCCGGTTACACAAAGGCACAGCTTCTCGCGTTTGGCATTCACCTGCCCGACAAATGGGCAGGCCCCGT
>Ga0187782_10000210_pt1 | contig 36664 bp, 32 predicted proteins | sample 0715_SJ02_MP15_2_FD_132454 | JGI IMG/M metagenome (GOLD analysis project Ga0187782, IMG submission 132454) | Tropical peat soil microbial communities from peatlands in Department of Meta, Colombia - 0715_SJ02_MP15_20_MG | ecosystem: Environmental > Terrestrial > Soil > Wetlands > Peat | place... | reverse complement strand
TGGCTACTGGGATTACCTGGGAACCAGCATCAGCAACGGCATTCCCCAGTATCAATACCAAGCTTCGGTGAACATGCCGATCTTCACCAGTGGCCGCATTCGCGCGCAAGTCTCCGGGGCCAATTTGGAGCTGCTGAAAATTCAGCAGCAGAAAGACGACCTGCGCAACCAGATTGCTCTGGAGGTGAAGACCTCTTTGCTGAATCTGCAATCGGCTCGCAACGAGGTGCAAGTCGCCAATCTGGGCGTGCAGTTGGCTAAAGAAGAAGTGGTGCAAGCCCGCGATCGCTTTCAGGCCGGGGTGGCCGACAACATCGAAGTGATTTCCGCGCAGGATTCGTTGTCCCGGGCTAATGACAACCAGATTGCCGCGCTGTATCGCTTCAACCAGGCCCGTGCAGACTATGCCCGAGCCGTCGGTCAGATGGAAAAGACCTACTCGAAGTGAAATGAGGATCCGATGAGTGTGGAAATCGATGTTGGACTCGAAAATGCGACAGCGGCAAAACCCGCTTCGCTCCCGGAACTATCCAAGCCGGAAGCGCCCAAGCCACTGGCCAGCCCAAAGCTCCGCCGTGGCCTGGCCATTGCCGCTGCCGTGGTACTGCTCGCTGCCCTCGGGCTGTATCTGTACTTCCACAATCGGGAATCCACCGACGACGCACAGGTCGACGGCCACATCACTCCGGTTGCCTCCAAGATTTATGGCCGCGTGGCCAAGGTGCTGATCGACGACAATCAGCAGGTAAAGGCCGGACAAGTGATCGTGCAGATTGATCCTGCGGATTACCAAGCTGCCGTCGATCAAGCCAAGGCCACTGTTGCCCTGGCCGAACAGGAGGCCCGCTCTGCGGGAGTGGATGTGCCGCGCACCTCGGAAACCGTGGTGAGCACAACCGATAGCGCCGATGCACAACTCGCCGGGGCGGAAGCGGATCTGGCCCGCGCGCAAGCTACGCACGAGCAGGCGCAAACCGCGGATCTCGCCGTGGCCGAGGCGAACATCGCGCGCAGCCGCGCCAACGCGCAACTCGCTAAAGCCGATCTGGAGCGCTATGGCCCGCTAATGGAAAAAGGTGAAATTTCCAAACAACAATACGACGCCGCAAAAGCCAATGCTGACGCCACAGCCAGCGCGCTGGCTGCCGACGAGCAGCGCCTTGCTCAAGCGAAGCGCAACATCGACATCACCCTTGCGCAACTCAGCGCCGCAAAAGCTCGGGTGCAAAGCGCCAAAGCTGAAGTGAACGCCGCGCGCGCCAACCGCCGCAGCATCGACATGCGTTCGGCGGATGCCAAGGCCAAGCTGGCTCGCGTGGACAGTGCGCGCGCCGCATTGGCTGCCGCGGAACTGAATCTCAGCTACTGCAACATTGTGGCTCCCGTGGATGGCGTGGCCACGCACAAATCCGTAGAGCCCGGCCAGATTGTGCAGCAGGGCCAAGGTTTGTTGGTGGTGGTGCCTTTGCAGAACGTGTGGGTCACCGCCAATTTCAAAGAAACCCAGTTGCGCGATATGAAGCCCGGGCAGAAGGCGTATATCAAGGTGGACACTTACGGAAAAACGTTCACCGGCCATGTCGATTCCATTGCCGGTGCGACCGGAGCGGTGCTCAGCCTTCTTCCGCCTGAAAACGCCACGGGAAACTACGTAAAAGTGGTTCAGCGCATTCCCGTAAAGATCGTACTGGACCCCATTTCCCCGGAAGTTGCAGTATTGCGCCCGGGCATGAATGTGGAAGCTACTGTAATTACCAACTAAGGGAGACGTTGTAGCGGCCTATGTTGCAGAGACTCCAATCGAAGCTGCGGATGCCGGATGGCTCGATCAACCCCTGGGTGATCGCCGTTACCGTGACGCTCGCCACCTTCATGGAAGTGCTGGATACTTCTATCGCGAACGTGGCGCTGCCGCATATCGCCGGTAATCTGTCCGCCAGCGCCGACGAGTCCACGTGGGTACTCACCTCCTACCTGGTTTCCAATGCGATCATCCTGCCGCTGTCCGGGTGGCTTTCTTCTGTCGTTGGCCGCAAGCGGTTCTACATGGCTTGTGTGGTGATTTTCACTCTGAGTTCGTTCCTTTGCGGTTTCGCCGCCAGCCTTGGCATGTTGGTGTTGTTTCGCATTCTGCAAGGTGTCGGCGGCGGCGGTCTGCAGCCCAGCGAACAAGCCATCCTGAACGATACCTTCCCGATCAGCAAACGGGGCATGGCCTTCGCGGTGTATGGAATCGCCGTGGTTGTGGCTCCCACCATCGGGCCGTGGCTGGGCGGCTGGATCACCGACAACTACTCCTGGCGCTGGATTTTCTACATCAACGTGCCGGTTGGCCTGCTGTCGCTGACGCTCACCTATTTCTTGGTTTCCGATCCGCCGTTCATGAAACGCGTGAATCTTAAGGAAGGTTTTCGCGTCGACTACATTGGCCTCGGTCTCATCAGTCTGGGCCTGGGCAGCATGCAAATCATCCTGGACAAGGGCCAGCGCGAAGACTGGTTCGCCTCAAACTTCATCCGCTTCTTCGCCGTCACTATGTTGATTGGAGTGATCGCCGGAATCCTCTGGGAGCTGCGCGCCAAAGATCCGGTGGTCGATTTCCGCATGCTCAAGAACCGCAACTTCGCCATCGCCACCACGGCCATGTTCTTCTTGGGATTTGTGCTGTACTCCAGCACCGTATTGATTCCGCAACTGTTGCAGGAATTGCTCGGCTACCCCGCGGAACTGGCCGGCCTGGCGCTTTCGCCCGGGGGTGCGGTGATCATGCTAATGATGCCGGTGGTGGGCACATTGGTATCGAAGGTGGACACGCGTTGGCTGATCTGTTTTGGCTGTACCGTTTCGGCCTTCTCCCTGTTTGTGATGGCCGGTTGGAATCTGGGTATAGATTACCGTCACGCTGTGCTAGGCCGTATGCTGCAGAGTTTCGGCCTCGCGTTTCTGTTTATCCCCATCAACGTTTCCGCGTTCGCTTATGTGCCGCGGGAACTGACCAATATGGGCACCGGCATCATCAATCTTGCGCGCAATATAGGCGCCAGCGTGGGGATCGCTTCGGTTACCACGCTGCTGGAGCGCCGGACCCAATTTCACATGGCGCAACTGGGCGAACACGCCAACAACTACAACGGCGCGTACCGCGACATGGTCGCTGCCCTGACTACCAGTTTCACGGTATCCGGCTCTTCTGCGGCGAATGCCGCCATGCGCGCCGAGGGCATGATTTACGGCATGATCCAGCGCCAGGCCGCCATGCTTTCATTTCTCGACGATTTCAAACTCTTGGGGGTCATCTTCTTCGCCATCATTCCGCTGTTCTTTCTATTGAAGCGGCCGAAGATGAGTGGCGGGAGTGTACCAGTGCACTGACAAGGAAACCTTATTGTAACTTTTTTCGTCTTATGGACTCTTATGGGTCTACACGGGGGGAGCAAATGGCAACGCAAGTCGTGAATACTTCACAAGTTAGCGAAGACAAGCTGATCCGCGCGGGTCAGCGCGGGGATGCTCAGGCGATCGAAACCCTGTTTCGTCGCTACCACCGCCCGCTGTTCCAAACCGCGCTCCGCGTGCTGGGGAACGCTGAAGATGCTGAGGACGCTCTGCAGGACGGGCTGCTTTCGGCCTACCGCAATCTCAAGCGCTTCGAAGGCCGCTCGCAATTCTCCACTTGGTTGACGCGCATCGTCATCAACGCCGCGCTGATGAAGCGTCGCAGCGCCAAGGCGCGTCCGGCCGTGTCACTGGACGAAACGCACCACGAGGACGAATTGCCATCGGCCGAGCGTTTCGCCGACGATGGTCCCGATCCGGAGCAACTCTACGCCGGCACGGAGATTCGCGAGATGATCAACGAAAATCTCGACGAACTTTCCCCGCTTCTGCGCACTGCTTTTGTGCTGCGCGAAGTGCAGGGCTACTCCACTGGGGAAGCTGCCAAGAAGCTGGGCGTTACCGAAAACACGCTGAAAGCTCGCCTGTGGCGCGCTCGTCATCAACTGGCGGAACGTCTGGGTCGCCGCCTCCGCCGTATCACTGGCGACATGTCTCCCAATATGCGTGGCGACGAAGCTTGCAGCTACTGCTAGGTCTCGCCGCGGCAACCCGCCTTGCTCCCTGAGCCTTGGTGGTGCCCAACCCGTCCGCTGGCGCCCCAAGGCTCCGCGTGTCTCATACGCAGTCCATTGGCCTGACCGCGGATGGTCTTGCGTTTACAGGGCCAATGAGGTCAAAAGCTGGCCCCCCAATCGCACCAGAGCAGTTGAGCAGAGAAGTGGGCGGCCACTCGCGTTGTGTGTCTTACATCACTGAGCCCTTGTTCACGGCCTGCTACCTTCTGCCACGGAGGACCCCTCCTCATGAAATCTGCTGCGCGTGTCCCTGGTTTCGCCGCGCTCGCTCTTGGGGTCCTTTGTCTGGCCGCTCTTGCCCCTGCCGCTCACGCCCAGTACGCTTCTTCGATCCAGCCCGTAGGCAAGCCGGTTGAAATCAAAGCACCTCTGGGCCTTCCTCCAGTACCGATTCCGCCAGACAATCCCCCCACCGAGGGCACCATCGCCCTAGGCCGCCGTCTCTACTACGATCCTGCCCTCTCGGTAGACGGCACCATTTCTTGCGCCTCGTGCCATGCGCCCGAGTTTGCCTTCTCTGACCGTCGCCCGGTCTCCGTAGGTGTGGGCCAAAAGACCGGCACTCGCCATGCGCCCACGGTAATCAATTCCGCCTACTACACTGAGCAATTCTGGGACGGCCGCGCACCCAGTCTCGAAGAGCAAGCCAAAGGTCCTATCACTAATCCGGTGGAAATGGCGCACAGCCTCGATGGCGCGGTGAAACGTCTGCAAGCCGACGCCAAATATCCCGCTTTATTCAAGAACGCTTGGGGCACTGACCAAATCTCCATCGAAATGGTCATCAAATCCATTGCTTCTTTTGAGCGTACCGTCATTGCCGGCGACTCGCCATTCGATCGCTTCTATTACGGGCATGACTTCCGGGCCATGTCCCCGCAAGCTCAGCGCGGCCTGAAAATCTTCATCAGTTCCAAAAAAGGTGACTGCGAGGTTTGCCACACCATCGGCAAGGATTACGCGCTCTTCACCGACAATAAGTTCCACAACCTGGGAGTAGGTGCGGATACGCGGGGAGAACTGAACGACCTCGGTCGTTACGCCATCACCAAAGTCGATGCCGACATGGGCTGTTTCAAGACGCCCAGTCTCCGCAACTTAGCCAATCGCGGCCGCTACATGCACGACGGCAGTTTCCCTTCGGTAAAGGATGCGTTGGCGCATTACATCGGCGGCGGCAACTGGAACCCGCATCTCGACAAGGAGATCCACTCGCTCGACACTCTTAGTTTTGATGAGCGCGATGAGCTTCTGGCGTTTCTCGATGCCTTGAACGGCAAATTGCCGGACAACATTGGGCCGCCGCCGGATTTGGCGCCAGCGGTAAGACCCGCTGCCGCCGGCAAATAGGTTTTGTTTATGGAGGCGCTCGGCCACAAACAACTTCACCGGGGGATGGGAGGTTGCTCGAAACCATCTTTGCGTGTAGGGTCAAGCTAGTTCGCCGGACTCTCGGGCCACGCACTCAGTGTCCGGCAGCGGTTCGTTTTAATTGCGGCGTCGCGCGTCCCAGTTCGCCGTTCGTCGAAGTGAGGCCGCGCGCCCCGGAATGGAGGCGAAGCAAATGTTTGAGGGTCCAAAAGAAGATAAGGAATTAGAGTTACACAAGGGTTGGATTGCGCTGTTCATCGTGATCGCCGTGGTTATCGCTGTGGTTGCTTTCCGCGCTCTCAACAAAGGGCCGGCGAAAGGAAATGTCCAGGCTGCCGTGGCGGACCTCTCCAAGGCTGATCCGATCAAGGATTTGAAGATTGAGCGGGCCAACATGCAGAAGGACTCCATGGGCACCACTGCCGTTTGGCTGGTCACCTTGACCAACAAATCCAACACATTCACTTATACCGACATCACTTATCAGACCGACTACATTGCTGCCGACAATCACCTGCTCGTGGAGAATCACGGCACCATGTCCGGCACCATCGGTCCCAACGTGGAGCACAGCGCAGAAATTCGCGACACTGCCTATCCCGACGGCACCGCCTGGTTCAAGTTCAAGATCACCGGCGCCAAAGCCAAAGTCGTTGAATAGAAAACGCGGCCTTCAGGCGTAGACCGCCGAGCTAGTCTTGGTTTACAAACCAGCCGATTCGCGCAGGGCACCCACCTGAAAACGCGAAGCCCAGCGTGCTCGCGAACAAGTCGTGTTTGTGAACTTCTGCTCGGCCATATGTGCGGCCTCAGCGCTTCGCCGCGGCATATAGCCCCAACACCCGCAAATCGCTGGTGGCGCCCCGCAATTCCTCCAACGGCTTCTCCAGTTGCTCCTTCTCGTCTGCTTCTACATCCACATAAAACTGGTATTCGAACGGCTTCCCGTGAATGGGCCGGCTTTCGATCTTCAGCAAATTGACGCGGTTTCTGGCAAAGGGTTCCAACGACGCCAGCAGCGCCCCCGGCCGGTGCGCCAGCCGCATCGCCAGGGACATTTTCTTTGCATCCCGCCCGCGAAACCGCTGCGCTTCTTCCGGCGGCAGCAGCAACACGAATCGCGTGAAGTTCTCCGCGTCGTCCTGAATGCCTTGCTGCAAAATAATTGCGCCGTAGTGCTCCGCAGCGCGGCGGCCCGCTATGGCCGCGCAGCTTTTGTCGCCTTTGCCAATCATCTCCCGCACACTTCCGGCCGTGTCTTCCGCCGGCACGCGTTTCAGCCCGGGATGAGTTTCGAAGAATCGCTCGCACTGAGCCAGTGCCATCGGATGCGAAGCCACCGCGCGAATGTCGGCGAAAGTTGCGCCCGGGCAGCCCACCAGATGATGTTCGATCGGCAGAATGGTCTCGCCGCAAATTTCCAGGGGACTGTGCAGCAGCAGATCATAAACTCGCACTACCGAGCCCGCCAGGGTGTTCTCCACCGGCACCAGCAGTGCATCCGCAGCGCCCTCTGCAATGGCGCGAAACGTTGCCTCGAATGTTGCGCGCGGAACGGTTTGAATTTTCTCCCCCAGCAATTGGACTGCGGCCGCTTCGCTAAATGCTCCCCGTTCGCCCTGAAAAGCCACACGCATGCTGCCGTGATTCAACCCGCTCATTCGTTTTGTCCTGTGCTTCTGCGGCTTCTCCCTGCCGCCGCGATTCGCGTTATAATTTTGATCCCAGTTCGCCCGGAGGTAAGGCATCATGACACAGAAACGGCCGCAACATGGCGAGTATGCCCTGTACTATGGAAAATACATCGACCTGGTTCCCAGTGGCGATTTTTTGGAGATTTTGCAGGAGCAACGGCGCGAACTGGTCGAGCGGCTTTCCGGGCTTTCCGAAGAACAAGCGGAATTTCGCTACGCCCCCGGGAAATGGTCCATCAAAGAAGTGCTGGGGCACGTCATCGATGCCGAGCGCATTTTTGCTTACCGCTTGCTGCGAATCGCCCGCGGCGATCAGACTCCCTTACCCGGATTTGAACAAGAGGGCTACGTCAAAAACGGCAACTTTTCCTCCCGCAAACTTTGCGACCTGCTCGAGGAGTTCTCCGCGGTTCGCCAATCCACCGTTTGCATGATTCGCTCCCTCGATCAGGACGCTTGGCATCGTCGCGGCACTGCCAGCCAAAAAGAGATCAGTGTTTTCGCGCTGGCTTTCATTATTGCCGGACACGAGCGCCACCATCGTATTCTTCTGGAGAAGAATTATTTCGCTGCGGCTGCGCGCGGTTGACCCTGCACATCGGACCAGGCGCGTGTTTTTCTTCTCTCAACGGCGAATTCGCCGGAATGCGCGGGTGCCCCGTATCTCCGTACCTGGCGAACGCCGGCTGGTTCCATTTTTCCTGTTCGCTCAGGCGTTCGCGTTCTTGCTTGGCCAGTTCTAACCGGCCCCGCGGCCACACGAAGTACACCAGCAAAAAGCTGGAGAGCGCCAGCGCAAATCCGGCCACTAACACAGCGGCATCCGATGCGCCCACCGGGTCCAACAGCGCCTCGGCCATCAGATACCCGCCGCCCAGCAACAACACCAACGCCGCGAACGCGCCCAGCCCGAAGAAAGTCTTTTCGAATCGCACCCGTATCACCAACGGCACCTGCGCGCGTCCATGCACCAATTCGACTCTTGTGGCGCGCATGGCCGCTCACTCTTTCTCAGCTCCCAGCACTTTTTCTTGGCTTACGTCTTCTCGCAAGAAGTCCAAATAGTGAAGTGCGGGAATCACGTCTCCCCGCCGCATGGTTCTGCCGCATACGCAGCGCGGCGGCGCTTGGCCCTCGATGGCCGTGGTTCCCACGAATGACCAGTTACAATCTCGATTAGTGCAATACCAGCGAACTGCGTCCCTACCTGACATTGCGGCCTCCGTCTTGTTTCTTCCCGTGGTTTTTGCCTGAAATAGGAGTTTAGCTTGGGTATATAGCACTGAAGTAATAGATGCAAGCAAAAGTTAAATTAATAGGATATAGTACTGTACAGTAACACATAAGGACGAACGCTCACACCAGTCCCGAAATCGAATCCCTCTGTCTCTCCTTTCATTGCCCCTGGTAGCGTTACGCTGCTACAATCGATTTCTTGCTGGGTTCGGTCTTGCCCCACCAGGCTTTTACCCGTACGCTGTCGCGTGGCATCCAACCAGTCTTGTGCCTGTTTGCGGCTGCTTGTGCTGGTTTGGCGCGATGGCGTGTTCATCGTGAAGGGAGATACGCGTGGCGAAATACGACGTTGCGATTATCGGCAGTGGTCCCGGCGGCTATGTCTCTGCCATTCGTGCCGGCGAACTCGGCCTAAAAACTGTGGTGATCGAGAAAGATCCATTTCTTGGCGGCACCTGTCTCCACGTCGGCTGTATTCCCACCAAGGTTCTTCTGCATCACGCCGATGTGTACGATCACTTCAAGAATGGCGCCGAATTGGGATTCGAAGTATCCGGCTTGAAGGTGAATTGGTCCAACATCCTCACCCGCAAAAACAAAATCGTCACCAAGCACGCAAAAGGCATTGAGTTCCTGTTCAAGAAGAACAAGGTCGATTGGGTGCAGGGCTGGGGCCGGTACGACGGTCCCGGAAAAGTTTCCGTCGAAAAGGACGGCAAGAAATCCACGATTGAAGCCGGCAACATCCTGCTGGTGAGCGGCTCGGAGGCGAAGTCACTTCCCAATATTGAACCGGACCACAAACAAATTCTGACCAACCGTTCCATTCTGGAATTGCCGGATATCCCCAAGAGCCTGATTGTCGTTGGCGCCGGCGCTGTGGGTGTCGAGTTCGCTTCCATTTACAACTCCTTTGGCACCCAGGTGACCATCCTCGAGGCTCTCCCGCGCGCCGTTCCCCTGGAAGACGAGGAAATTTCTGCCGAGCTCGAAAAAGCCTTCAAGAAAAAGGGCATCAGCATCTTCACCAATTGCAGCGTCGAAGGAATCAAGAAAGAAGCGAAATGCGTCACTGTTTCGTTCAAGGACAAAGCCGGTAAGGCGCAGACTTTGCAGGGCGAAAAACTGCTTCTGGCGGTCGGCCGCAAACCGCTTACTGAAAACTGCGGGCTGGAAAAGTCCAAAGCCCAGGTCGAGCGCGGTTTTGTCCATGTGGACGAGCACTTCCAGACAGCCGAGCCCGGCCTGTACGCAGTGGGCGACATCGTTGCCGGCATGCCACTTCTGGCCCATGCGGCTATGATGGAAGGCATCATCGCGGTCACCCACATCAAGGGAATTCCCACGCAAAAGCTGCTCAAGACCCGCATTCCTAACGCCACCTATTGCGAGCCGCAGATCGGCTCCATCGGCCTTACCGAGAAGCAGGCCAAAGAGGCGGGTTACTCGGTGAAAACCGGCAAATTCCCGTTCGTGGGCAACAGCAAAGCCACCATCCTCGGCAACCATGGCGGCTTCATCAAAGTGGTTTCCGACGAAAAGTTCGGCGAAGTCCTGGGCATCCACATCATCGGCCCGCTGGCTACAGAAATTCTTTCGGAAGCCGCCGCGGTGCTGAAACTGGAAGGCACCATCGACGACATGATGACTATGGTCCACGCCCATCCCACGGTTTGGGAAGCCATGGGCGACGCGTTCGCCTCCGTCCGGGGTCTGCAGATTAACGTGTGAGAAAGGCAGTTCCACTCTGAAGTTGAACAGGCGAACTGAAGGACTGGTTTCTCGCCGTTCTTGAATGGTATCGGCTGACAGACCTAGGACATTGTGAGATTATCGGACCAGAGCAGCGGGAGGCGCGACGCCATGAGCTACCGAATTGCAATGTGGGCGACTGCGGGTTTTCTCGTTGCGAGCGGTTGGGCTGCTTATTTTCTTGTGGCAAGCAAAGACCATCCCGTGGAACCGATGGTGTCCGCTTTTGTTCGGTTAACCTGCCCCGTTGCCATTGTCGGTTCGCATTATTCCATTAGTCTCTATGGAGCTGTGGTCGCAAATGTGGTTACGTACGCGCTTGTGGGTCTGGTTGTAGAAAACCTGCGGGAGCGATTAAACCGAGAAAAATAGTTCAAAGCACTCAACTACGTGCGCCTTCGCTGTTGACCAGATTTTGAACTCCCGACTTTCGATTTTGAACGCTTTGCTCATCACCGATCTCGGCCTGATCTCTTACACGGATGCCTACGCCCTCCAGCAGCGCCTGGTGGCCGCCCGGAAAGCCAATGCCATGGGTGACGCGCTCCTTTTTTGTGAACATCCACATGTGATCACCTTGGGCCGCAACGCCAATCGCTCCAATCTGCTTGCCTCCGAACACGTCCTCCGACAGAAAAATGTCGAGTTGCACTCCACCAATCGTGGTGGCGACATCACCTACCACGGTCCGGGCCAGATCGTCGGCTACCCCATCCTGAATCTCGCGGAAATCAAACGCGACGTGGGCTGGTACGTCCGCACCCTGGAAGAAGCCATGATTCGCGCCTCGGCCGACTTTGGCGTTACCGCTTATCGCGTGCCCGGCAAAACCGGGATTTGGGTGCAATCCACTCGGGGTGTTTCTGATTCGAATACAGCCGCACTGCACCAGCCCAGCCGTTCAGCTCAGACCGAGCCTGCCGAGGAAAAGCTTGCCGCCGTCGGCGTTCACCTCAGCCGCTGGGTCACCTCGCACGGTTTCGCCTACAACGTCTGTACGGATCTGCGTTATTTCGATTTGATTGTTCCGTGTGGCATCGCCGATCGCAAAGCCACATCGCTGGAAAAACTGTTGCAACGCGCTATATCACTGAAGGAAGTGAAACTCTGCCTCAGCCATCATCTCGCGGACCTTCTGGGCCGCGACCCTCGTGCATTGTCCCGCGAAACTCTGGAATCGACCCTGAACGCGTTGGCGTCCTAGCTCAGCTCCTGACCCCAATGCGGCGCGCCTAAACTCGCCGCAACAGCAGCATCTGCGACGCTATTCACCTACGCGGTAATAGCCCCGTCTCGCCCGCACCACTACGTCACCCTTTCGTAGCCCAGCGTGTTCTTTGTATGCTGCGGCCGTGAGTGTCACGTCCGTCTTACAAAATGTTCCCGCCGGCTTCGAACCCGTTGGCACGTAACCCATGGTGTAGCGCGCCCGAAGTTCGTCAATCAGCTCTGCCAGCCTGGCCGCTACTTCCTTCTTGCTGGTCTTGAGCACTGGCCCGCCGGTCATCTCCGCATAGTGGTTGATGTCCCCGGTACGAGCCCCGAAAATGAAGGCGAAAGGTGTCACGTCCGCCGCGGCAATGACCGCGTCCGTGGCCGGCGACCGGTCGATCAGTGCGGACACTACCACGTCTGACTGCAAAAGCTTGGTGGTTGACTCCTCTTTGGTGTGCAAGCGTGCGGGCGCCCCTTGCCCGATGGCTTTTTGCGTGAAGGAATTCTCCACATTCGCGGTTCCATCGGTCAGCCACACCAGCACTCGGCGGCTGTCTGTCGGCGTCGATTTCATGGCCTGCTCCACTGCCTCGTACATATCCTCGTGAATGAAGGTGCCTTCGCCGCTCTTCATATTCGCCGCTTTCTCAATGGCAGCTGCGGCCAGCGACCGGTCCGTGGTGAAGTCCTGCAGCAAGTCTGTGTGCGACGAAAACACCATAATTGCCATCTGATCCTGCGGCTTCAGATGCCCGAGTATCTCGAACGCCCCCTCCGCCAACGGCTTCAGAATCGGCCGCACCGTATCCGTCAGGTCGAACAGAAAAACGACCGATAGCGGTAACAGATCGCGGCTGAAAGTGGTGATGTGTTGCGGTTGTCCATCTTCCTCAACGGAAAAATCTTTCGCCTCCAGTTTGTCGATCGGAACCTCGGTCTTTTTGTTCTTCACCATGACATCCAGAACCACCAACTGGGACGATACCCGGATCACTGGAGCCGTGGGGTTCGGCGAGCTTGCTGGCTGTGGCGCATTCTGCTGCGCGATGCTCCCACTGGCACAAACACAGATGAACAAAACCGCGCTAGCTATCCGCAAGGCTGTACTCCCATCCGCATTCACCTTTTACGTTCTGGCCCCCGCAAAAGTTTCGCGCTTGGATTGTGAACCCGGGCTCGGTCGAATGGTCGCGAGTCACCTTGTAACGCCTGTTCCCTATTGCCTTTAGCATGGCAAATAAAGCAATCTTGTCCGCTGCCCTTTGGTGGATATGCCCAAAACTGGCCAAATTCGCATTGGTATTTCCGGCTGGCGGTACACGCCCTGGCGCGGCGTTTTTTATCCGCCGAAACTGCCGCAACGCCAGGAACTCGAATACGCCTCCAGCAAGCTCACTTCTCTGGAAATCAACGGCACGTTCTATTCCCTGCAGCGTCCCACTAGCTTTCAGAGTTGGTACGCCGCCACGCCACCTGACTTTAGGTTTTCGGTTAAGGGACCGCGCTACATCACCCACATTCAGCGATTGCGGGACGTCGAAGCCCCGGTGGCCAATTTTCTGGCCTCCGGCGTTTTGCTCCTCGCCGATAAGCTTGGCCCGTTTCTGTGGCAATTTCCCCCAAGTTTCAAGTACGACCCGGAGCTCATGGAAAATTTCCTCAGAATGCTCCCGCACGACACCGGCGCCGCCAAGTATCAAGCCTCAAATCATGACAAGTGGATGAGCAAGCGCGCTTCCTTTGAGGAGGTGGACCCCAACCGCAAGCTCCGTCACGCCATCGAAATTCGCAACAAGAGTTTCGCCATTCCCGAATTTGTCGAACTGCTGCGCAAACATGACGTGGCCATCGTTTGCGCCGATACTGTCGAGTGGCCCCGAATCACCGATGTCACTTCGGAATTTATGTATTGCCGACTGCATGGTTCCGAAGTGCTGTACGCCAGCGGCTACGACGCCAAGTCCCTCGATCAATGGGCGGAGTGGGTTCTGTTGTGGGCCAGCGGCGGCCTGCCTCCCGTGGAAAGCATTACCAAAAAGCCCGCTGCCCAAGGCAAACCGCGCGACGTGTTCGTCTATTTCGACAATGACGCCAAGGTCCGCGCCCCCTTCGACGCCCAGGAACTCATCAAGCGCGTCACTCCCCACGCCGTTTCGACATAGCCCTCTTGCAGGGTCTTACTTGGCTCGATCAAATCCGATACCCCGAGCACTAACCTCATACAGGTGCAGTCCGATGATCTGCTGGCTGGCATCTCGCTGGAAAACAATGTCCCCTAGCTCTTCGCTCTCGAATTCGTTGTGGGTCAGCGGCGCAAGATTTACTGGAGGATTCCAACCGTTACGAAGCATCAGGTTGCCATTCTCCAGCGACAATTTGTAAGTGGCGTCCAATTCGCTACTCGTATACCTGCCCGTGTAACTTGCCAAGTCAGCCTCGCTTAGTTTCGGAGCTTCCACGCGGTTGCCGGCGAAAAAAGCCTCGCCATCCATCTCCAGCGTCGCTTTCATTTCCCCATTGGACCCCTCAAACGTAATCGTGCCGGTTCCCAGATCCTTGAATTGATTGGGACCAATGCACCGCAGGTTCGCGCCCCATGCCCTCAAGTGGCCGTCCGAAACGGAAAACGTGTAAGTGAAGTGCTTGCGCCCGTCCAGATATTTACCGGCAAAGCCGCTCGGGTCCGGAAAGCCGGCGCCGTTCGCAGCCTCGGGTGTGCTCGCCTCCGCATGCAACTCTTTCTCCAAATAAATGTCCGCAACCTGGCGCGTCAGATTGTGTGTTGCGGCGTCACTCACGTTGCACAGGCACACCACGGTGAAGCGTTGCTCCGGAAACCGCAATATGGCCGTTCGGTATCCGTAGAGCGCGCCGTTATGCGACACGGTCGGCAATCCGCCATACGTCGCTATTTCCAATCCCAGCGCGTAGCTGATTTGCTTGCCATTGTTCAACACACCCTTGGTCTGCAGTTCCTTCAGCAGTGTCCCTTTGCCCAGCTTGTTCTCGTAAAAATTCCGGTCCCACAACAGCAGGTCGTCCACCGTGCTCATTAGCCCGCCGGCCCCCACGATGTCGTAGCCGGTGGACCAATCCACGAGAAACTTACCATCCTTCCCGGGGTCATAAGCGGCCACGCGCCCGGGCAACACCAAGGTATGATCGTCATAAAATCGCGTGTGCGCCATACCCAGCGGCCTGAAAATGTTTTCTTCCGCAAACTGCGCCAGCGGCTTCCGAGTCGCGCGTTGCACCACCACGCCCAGCAAATAGTAATTGGTGTTGCTGTAGATCCATTCTTCTCCCGGAACGTTATTCAGATTTTTCTGCCGCGCGATCATATCCAGAATTTCCGCCTCCGAGTGAATCTCGGACACGTCGCGCCCGGCCAGCGCGAACAAGGTCAAAAAATCGCGGAAGCCGCTGGTGTGATGCAGCATTTGCCGCAACGTGATCGGATGGCCGTAATCGGGAATTTCCGGAATGTATTTTCGAACATCATCGTCCAGCGAAAGGAGACCCTGTTCCGCCGCCAACACCACGCTGGCCGCGGTGAATTGTTTCGACACCGACCCCATATAGAAAACCGATTGCGCTGAGAGCGGCACGCCCAATTCGATGCTGCCCATCCCATAACCCTTGCGGTACACGAATTGTCCGTCTCGAATCACACCCACCGCGCAACCTGGCGAGCTGGGTTTGGCATAACTGCTGAATATCTGATCGACCTTGGTCTGGTGCTCGTCGGCCCCAAGGCCCGCCGCAAAAACCAGCCCGATCACCACCGCGCAATTCACCAATCGCATGGAGTGCTCCTTCCCACCAGGATTCTCTCCCGAACTTCACGGCGATTCCAACCCCAACCTGGCTCGCTCATCCACAAATCACCGGCAATATAGCTGGACTTTTCTCCGCGCCCTTTGTGTGCTCTCAGTGGCGACAAAGCTTCCCGCAGCGTCACTGCATTAGCCACCTTCCCACACCGTTTCGGCATAGCCGTCACGCAGCTTCCAGTGTTACGGTACGTGTTTGGCGCAACTACATTGCACCAGGGCGAACACGTACGATGAATGAGACCAGGCTGTTGAGAACCAAAAGAGAGACCGCACTTAGTCTTGTACTTTGGGCGTTAATCGGTCTGTATGCTGTAGCAAGAATCTTGCAGGTCTTTCCAGGACCAATCCCCATGCTGGCCGTGGTTGCGCTGCATGTCGTTTGTCCAGCACTGTTCGCCTTGATTCACGCTGCCAAGGCGTACGGTTGGCGCGGCATGTGCGTTTTTTTTGGGCTTTGCCTCTTGGTTGGGAATGTCTTTGAGAACTTGGGCGTGATGACCGGTTTTCCTTTCGGACGTTACTACTTCACGGGAGTGATGGGGCCAAAAGTCTTTTTCGTTCCGGTGTTGCTGGGGCTAGCGTATGTCGGGATGGCTTACCTGTCTTGGACGCTCGCCCGCATAATTCTCAGATCGACAGGAATGGAGCTCGAAGGATCGAGGGTTATACTGTCGCCTTTGGTGGCTAGCTTTCTAATGATAGCTTGGGACTTCTCGCAAGAGCCAGTTTGGGCGACCGTGGTTAAGGCGTGGATCTGGCTCGACGGTGGACCCTACTTCGGCGTTCCTTTGAGCAACTTCGCCGGTTGGTTCGTGGTCGTTTACGTTCTCTATCAGCTTTTTGCGCTCTATGTGAGACGACCACTGCACGGCGCCGAGCCCCTAACGTTAAGTAGCTGGCGCCAAGCCGTGCTGTTCTATGCAGTTTCGGCAACAGGCAACCTTCTTCTGCTGATCCCGAAAAAAGACCTCTCCCTTGTGTCCGATTCAACTGGCGCCCTCTGGAGAGTACGCGACATTACAGGAACCTGCGGACTGGTCTCCATTTTTACTATGGGTGCGTTCGCGCTGCTGGCCTGGACCCGGCTTCATGACCGAGAGACAGGATTCACGGCCGACCGTAGCTCACAACACATGCCACAAGGCCATGTTGGCGGACTCTGAGGTCATCAAATCGGGCGCCATTTTGTAGTTGCGGTAATCGGGTACTGCGAGGTCGCCGGACGCGTAAATCCTATGGTGGTCCTAGCCGCATCGTGACCGTCGACAGAATGTTTAGGAATCTGTCGAAAATGGTTGCGAGGCTCATCACTTCACGCTGCGTCGAACCCTAGTAACGACGCGCTCGTGCGCCGCTGCATTAGCCACCACGCGGCATTCCACGTAAGATAGAATGCCCGGACCAATGATTCGGAGAAACGCCACGATGCCTGTTTCGGAAGCTCCCGCGAACCCCCAAAAACTTACCCGCCAACAATACCTCGATCTGTACTACTACATGCGCCTCAACCGCGAAGTCGAAGAGACCATGACCCGCCTGTTCCGGCAAAACAAAATTGTCGGTGGTCTGTACGCCAGCCTCGGCCAGGAAGCCATCTCCGTTGGCACCGCGTATGCCTTGGAAAAGCGTGACTGGCTCGCTCCCATGATTCGCAACATTGGCGCCTTGCTCGTCAAAGGTGTTCCTCCGCGCGACATTTTCACCCAGCACATGGCCAAGTACACCTCGCCCACCAAAGGCAAAGACGGCACCAGCCACTTCGGGGACTTGGAAAATCTTCACATCGTTTCGCCCATCTCCATGCTCGGCGACCTTATCCCGGTCATGACTGGCGTAGCCATGGCTGGCCGCTACCTCGGCCAGAAAATTGTGGCCATGACCTGGATCGGTGACGGTGGCAGCTCCACTGGCGTGTTCCACGAAGGATTGAATCTCGCCGCTTCGCAAAAAGCGGCGCTGGTGTTGGTTCTGGAGAACAATTTATGGGCGTATTCCACGCCGGTGCGCCGCCAAGTGCCGCTCGAAAATCTGGCCGATCGCGCGAAAGCTTATGGCATCGACAGCTACATTGTCGATGGCAATGACATCGTCGCCGTTTACAACACCGCGAAGGAAGCTGTCGAACGCGCCCGCTCCGGGGACGGCCCCATTCTCATCGAAGCCAAAACTTTCCGCCGCCGTGGCCACGCTCAGCATGATCCCGCCGAATATATTCCCAAAGACCAGCGCGCTTACTGGGAAAAACGCGACCCTATTGCGCTCTACGAGAAATTCCTGATCGAAGAAAAACTTCTCGACGCCAAAGGCAAAAAGGAAATCGAAGGTAAAATCAACGCGCTGCTCGAAAAGGAGCGCGAATTCGCCGTAAACTCTCCCCTGCCCCCGCCGGAAACTGCCGCGCAAGGGGTCTACTGCACCGGCCCGGAGTGCCACAATATTCAGCCCAAATGGGAGCGCCCTATCGACGAACTGCTCCCACCGAAATCCTGTGTCGAGCCGGTCTGGACTGTCGAAGGTTTTGGTCGCGGCGTTTCCTCCTCCGACACCGAAGCTCCTCTTCACTTCGGAGATGTTCCGGCGGCCGCCAGCCCGGAAAAGCCCGCGGTCTTGCCGCCGCCAAAACAGCCGGTGGAAACTGCTCCGCCCAGACTAGCGGCCAAGCGCGCGCTTTCGCCAATGAAGAAGTCGGTGGCCAAAAAGCCTGCCCCGATCAAGTCCGCGAAGAAGAGGGGCCGGTGACTATGGCTCCCGTCACTTTTCTGGAAGCCATCCGTCAAGCCATGTTCGAAGAAATGGCCGCCGACCCTCGCGTGGTCCTGATTGGCGAAGACGTCGGCGTTTATGGCGGCGCGTTCAAGACCAGCGAAGGTCTTCTCGAGAAATTCGGCTGGGAGCGGGTCATCGACACGCCCATCAGCGAGAGCGCCATTATTGGCGCGGCCTGCGGCATGAGCTACCTCGGCCTGCGCCCCATCGCCGAGATGCAGTTCATCGATTTCATCGTGTGCTGTTTCAATCAGCTCACTAATTTCGTCGCCAAGGGACACTATCTCTGGAACGCTCCTGCGCCCATGGTCGTTCGCGGACCTTCCGGCGGCGGCGTTCACGGCGGCCCGTTCCACTCGCTCAGCCCGGAAATGTATTTCTTCCACACACCTGGCTTTAAAATTGTTTACCCTTCGACGCCTTACGACGCGAAGGGATTGCTCAAGGCCAGCATTCGCGACAATAATCCCGTCCTTTTCTTCGAACACAAATTCCTATACCGCCGCATCAAGGAAGAACTTCCCGCCGATGATTACACTGTGCCTCTTGGCAAAGCTATCGTCCGCCGCGAAGGCAAGCACCTCACCATTCTGTCCTACGCCGCCATGATGCACGTCTCTCTCGAAGCCGCCGATGCCCTGGCCAAGGAGGGCATCGAAGCCGAAGTCATCGACCTCCGCACGCTCATGCCTCTCGACGAACAAACCATTCTCAATTCCGTGAAGAAGACCAACAAATGCCTGGTGGTTCACGAAGACACCAAAGCCGGTGGCATCGCGGGCGAAATTTCCGCCATCCTTTTCGAAAAGGCTTTTCACGATCTCGATGGACCACTGGTTCGCGTCGCGTCCCTCGACACGCCTGTACCCTACGCCCCCACTCTCGAGGAAGCGTTCCTCCCCAACGCCCAAAAAGTCTTCACCGCCGCCAAGGAACTGGCCAGGTTTTAGCTTGAGACGGTCGGATGCCACAGACTGCCGACCCCACCCGCGATCAGATTCAGAAGCTCTTGCAGGAGCGTATCCTCCGGAAGCAAACCGTTGGCATCATCGCTGGCATCATCGACCAACACGGCACACGCTGTATCTCCGCGGGCACTAGCGGGAATGCTGCCCGCCCCTTTGTCGACGAGCAAACCCTTTTCGAAATTGGCTCCATCACCAAACTGTTCACCGCTGCGGCACTGGCTGACGCCCTCGCGCGTGGCATTGTCGCTCTCGATGACCCGCTCAGCAAGTTCCTCTCGGTTCCTCCCGACGGCATCGGCGACCGCACTCTCAAAGAACTTGCCACGCACACTTCTGGATTGCCCCGCCTGCCCTCCGGCTTCACCTGGTGGTCGAATCTGTTGCTGCACCTGAAAAATCCCTATGCCAATTACTCGCAACGCAACCTCGAGGCGTATCTCGGTACCCTCAAGGGCAAAGCATTCGCGCGCGGCAAATTCCTCTATTCCAATTTGGGTGCTGGCCTTCTTGGCAACATCTTAGCTACCCGTGAGCACACGGATTTCGCCACGCTAATCTCCCAGCGCGTTACCGGTCCACTCGGCCTCACCCACACTTATTTTCACGTTCCACCACAAGAGCAATCCTTCGTCGCCCAGCCTCACAACCGGCTCCTCCGGCCAACTCCCGTGTGGATTATGACCGCCCTGTCCGGAGCCGGCGGGCTGCTCTCCTGCATGACCGACATGCTTCGCTTTGCCTCCTGCGCGCTGGCGGGCACTCCTCCACTCTTTCCTTCCATGTTGCAACCCCTCGCAGACACAAATCGCGCCGGCCGCCAGGTTGGGCTTGGTTGGATGCTCCGCACTTCCGACCGCTACCAGATGGCCTGGCACAACGGAGGCACAGGTGGCTCCCGATCTTTCCTCGGTGTCGATCTCGTCCGCCGCCGCGCCATCGTCGTCCTCAGCAACAGCTCCCTTGCCGTAGACCAGTTGGCCGTCGACGTTCTCCTCGGGTAGCAATCCGCCGCGAACTTCATTTGACCCGCCCCGCGTCCTGCCACCTATCTCATTGTTTTTCTGTACTTTCCGCCAAGCCAAAACCGTTGCATTCCTTTTACAAGCCGATGACAACCGCACTTCTCATTCTTGCTAACTTGGGTCGATGCATCTTCCGGGAGCCCGGAATCCCAGGACCACTTCGATCCGACAGGAGAATCCGAATGAAGACTCTGGTTTGTGCGGCCCTCTTCTTGTTCCTTTCCCCCGGCGCTTTCTCGCAGAACCACCATGCCCAGGCCACTAGTAAGCCTGTCGTCGTCAATCTGATCAACGCGCAAGGGCAAAGCGTAGGCACCGCGTTGCTTTCACCCGCTTCGCCCGGCGTCAAAATCACTTTGGACATCAAGAATCTTCCGCCGGGCGAGCACTCTATCCACATTCACCAGGTCGCCAAATGCGAGCCTCCCGATTTCAAGTCTTCGGGCGGCCACTTCGATGGCGGTGGGCATTCACATAGCGGTCAGCCCGCTGGAGACATCCCTGATTTCTCCTTGATGGTTTCACCCGACGGCACCGCGCACGTCAGCACCATCGCCCCGAACGTGACCCTAGGCACCGATGACCATTCGGTTTTCAGCAACGGCGGCACCGCCATTATCATCCATGCCGTTGCGGGAGCCACTGGCAGCGGCGCTCCGCCGCGCATTGCGTGTGGCGCCATTACCAAGGCGAGCTAACTTACGTGACGGCCTTCATCCCGCGCCGATGGTCCCTGCGCACAGGACCGGGAATGATGTAGTCTTGTGTGACAGGGACCCTTCGGCATGTGCAAATCCGTCGCCGCCTTTTTCTTCTGCCTTCTTTTCGCCGCAATTTCACCGGCCGGTACGGCTCGCTGGACCGAGCAACAAGCCAATGATTGGTACGCCCGCCAACCCTGGCTGGTCGGCAGCAATTACATTCCCGCCACGGCCATCAACCAACTCGAAATGTGGCAGGCAGACACCTTCGACCCGACGCGCATCGACCTGGAACTAGGTTGGGCCGAGGCGATTGGCCTCAACACCATGCGCGTCTTTCTCCACGACCTGCTCTGGCAGCAGGATGCCGCCGGGTTTCAGCAGCGCATCGACACCTTTCTGACCATCGCCAACAAACACCACATCCGCATCCTGTTTGTGCTCTTCGATTCTTGTTGGGACCCTTATCCGCACCTGGGCAAACAACGTGTACCTCGTCCCGGTGTCCACAATTCGGGTTGGGTGCAAAGTCCCGGCGCGACTGCGCTCAACGACCCCACGCAAATCCCGCGCCTGGAAGCCTACGTCAAAGGTTTGATTGGCGCCTTCGCTAAAGACCCACGCGTCCTTGGCTGGGATGTGTGGAACGAGCCTGGCGGCACCAACGAAGGCAGCTACGAGAAGCAGGAACTCCCCAATAAAGTCGAACGCGTTCGCGCCCTGCTCCCTCAGGTATTCGAATGGGCTCGCGAAGCTGGCCCCACCCAACCCCTCACCAGCGGTCTCTGGGATGGCGATTGGGCCTCCTTCGAAAAGCTCGAGGCCGTACAGAAGATTCAGCTGGAGCAGTCCGACGTCATCTCTTTCCACAACTACAGCGACCCTGCCGATTTCTTGAAGCACTTGCGCGAACTACAGAGATACCATCGCCCCATTCTCTGCACCGAGTACATGGCCCGGCCACAAGGCAGCACCTTTCAGGGTATCCTGCCCATCGCCAAGAAATATGAAGTCGCGGCGATCAATTGGGGCTTAGTCGCGGGCAAAACGCAAACCTGGTACCCCTGGGATTCCTGGAAAAAGCCCTACGTCGATCACCAGCCTAAGGTGTGGTTCCATGAAATCTTCCGGACCGATGGCGCCCCCTACCGCGGGCAGGAAGTGGACCTGATCCGCAAGCTGACCGCGTCCGCCTGACCCTTTGCCAACCGCTGGCCCTTCCTATCGCTCGACACACCATCCCTTCGCGCCCTTTACACCGCAGCCCCCACTGCTTGGCCCGTATTCGTCTGGCCGCCGTTCTGCGGTAAAGTAGTTGTTCATGATTATCAACCTCTCTAGACGCGCCCACGACCACAACTGGGAAATCGATCCCATTACCCGGTCCCTCCTGGACACCGATTTCTACAAGCTGTTGATGCTCCAGTTCATCTGGAAGTGCTTCCCGCGCACCAAAGCTTCCTTCTCGCTGATCAATCGATCCCCCGAACTTCGTTTGGCCGACCACATTGACGTTGCCCAGCTTCGCGAGCAGCTCGAACAGACCCGGACACGCCGCTTCCATAAGTCGGAGTTGATCTGGCTCGCTGGCAATACCTTCTACGGTCACCTGGGCATTTTCGAACCTGCGTTTCTGGAGTGGCTCGAACGCGATTTCCGTCTGTCCGACTACGAGCTTTCGGTCGAAGACGGCCAGTTCTCGCTCTCCTTCCAAGGCTTGTGGACCGAAACCACCATGTGGGAGATCTACGCCCTCTCCACGGTCAGCGAGCTGTACACCCGCTCCAGCCTCAAGCTCCTTAGTGAATTCGAGCTCGACATCCTGTACGCCCGCGCCAAAACCAGGCTCTGGGAAAAAATGGCTCGGCTGCGCGGCGTTCCCGGCCTAAGCGTCAGCGATTTCGGCACTCGCCGCCGGCACAGCTTTCTTTGGCAAGAGTACGTCGTCAAAGCCATGAGCGACGTGCTGGGCACCACTTTCAAAGGCACTTCCAACACCTACTTGGCTTACAAGCACGATTTGGAAGCCATCGGCACGAACGCGCACGAGCTGCCCATGGCTCTGGCCGCTGTGGCCAATAGCGACGAAGAACTGAAGAACTCGCAATACCGCCTACTCGAACTGTGGCAGCAGACTTATCGCGGCGAGTTGCTGATCCTTCTGCCCGACACCTTCGGCACCACCCAGTTCCTTCGCGACGCCCCCGACTGGGTCGCTTCCTGGACCGGCCAGCGCGCCGACAGCAAGGATCCATACATCGCCGGCGACGAATACATCACTTGGCTTGAACAACGCGGGCGGGATCCCAAGCACAAGCTGTTCATCGCCTCGGACGCGCTGGACGTATTCGACATTCTGGGCCTGCACGCCTACTTTGGCGGCACCATTCTCAATCGCGCCGCTCCCACCGATTTCCGCGAAGCCGCCGACTTTCTCGATGCTCGCAAATGGGACCCGCGCCGCCGTATCCGCTTCAGCGCTGGTTGGGGCACCCTGCTGACCAACGATTTTCGTGATTGCAATCCGCGCGGCGATTCTTCCTTTGACCCGCTCAACTTCGTTTGCAAGCTGAACGAAGCCGATGGCCGCCCCGCGGTCAAACTCTCCGACAATCTGCAGAAAGCCTTGGGCAATCCCGAGGACATTGAGCGCTATCGGCGCGTGTTTGGCTTGGCAGGAATTGTCGACACCCCCGTCGCCGTGTAGTCTCGATAGGCGACATACGAATCTGATTCAGGAACGCAGTGCTGTCTATTCGCAGCGCAGCGCGGTCATGGGGTCCACGCGTGCCGCCCGCCACGCCGGATAGCTACACGCAACGATCGAAATAACCACCACAACCACCGAAACCACGACATAAATATTCCAATCCAGCGGTTGCACTCCAAACAGCAAACTGCGGATCAGTTGCGCGCCCACGCCTCCCGCAAACAAGCCCAGCACTAGCCCCACCACCGTTGGCCGCAACCCGTCCACAAACATGATCCGCATCACCTCGCTTGGCTGCGCCCCCAACGCCATGCGCAGTCCAATCTCGTTGGTGCGTTCGGTCCCCAGGTAAGACAGCAGTCCATATAGCCCGATGGCCGCCAGGATTAGTCCCAACACGGCGAAAAACAACACCAACACCGCGTCGAACATCGCCGACTCCGTCGATTTCCCCAGCAACTGGTCCATTGTCAGCACATCGCTGACCGCCAGATCCGCATCGATTCGCGCGATCGCTTTCTGTATCGGCAACGCCAGCGCGGTCACATCACGGCTCGACCTCACTACCAGTGATCCATAATCGAATCTTCCTGAGTTCATCGGCAGATACATTGTCGGTTCCGCGGGCTGATCCAAGTAAGACAGCACGTCTCCCACAATGCCCACAATTTCAAATCGTGGGCTCCCCTCCCAGTCAATCTTCAGATGCTTCCCCAGGGGATCAGCATCAGGAAAAAACTTCTTGGCCAGGGACTCGCTAATGACCATAGCGTTTCCACTTGGCCTCCGGTCGGCGTCGGTGAAAAAACGCCCGCGCCGCAACGGAATGTTCATGGTGGTGAAGTACAGCGAATCGGCGCCGCGCACCACCGCGTCCCGGACCTGCCCCGGCGGCAGCGGCGGCGCGCCTTCAATCCCGAACGTGTTGTCCATGAAATGTCCCGCGCCGGGGAGGACCGACACGACTGCGGCTCGGCTCACTCCGGGAATCGCCCGCACATGCGCCAACAACTCTTCGAAAAACTCCGCCTTCTTGGTGTCCTTCTGATACTTGGCGTCCGGCAGTGTCAAGCTCATGGTTAACACGTTGGAGGTCGCACAGCCCACGTCCACCGAACGCAGTTGCGCGAAGCTCCTCAGCATCAATCCACCGCCAATCAGAAGCACGACGGTCAGCGCCACTTCCGCCGTCAGCATCACCTTGCGCAGCGTCGCCCGTTTCTTTCCGCCCGACAATGACCGCGAATCCTCCTTCAGTGGGCTAACCAATTCGCTGCGCGTGACGGCCAGCGCCGGCAACAATCCCGCGAATGCCCCGCAAAAGATCGTGAGCCCCGCCGTGAACGCCAGCGCCCAGCCATCCACTTGGACCGCTTGTGCATGCGGCAACTCCCCCTGAAAAGAGGTCAGCCAATGCACACTCATCCACGCCAGCAACGCTCCTAGCGCCCCGCCGGCCAGGGTCAACAGCAAACTCTCGGTCAACTGTTCTTGGACGATTCTCCAGCGGCTCCCACCCAGCGCTGCGCGAACCGCAATTTCTTTTCGCCGCGCCGTCACGCGCGCCATGAACAAATTTGCCACATTCAAACACGCGATCAACAGCACGCATGCCACCGCGCCCATCAGCACATACAACGGCCGCTTCACATCGCGTACCAGATTCTCCGACAGCGGGATCGCCCATGCGCCCTTGCCGATCAAGTCCTCTGGAAATTGCTGGTGCAGCCGCTGCTGTACGCCATTCAGTTCACTCGACGCCTGCGTCACGCTCACTCCCTTCTTCAATCGCGCCGTCACGAAAAACCTGTGATTTCCTCGGCTCTGTATTTCCTGAGGGGAGATTTCGTGATTCACAGGCAGCCACATCTGGGTCCGCGTGTCCGGATAATCGAACCAAGCCGGCAGCACGCCAATCACCGTGTACTTCTTCGCATCCAGCAGGATGCTCTTGCCAACAATCCCTCGATCGCCGCCATACCGCCGCTTCCACAATCCATACGTGAGCACCACGGTCCCATCGGCGCCCGCCCGGTCGTCTTCTTCGCTGAAAAAGCGTCCGGCTACTGGCTCAACTCCCAGCATCGAAAAAAGATTGAATGAGCACTCGCGCGTCCCGATCGATTCCGGCAACGACCCGCCATCTCCGGAAAGATTTGCCGAATCTTCACCGATCAGCGCCATCTGTTCGAAGCCCTGCGCCTGCCGCTTCCACTCCGCGAAAACCCCTCCGGAGACAACGTTGTACGCTCCATCATCCAAGACGTTCCGTTCCCACAAGCTGACCAGCCGGTCCGGCTCGCGAAAGGGCAAAGGCTTCAGCAGCACTCCGTGAACGATGGTGAACAGCGCAGTGTTCACCCCAATCCCCAGTGTCAGCGTCAGGATCGCCACGGCGGTGAACCCCGGTGATTTGCGCAGCAAACGCAGGCCATACCGTACATCCTGTGCGGCCGATTCCACAAAGCGCACTCCCCGCGCGTCCCGGCATTCCTCTTTGATTTGCTCGGTCCCTCCAATGATTAGCCGCGCTTGCCGCCGCGCTTCCGCTGGCGCCATGCCTTGCGACACCAGCTTCTCCACCTGCGTCTCGAAGTGGAAGCGCAACTCGTCCTCCAACTCCCGTTCCACGGTTCTCCGTCGCAACAGCGCGCGCAATCTCATCCACCAATCACGCATCGTTCACATCCCCCGGCCACCAATGTCCGCCGCATGTCTGGGCAACAATCCAATCGTCAGCCACTTCCGTGGCACAGCTCCTGGCTATACAAGGTTCGTTATTCCGAGCCAGCTTCCGCATTTTTCGCCAGCTCACCCCTTCACCCCCCTTCCAGCACCTGCGCCACCGCCGCCGACAGCTTCTCCCACTCGCTTCTCTCCGACTCCAACTGTTTCCGCCCGCTGTTAGTCAGCTCGTAATATTTCGCGCGCCGGTTATTCTCCGACGCGCCCCATCGCGCCTTGATCCATCCGCGCCGCTCCAGCCGGTGCAGTGCCGGGTACAACGACCCTTGCCGCACCTGAAGCACGTTGCTGGACACCTGGTGGATGCGCTCCGAAACCGCCCAGCCGTGCTGCGGTCCCGCCGCCAGGGTCCGCAGAATCAGCAGATCCAGCGTGCCTTGCGGCAAATCGATTCCCGTGTCTGCCATGTGCTGCTCCCCCTTATCCTTCTACAGGAAGGAAGATACACCCGCTCCTGTCGATGCGCAAGGGGAACCTGCCGCGCATCGGCCTATTGAGAATTGCCCGGTTGACAGCGCCAAGGCGCTTCGCTATATATATGTCGAAGTTCTGGGTATGGCCACCCCCGACCCGCAACTCGAACTCCTCCGCGGCACGTTGGACATGCTGATCCTCAAAGTCCTGGCCCTGGGCGCTAACCACGGCTACGCCATCGCCCAGCGTCTGCAGCAAATCTCTCAGGATTTTTTCCGGGTTCATCAGGGTTCCCTTTATCCGGCGCTCCATCGCCTTGAGGATCGTGGCTGGGTCCAAGCCGAATGGCACCCGTCGGAAACCGGACGCGACGCCAAGTTCTATGCGCTTACTCGCAAGGGCCGCAAGCAATTGGAAACCGAAATGGTGAATTGGGAACGCCTGTGCGCAGCCGTCGGTTTAGTGCTGCACTGTTCGGAATAGGAGTTGGAGTCTCATGCACTGGCTACGGCGGATCTGGCACAAAGCGCGCTCCGAAAAGGAACTCGACGCCGAACTGCGTTTCCATCTCGATCGCCAGATCGCCGACAATCTGGCCGTCGGAATGAGCGCGCAAGAAGCGCGTCGCCAGGCCCTACTGACTCTGGGCGGCCTGGAGCGTGTGAAAGAAGAAGTGCGCGCGGCCCACTGGGAAACCCGCCTCGAGAACTTACTTCGCGATTTCCACTACGCCTTCCGTTCCTTGCGCAAGGATTACCGCTTCGCTGCAACGACCATTCTTGCGCTGTCCCTCGGAATAGGCGCTTCCACGGTGATCTTCAGCATCATCTACAACGGCCTGCTGCGCCCGTTCCCTTACAAAAACGCCAGTCGCTTGATGACTTTTTCCATTCATGACCTGCAGAGTCCCGATGCGCAAGGGTCCGGTCGTGGCGACCGAGGCGGTTTCACTTCCGCCGAGCTTCTCACGTTCCAGCAGCACAGGGCGGCTTTCGAAGATTTGATTGGCTTCATGAGCGAGGAAGTGTCTTTCAGTAATGGACAGGACACCCTGCAGGTCCACGCGGCCCGAGTCACGCCGAATACGTTCCAGTCGCTCGGCGTCGAACCGCTATTGGGTCGCAGCATTATTCCTGAGGATGCAAGTCCGGGCCAGACACTGGTCTTCGCCATGAACTACCGGCTTTGGCAGCAGCACTTCGGCGGCGATCCAAAAATCGTGGGATCACGGTTCTCCATTGGAGGGGCCAACCGGACGCTGGTGGCCATCATGCCCCCGCGCTTTCAGATCAATCCGGAAGGCTCGGACCTTTGGATACCGACATTGCCCAACCTGGCTGACTCGGCAATTCCTATGAACGCCGCCGAGCCCATGCATCTCTGGTGGCCCTTGGGGCACGTCCGGGAGGGACTCCAGACCCAGGCGGTCTCCAACGACCTGAATCTTATTGCCCAACGGCTCGCAAAGTCTTTTCCGGAACTCTATCCACCGCGTTTCGCTGTAGTGCCGCAACCGTTCGCCGACGTCGTGGTCGGGAATTTTCGAAGCACTCTGTACGCCTTGATGGGAGCGGTCGCGATACTTCTTCTGATCACCTGCACCAACGTCGTCAATCTTCTCTTGGCGCGTGCCTCGACGCGCGAAAAGGAAATCGCCGTTCGCCTGACCGTCGGCGCGACCCGCGCCCGTTTGATTGGCCAGCTTTTGTTCGAAAATTTCCTGCTTGCCCTGGCCGGCGCGGTGGTGGGCTGTTTGTTCGCGTATTGGGGACTCCGAGGGTTTCTCCTCATGCTGCCCGCGGGCACGCTTCCCGCGGAAGCGGCGATTAACCTCAATCCGACCGTGCTGCTCTTTGCCTTGGCGATGACCGTCTTCGCCGCGTTGTTGTCCGGCGTTGTGCCAACGGTGCGCAGCCTGCGTGGCGACACTTGGTCGTGCTTGGCGACTGGCAACAAAGGCACCGGTGGACACGCGCAGGGACAAAGACTCCGCTCGGCATTGGTTGTCGCCGAGGTGGCCCTCTCTATTGTGCTTTTGGTGGGTGCGGGCCTGATGATCCGCACTTTGTTTGCTCTGACTCGCGTCGATCTGGGTTTCCAGCCTTCCGACATGCTGGTCACCGAGGTGTCGTTCCCTGACGGGCGATCCCGCACCGCTCAGGAAAAGAAGGTTTACTTCGAGCAGGGATTCCAGCGTCTGGCTTCTTTGCCTGGCGTGCTCGAAGCCACCACGACTGCTTCGCTGCCTCCCTACGGTGGGCCTGGGAGTGACATCGAGCTTGCTGGCCAGGCCAGCCCCGCGCAAGCCAGTGTGCGGTTGGATTTGTGCAGCACCGGTTTTCTCAGGACCATAGGCTTGCAGCTGCTGCGCGGCCGGTTCCTCTCGCCATCCGAAATCGCCTCGGCGCAAACGGTTGTAGTCATTGATGAAACCTTCGCGCGTAGTTTTTTCGGTGAGAGCGATCCCATCGGCCGCAAGATTAAGTTCAAAGTTTTAGATCTGATCCCCGACGCGCCTCACAACGCCTATTTTGAGATTATTGGTTTGGTCAGCAGCATAAAAAATCGCGGGTTGCGCGATTCACCCGCGCCGCAAGCCTACCTGCCGTACACCACGTTTGCCACGCCGAGGGCAACAATCCTGGTCCGCACCTCCACCGATCCACGTTTGCTCGAAAATTCTGTACACCAGGCCATTCGCTCGGTCGATACTCGTGTCTCTTTGAGTGACACGGCTCCTCTCACAACTTATCTCGCGCGCTTTGATTACGCTTCACCCGAATTTGGCATTACTGCGTTTGGAGCCTTCGCGGGAATCGGCCTTCTGCTCGCGAGCCTCGGCATATTCGGCTTGATGGCTTACGCCGTAGCCTTACAGAGTCACGAGATCGGCATTCGCCTGGCCCTTGGCGCGCGCCAAGCGAACATCTTGGTGATGACCACCATCAAGGGCATGCGCCTGGTTTTGTTGGGCATCGCCATGGGCCTCTTCGGCAGCTACTTCCTGACGCGCCTGATCGCCAGTCAGGTCTGGGGCATTTCTCCGACGGATGCCTGGACGTTCGCCGGTGTAGCGCTCTTGGTCATTTCATCCGGCCTGCTGGCTTGCTACATCCCGGCGCGGCGTGCCAGCAAACTCGATCCGCTGGTCGCGCTGCGCTACGAGTGACGGCAACACGTGTCTACCCCGCGTGACGATCTTCGCCGCTCTCGGAAACCACACCTCGCGCTGCGCTTTCCGTCATTGCGTCTTTGGCGGTAAACTACTAAAGTTGCGCGGCTCGCGCCCAGGAGGCGCGGATCTTTTAGTTGCTTGCAACTGGTTCCGTTCGGGCCCACGCGAAGGAGAGTACGTTCATGGCAACGGATGTGGTCATGCCCCAGATGGGTGAAAGTATTTTTGAAGGCACCATCACGAAATGGCTGAAGAAACCGGGCGACAAGGTCGAGCGCGACGAGCCGCTCTTCGAAATTTCCACCGATAAAGTCGACGCCGAAATTCCCTCGCCTTCCGCCGGCGTCCTGAAAGAGATCAAGATTCCTGAGGGCCAGACGGTTCCTATCCAGACGGTTGTGGCGGTTATTGATGGCGCTGGCGCGCCCGCGGCGGCCCCGGAAAAAGCGGCAGCTCCCGCCCCTGCTGCTGCCAAACCTGCGCCAACTCCCACCGCGCCACCGCCGCAACCGGCGGCTGCTCCCGCGAAACCGGCTCCATCCGCTCAGCCCGCCGCGGCCGCTGCTGCGCCTGCGCCCGTTCTGGCCGCAGGCACCGGAACCGAGCGAATCCACTCTTCTCCGCTGGTCCGCCGCATGGCCAAGGAACACGGCATCGATCTGGCCGCGCTGGAAGGCACCGGGGCAGGTGGCCGCATCACCAAGGAAGACATCGAAGCGGCTATTGCCGCGCATTCGCCGGTAGCGCCGCCGGCACCTCCGCCTGCTCCCGCCGCCGTTCCTGGAGCTCCCGCGGCGCATGGCACCCAGTTCATGCCCTCCTTGCAGCTGGGTGTTCCTCGCGAACGCGTGTATTTCGGCAGCTACGAAGTGCAGCCGCTCTCGGTGATGCGCCAGAAGATCGCCGAGCACATGGTCGCCTCCAAGCATGTTTCCGCGCACGTCTATTCCGTCGAAGAAGTGGACATGAGCAAGATCGCCACGCTGCGCGCCAAATCCAAGGAGGAATTCGAGAAGCGCTACGAGACCAAGCTCACCTTCATGCCCTTCTTTGTCAAAGCCACCGTCGCCGGTCTGCGCTCTTATCCCACCCTGAACGCTTCGCTCGACGGCACCAACATGGTTGTGCACAAGGAAATTAACATCGGCATCGCCGTGGCTCTCGATTGGGGCCTGATCGTCCCGGTAATCAAGGGCGCTGACGAGAAAAATTTCCTGGGCATCCAGCGCAATCTCAACGATCTGGCGGAGCGCGCCCGAACCAAGAAGCTCAAGCCCGAAGAGGTTCAGGAAGGCACCTTCTCCATCACCAATCCCGGCGTGTTTGGCGGATTGTTCGGCCTGCCCATCATCAGCCAGCCCAACGTGGGCATTCTCGGCCTGGGCGCTATCGAAAAGCGCCCGGTGGTGGTTGACGATGCCATCGCCATCCGCTCCATGTGCTACATCACCCTGAGCTACGACCATCGCGTGGTCGATGGCGCGGTCGCTCATCAATTCCTGCACAAGGTCAAAGACACTCTGGAGAATTGGTCCGAGCCGCTGGTTTAGTGATTCGTGATTGGTGACTCGTGAAATGTGGCCCGTGGGCAGCGCCGCGCGGTCAACCTATGACTACCGGCAGTTGGAAGCCGGAGCCAGTAGTAGAAGGAGCAATTGGCCGCTCACCTCATGACATTTCACTTTGACTGCGTCTTCTACTACGTTTCGGATATGGACCGTGGAATCCGCTTCTACACCGACGTATTGGGATTCAAGCTCATCTCCCGGGATGTTATCGCGCGTTTCGACGTCGATGGAGTGTTGTTCGAGCTGGTACCGTCTGCCCGCTATGGCAGCGAGCATTCCCGTGCCGGCAACGCGCGTCTATGCCTGCGGGTGGAAAACGTCGAAGGAACCTTGCGGGAGCTAAAATCGAAGGGCGTTCCCGTCAGTTCCGCGGAGGATAAGCCCGGCGGTGTGCTAGGCTCGTTCGAAGACCCTGATGGAAATGAAATCTGTCTTTGGCAGGGTGTGTGACCAGGCGTTGCGCGACCTCTTGATGTTGCGCCAGTCACGGATTGCGGACCTTGACTGGGCCCGGTTGCCGGCCGCTAATCATCATGGTTTACGATCGAGCGGTTACTGAATCAACGGCTTCATCTTGGCCGCCCACACCGCGAACGCTTCCATAGCTACGGCCTCCACCCCGGCATCCCGCAAGGCCTCCTGCACGAAGCGGTGCCGCGCGTTCTCGGCGGCCAGGAGCACGTCGGTGACCGCGGTAAACTCGCTAGACGGCACCTTGTCGCGGATTCGCTCCACGGTATAGGCCAGCGATTTCACTTCTCCAGGCGCGCGGGTCACGCTCAGGGCCTGCACGAAGCCGCGGGTCCCATTCCGGCGATACCCGTAATCGATGCGCATGGGGTCTCCCGGAAAAGTGAACTCCTCGGCGCGCACCCCTTTCTGCACGCGTTCCCACAGCCGCGCCTGCCGCAACACCTGCGCGCAGTACGAGCGGATCATCCCCCGGCTCCTCGGCGCTCCGACGCGGGCGGCGATCCGTTCCGGGGCGACATGATCGGCATACAGCCGCTCGGTTTCCGCGTCCAGGTCGCCGGCGTGCACCCCTTTTTGCGGCGCCAATTGCAAGGCCTGCGACAGCGTGTCGTCCCACTTGTCCAGCAGCTTCAGCCAATCGGCCCGGCCGTTTCCCTGCTCATGAGCTTGCCCGTCGCCGCGAAACACTTCGGTCGCCGTCGCGAAGCGCTCTTCCAGGTGGTTGCGCAGCGCGCGCAGAACTTCTTCGTCGGCCGCGGGATGCAGCCGGCGCACCCGCGTGTACTCTTCCGGTTCTTCGATCAGCCGCAGGCGCCGTTCCCCGCTTTGCGGATCGAACACCAGCACGCCGATATTGACCCACTCGTCGCGCACCAGGTTAGGCATGTACCGGAGCACGCGATACGCCAGGTCGCGCTCGTTGGCGCTGTCGTTGGTGCCGCTGCCGATGGTGTCGCTCATGGTTGGCTGCTCCGGTGCAAGCAATCCGTGATCGCTTGGCTGTAATCTCAGTCCCGCGTCCGTTTCGTCCGCCTACGATCTAACTACAACTGGTCACCAATCCCTCGCCCCGTTACAGATTACTGACCGCTGCTCATTGCTTCCAATGCGCAAACGGCTGGCGGTTGGAGCGCTGCGCCGCCAACAGCAGTTCCGGAACCAGCGGCCTTCTCCGGTAGATGTGCTCCAGCAGCCGCAGCAACGCGTCGTAATCGTCCTCGTACCACGCCGGGGGAATTTCCTCGGCCACTTCCGACAGCACCCGCTCGGTGATCTGTTTCTCCAGACGCTCCAGCCAGGGTGCGAACGATTCCATTCCGATCACCCCGGCATACACGCGGTTGCGCGCGTACAAGCCGCGCAGCGGGGCATCCGGAAAATTCCATTCCCCGGCGTTGAAGCAGAATCCCTGGTCGATCATCACCGTGCGGTACGCGGTGTGGGCTTCATACGCGGCGCCCCCTGGCGGCGCGCCCGGGGAAATCCCCGTGGCGGCCCGGCGGGTCTCGAAAAACACCGTTTGCCGGCCGTTGGTGTTGCAGGTCCATTTGTCGAACACCAGCATGCCCGCGAAATCGTACAGGTTGTCGACCTCGTCCAGTTTTTCGTCCGGCAGAAAATCGTGCAGCGTGACCCGCCGCGGATCCCCGGGAAAACGCGAGGCAAACTGCAGCCCGGCCACACAGGGAATACGTATACGCGGCGTCTCGATGCACAACTCCGCGGTCAGCCGGATCAGCTGCTCGGACACTTCCACCACGCTCACGGGTGTGGTGGGCAGCCCCAGCCGGCTTGGCCACGCGGGCACAAAAAAAGACCCCCCGACGGCAATCGAGGGGCCGCGATCCACTGTCGATTTCCCGCTGGTTAGCGGCGGCGCTTCTTGGCCGCTTTCTTGGGCTTGGCCTTGGCTTTCTTCTTGGCGGTGGCTTTCTTGGCCGGCTTCTTAGCCGCCTTCTTAGCCGTCTTCTTCTTGGCCGCCGGTTTCGCCGCTTTGGCCGGAGCCTTTTTCGCTGCGGGCTTGGGTGCCGGATGCCCGGCCTCTTCCCCTTCGCCCTCTTCCGCGGGTTCCTCTTCCACTGAAAGGACGTCTTCCTCTTCCTCGATTATGCCCTCGCCGCCGCCGAGTTCGTCATCCTCTTCCAGCCGCGATAGCCCATCATCCTCTTCAAACTGATCCTTCTCGAAATCCATGCTCTCCTCCCGTGGGGGCTTGCCAAGCCATGATCGTGAACTGTTATCCCTGCTACAGCCGGAGATTGAACGCGCTCCGTCCTTGCGCTTTGTTATCCCACTCCAACGTGCTTGTCAAGCGTTCTGCTCACGTGCCGTGTGGCCGCCACGAAGGCTGGCCGAGCGGCGGTCCAGGGCCCCCAAAAATGGCCTTCAGCTGGGATTGCGGCTGGCCACCGTGGTGCCGGTGGTCTTCTTTTTCGGCGGGGACTTGGTGGTGTGGCGCACCGGGTGAGTCTCCGGCCCGCCGCCCACGGTATAAATCCGCAAGATCATCCCGCGGCTCACCTTGGGCGATTTCAGCCGGTTCCACTTCACCACCTGCTCGCTGGTGACGCTGAACTGGTCGGCAATTCCACCCAGGGTGTCGCCCTTGCGCACCCGGTAGCGCACCAGCCGGGGCTTGCTCTCCTCCAGCGGACGGGTCGCCGGGATGATCAGTTTTTCTCCGGTCTGCAGTTCCGCGCCGCGCTCCAGGTCGTTGGCATCGGCGATGGCTGCGGCAGTCACGTGGTAGGTCCGCGCGATGGAACTCAGCGTCTCCCCGGCTTCCACGCGGTGGCGCCGCCAGCTCACCCACTTGTCGACGGGAATGTCGGCAATCTCCGCGGAGAACTTTTCGGAGGTGCCCAAGGGGAGATGCAGCTCAAAATGGGGATCGTCGGGCGTGGCCATGCGCAGCAACGATGGATTCAAGGTGCGCAGGGTGTTCACGTCCACGTCAATGGTTTCCGCCACCAGCCGCAAGTCAATGGGCCGCCCCGGCTGGATGGTGTCGGTCTGTACTGGCTCGTCGGGATCCACCGCGATGCCATAATGGGCCGCGTCCTTGGCGATCAGGGTCAGCGCCAGAATGATGGGCACGTAATTCTTGGTCTCCCGCGGCAACACGTTGCGGCGGTACAGCTCCCAAAAATCCGCGTAGCCGGTGCGCTCGATGCCTTTCTGAACATTCAGCGGCCCGCAGTTATACGCGGCCATGGCCAGGTACCAATCTCCGTAGAGTTGATACAAATCGCGCAGATGCTGCGCCGCCGCGCGGGTGGCTTTTTCCGGGTCCAGGCGCTCGTCCACCCACCAGCTGCGCTTCAGCCCATACTGGTTGCCGCGCCACTGCACGAACTGCCAAATGCCCCGCGCTCCGGCCCGCGACAGCGCCAGCGGCTGAAACGCGCTTTCCGCCTGCGCCAGATACACCAAATCCTGCGGCACCCCTTCCTCTTTCAGGATCCGCGAAATCATCTCCTGATACTTGCCCTTGCGGCGCAAACCATTCTCGACGATGGCCCGGCCTCGCGGGGTCTGAAAAAAGTTCAGGTACGAGACCACCACGTCGTTCACCGTCAGCGGCAAGTCGTGCGACACAGTCTTGGCCACATCTTCGGCGCGCTCTTTCAGCCGGGGATCCACCGGGAAGGTCATTTCCGCGACTTCGTCGATGGGCGCGGGCACCGCCGGCGCTTCCGTGAATCCGTCGCCGGCGCGAAAGGCCTGCAACTCGTAGGCGTACACCTTGTCGGTGATGTCGTGGAAAACTTCCTGCAGCGCGGGATCGCTGTTGGGGTCGTAGCCGCTCTCCAGCATCCAATCCACCGCGTCGTCAAAGTCGCGCCGCGCGGCCACCAAATGTCCAGCCTTGTAATTGGCCTCGCCGGAAGCGAATTTTGCTTTCACCTGCTCGATCAAGTACGGGATTCCGGCGGGCGCCGGCGGCAGCAGGGACACCAATTCGTCGGGAGCGAGCTTCCCTAGCGGGAGTTCCTGCACCGTGGCGACCTCGGGAGCCTGCTTTGGTGCTATCGGGTGCAGCGCCGGAGCCTTGGCTTGCAGCGGCCGCCTGGCCGCATCCTCGCAGCCGCCCAGCGACAGCAAAGCCAACATTCCCAAGGCCATTCCCAAAATGGCGGTGCACCGGTCCCCTGTACGCATCGCTCTATGGTAAGTAGGCCATCCCGCTGCGGTCAACGTTCCGGATGGGCTATTTTCCAAATCGCGCAACTGCGCAAGTGAGTGCCCGTTGTCCCGGTCCCGCGTGCAATTTTCTGCCGCGGGAGATCGCGGACAGCGCGAGCGGAAGGGTCGGTCCCGACGAGGCGCGGGCAGATCATTGATGTAAATGCGGGGCTGGCTGGCTTTTCGCAGCTTGCGGTGAGCGATGTCGCGATGGGCCTGCAGCGCGGTCTGCGCGAGGTAGCAAAGATTGCTGGCGCGGCGTTCGCTGATGTGTCCTTCGGCCAGAGCGCAGTAGACGGCGAAGAGCACGTTGGTGACATCCTCGGGGGTCTCGAGTTTTCCCGCGGCCTGGCGCAGCATTTCAGCAACGGCTTGCGGGCTGCCTGGAGCAGGGGGAGGAAGATGATGCTTGCAGAAAGGCTGGCCGGGGGACACAGCGAAATAACGGCAGGACCGGCCGTTGCGAGAGAGATGCTGGCATCTGGGCCGTGGCGAAGGATCATGAGGCGAGTTGATTTCCATTTTGGAACTCCTGGGGGTACCCCCCGGTCATTTTTTCAGTACGAAAAAGGTAAGTGGGAGAATCTGCGGGAGATAGCCGCGAAGCTGTACGGTACATACCGAAAACCGTGGAAAGAAAAGGCCGGCGCACGAAACGAAACGAGCAAGGGCCGCGCGAGATTCGCAAAGATGACGGTT
>Ga0187782_10000209_pt1 | contig 36728 bp, 29 predicted proteins | sample 0715_SJ02_MP15_2_FD_132454 | JGI IMG/M metagenome (GOLD analysis project Ga0187782, IMG submission 132454) | Tropical peat soil microbial communities from peatlands in Department of Meta, Colombia - 0715_SJ02_MP15_20_MG | ecosystem: Environmental > Terrestrial > Soil > Wetlands > Peat | place... | reverse complement strand
CCCATTTTCTCCAGCACGGGTAGCGTGATCGGCAGATGATCCTGCTCCATGCCATCGCCGCGTCCGGCCTCCGCCCAGCGATTGAATTCTTCGCGGAGTTCTTGTGGGAGGGAGTCGGTCATCGAGGTGTCCTGGTAATCGATTTTACCGCGAGCAGAGAGGTCTAGCGAAAGGCTGCACAGAGTTGTACAAAGGTAGGTACGCTGAAGAGCACGGATTTCTCCCTGCGTGGATTCCGTTCGAAATGACAACGGGGATTTCTGCTAGCTGAATTACACGGTGCAGCCGCACCCGGTGCAATAGTGCGCTCCAGGGTAGGTCACGGAACCACACCGGCAGCAGTATCGTCCGACAACCGCTACGGGAATCATATGGACCTGGGGATTACGTTCCGCGGCACAGGCCCAAACCAAGGCGACAATCCAGCCAATTACCGTCCAGCCCAGGAATAGGTTGAGGAGAAAAATGCCCGTAGCGTCACGCTTGTCCCGACCAATGATAGCCGGTAGGAAGTACAGCAGAATCAAAACCGCCAGGTGCAACATAAAGCACCCCCATCTTTGCGCGGCAGCCACACCTGCGCGCCCTTATCAGCTTATACGCAGGGCTAGCGTTGTTTGTTCCCGTTGTCTATTGCCAGCCCCAAGTACTATGCGTGGTTGACAGTAGCGGAGCTGCAGCGGCACAGACCCGGGCCTACATGCCCGCGCCCTGCACCTTAACTAGTAAATCCGCGAACTTCTGCTTGCGTTCGGCCTGGTCCTGGCCGCTCTGGGCCTCGGCCAACTGGGTGATGTTCATGGAGCAAAACTTTGGTCCGCACATCGAGCAGAATTTGGCTTCCTTGTAGAAGTCGTCGGGAAGGTTCTCGTCGTGCATAGCTTTGGCGGTGGCGGGATCCAGGGAAAGCTCGAACTGTTTGTTCCAGTCAAACAGGAAACGAGCATAGCTGATGGCATCGTCACGGTCCCGCGCTCCGGGCCTGTGACGAGCGACATCCGCCGCGTGCGCAGCGATTTTATACGCGATGACACCCTGCTTCACGTCCTCGGGATTTGGCAGCCCCAGATGCTCCTTCGGCGTGACATAACAAAGCATCGACGCGCCGTACCAGCCAATCATAGCCGCGCCAATGGCGCTGGTGATGTGATCGTAACCGGGGGCAATGTCGGTGACCAGTGGGCCTAAGGTGTAGAACGGCGCCTCATAGCACCATTCGACTTCCTTGTCGACCTGCTCCTTGATCTTGTCCATGGGAATGTGACCGGGACCTTCGATCATCACCTGCACATCATGTTCCCAGGCCCGCTTGGTCAGTTCGCCCAGCACACGCAGCTCCGCAAACTGCGCTTCATCGCTGGCATCCGCCAAGCAACCGGGCCGCATGCCATCGCCCAATGAAAAACTCACATCGTGTTTCTTGAAAATCTTGCAAATGTCTTCAAAGCGCTCGTACAGGAAGTTCTGCTTTTTGTGGTGCTCCATCCAATGCGCCATCAAGGAACCGCCGCGCGAGACGATGCCGGTGATGCGCTTGCGCACCAGTGGCACTTGCTCGCGCAGCACCCCGGCGTGGATGGTCATGTAGTCGACGCCCTGTTCGGCCTGTTCCGCAATCACCTCGAGCATCAAGTCGATGGACAGATCCTCCGGCCGGCGCACGCGCGAGATGGCTTCATAGATGGGCACGGTTCCAATCGGTACAGGTGACGCCTCGATGATGGCCTTGCGAATCTCGGGGATATTCCCGCCGGTGGACAGGTCCATGACCGTGTCGGCACCGTAGTGCACGGCGTGGTGCAGTTTCTTGAGTTCCTCCTGAATCTCGGAGGTAGTTGCCGAATTCCCGATGTTAGCGTTGATCTTGCAATTAAAAGCTACCCCAATGCCCATCGGTTCCAGATTGCGGTGATGCACGTTGGCAGGAATTATGGCGCGGCCGCGGGCCACCTCGCTGCGCACGTATTCCGGATCCAATTTTTCCCGAGTGGCCACGCACTGCATTTCCTCGGTGGTCACGCCGAGCCGCGCCAGATGCATTTGAGACATGTTGCGGGTGCCATTTGCGCTCGCCTGAGCCGCTTCTCGCTTTTCAATCCAGCTATCGCGTAGTGCCATACGAACCCCCTAGAAGGTGACCCGCGCTCGTGGTCGGTTTCAGCGCAAGTATGCTTTAAACTGGAATTATGGCATTGGGCATCGGCAAGGACAACAGGAGTGAATCCCCGGGGAGTCGGCCCACCGGGCCAGATTTGTTGGTGACTCAGGTTCTTTGGGCCCACCATGCCTTCCCACCCTCCTGCGAAGGTGTACACCGCATGGCCACCATAATTACTAAAGACGCAGCGCTGTGGTCGCCTGGCGCTCGCTGATGCATCGGACTTCTTCCGTTCGCCGGTGCGCCGGATCGAGTCGGCGAGACTCCTCTAGGCTTGTAATATTCCTGTAAGATTCAGGCAACTGGCTTTCGCCACTCAGTGTTGACTTTGCGCCGCCAGTCGTTGCAAATAGAACACTCAACCACTTCCCGGGTTTAGGACGCGAATGAACCTTATTGACCTAGTTGTTGGCAAGCCGCTGAAGACCAGCGAGGAACGCGCCGAGCAGGTCGGCGTATCTTCGGGCATCCCCATTTTTGGACTCGATGCGCTGAGTTCGGCGGCATACGGCCCGGAAGCTGCTCTCAGCCTGCTAATCCCATTGGGCCTGCTCGGGATCAATTACATCATTCCGGTCAGTCTGGCCATTATTACCTTGCTGGTGATCGTCTATTTCTCGTACCTGCAAACGATTGCCGCGTATCCCATGGGTGGCGGTTCCTATACTGTGGCTCGTTCGAATCTGGGCGCGTTTCCGGGACTGCTGGCTGCCGCCGCGCTGCTGACCGATTACATCCTGACCGCCGCGGTAGGGATTTCCGCCGGAGTGGGCGCATTGGTTTCCGCGGTGCCCTCACTCGAGCCCCACATGGTGTCCTTGTGCGTGGGAATCTTGCTGGTGATCACGATTCTGAATCTGCGAGGCGTCCGCGATGCCGGGATTGCCTTCATGATTCCCACCTATATGTTCGTTGCCACGCTGCTCATTATGATCGTTGGCGGCGTTATTCGCCTCCTGCTGAGCGGCGGCCACCCGACACCCGCTGCAGCGTTACCTTCGCCAGGTCCCGTAACCACTGCGGTGACCTACTGGCTGCTGTTGAAGGTATTTGCCAGCGGTTGCACTGCCTTGACGGGCGTCGAGGCGGTTAGCAACGGTGTCAGAGCCTTTCGCGAGCCCGGTGTGAAGATCGCACAGCGCACCCTTAGCATCATTATTCTTCTTCTCGCCATATTGCTGGCCGGAATTTCTTTTCTGGTGAAAGCGTACGGAATCACCGCTACAGATCCAGGGCAGCCGGGATACCAGAGCATTTTGTCGATGCTGCTTTTGGCGGTGTTCGGTAAAGGCGTATTCTATTATGTGACCATCGCATCGATCCTGCTGGTGCTGTCGCTGTCCGCCAATACCGCGTTCGCCGATTTTCCCCGGCTATGCCGGGCCATTGCGCTGAACAACTATTTGCCCCATGTGTTTGCCTATCGGGGCCGCCGGTTGGTGTACACCTACGGGATCGTGATTCTAGCCATCGCCACAGGGTTCCTGCTGATTCTGTTTGGAGGCGTAACTGACCGCCTGATTCCGTTATACGCCGTAGGCGCATTCATGGCGTTCACCCTGTCGCAACTTGGCATGGTGGTGCATTGGATCAAGAAGCGCGGTCCGCACTGGCTCCGCAGCATGCTGATCAACAGTCTGGGTGCGCTGGTTACCGGCATGACCGTTCTGGTGGTGCTGCTGGCCAAGTTCACCCAAGGCGCGTGGATCACCGTGATTTTCATTCCCCTGCTGATCATTTTCTTCCGTAAGGTTCGCCAGCATTACCACGACGTGGTGGTGGCTACGACTTGTACCGACATGGTTGAGCCGGCAAACCACATCACTCCACCGATCGCGGTAGTGCCCATCGAACGCTGGAGCCGGGTGTCCAAACAAGCGCTGGACTTTGCTTCACGAATCTCCACGGAAATCATCGCCATTCATGTGGAGCCCGAAAATCATTCTGAACTGCTGCGCGACGATTGGGAGCGCTACGTGGAAAAGCCGTTCCGCGAAGCGGGCAGCGATCCGCCGCAACTGGTGGTGATGCCTTCGCCGTATCGCTGGGTGATTGTGCCGGTGGTTCAATATGTGCTGCGGTTGTCGCAAAAACATCCGCATCGCCGGATTGTGGTGATCATTCCCCAACTGGTCGAGAATCACTGGTACGAGTATTTCTTGCACAACCAGCGCGGACGCCTGCTGGAATGGGTGCTCTTGGCGCAAGGCAACAAACACATTTTCACACTGTCATCGCCGTGCTATCTCGACGACCAAAAGCCGCGGGCACAAAAAGAACAAACGGAAACGGGTAAGGTGCAAACCGAGGAGGCGTGAGCAATTCCTAGCTGGGCAACGGCACGCGCAGCTTGCCCAAGAGGTCCTGATATTCCGGCCGGTCTTTCAACAGCAGAAGATCCAGGTTCTCGCGGATTGTCAAGAAGTACGGGTTGTGGCGATTGTAATCTTCCTGCAGCAGCCGCAGCGCTTCTTCCTTCTTCCCCAGTCGAGCACACGTCCGCGCCAGGAACGTGGCCGGATACTTTCCCTGGTCATAAAACTTTTTCTGCGACACATACAAATCGTGCATAAGCCCGGGCTCACCATCGCGCCGAAAACCAGCCCTTGCCGCGGCGGTGATTTCTTTCAGAACGGAATCGCGTGCGAGTTCTGCGGTCTTTTCGCTCTCCAGCAGATAATTCGGATAGTCGTGAAGAGTCAAAAACATGCTGGCAAGGTAGCGATGCGGCGACAGGAATTCCGGGTCGGCGTTTTCCACTTGCTGCACCAGTTCGAGTCCCTTTTGTTTTTGTCCGGCATGAAACAACAGCAGCCCCTTATCCACAAGAATGGCGTGCGACCCGGGATCTAGCTCCTGCGCGCGGTCGATCTCTTGCAGGCACACCGGATACCAGTCCGGCCCGGCAAACGCGTTGGCGAACCACAGGTGTGTGATCGGGTCGTTCGGGTTGAGCTGGATGGCCCGTTGAAATTCCCTTTCGCCGGTTTGAAAGTCCCAGTTACCCCAAACCTCGTCGAATGCCAGTGAGCGGTGTGCTTCGGCCAGAGAATCGTCCAATTGGATGGCCTTTTTCGCCGCGGCTATGGCGCGCTTGTATGCCTGATCCTCGGGCATCAGCGTGTATTCGCGCAGCAGGTTGTAGGTATCAGCCAGGCCCACGTAGGCCTGGGCATTGGCGGGATCGTGAACGATCGATTGTGTGAAGTAGTCCAAGGCCCGATTCAAGCTGTCGGGTGTTCTCTTGTTCCATTCAAATCTTCCCCGGAGATACAAATCGTGGGCGAGTTGCTTTTCCGGATTAACGGCAGTTCGGGCATTCCCCGGCCTTGAGAGCGTCCATAGCGAACGCAGGAAGGAGGACGTGTTGGCATTCGTGGTGCGGACAGTCACGACATAGGCGACGACGGTGATACCGCCAAACAGGAATGCGTAGGTCAAAATGCGCCAGAGCCAGCCAAATCCTCTAGGCGGTGCGGCCGCCTGGTCTGTTTAGTTTGCCGGTGATTCCCCAGATTCTATGCTAATCGGGCCGATGTTTGCGTGGGCTTGACCGGCAGTCTCACGAGATGCGTGCGAGTCTTTCCGCCTTTCCGAGAGCAGCCATTCATCTAGTTCCGCGGTGAATGCGTAAACACTAGCATGTCCACCCCCCGGTATATGATGAACCGGTAAAGCCCGCTCGCCTTCCCAGCGTTTTACCGTCCTTTCACCCTTTCCCAGGTAGTTGGCGATCTCCTTCCAGGAATTTAGACGTACACGCGCATCGCGTTTTAGTGGAACTGGTGGGCCATGAGGGGCCGATGGCATGAGATGGCCTGACCAAACCTAAGATGGCATTTGCACTGAGGAGCGACTACTCCAGAGTATAACACCAGCCCGCAACTACGGCGGTCAGCATCATGCCGTACTTTGAATCTTCTAATCGCAAAATCGAAACACTCGGAGCGCAAGGAGCCGTTAGATGAACGTGGAGTTAACGGAGGCTTTTGTGGGGGACTTTGGCCAGGTGACCAGGCTGCTGCGCAAATATTGGCCCGGGGTGGTCGCCAAAATCGGCCACGACGACGGTATCTGGAACGTGTCCATCCAGCCGGGAGAATTGCTTCCGCTGGGCCGCACACCCGAAGAAGTGGAACGCTACTTGGGGTCACATCCGATGACCAGGGAGCAGCAGATGGCCGAATTTCAACACACCATCACCTGCACGATGCGAGGTATGGGAGTGCGGCTATGAAGGTACGCGGCCACCTTGGCAAGAAGGAATGCCTCTTTCGCGATTACTCCTGCGGCGAACGGCCGTCGATTTCCGGCAGCTCAGTGCACCGCGATGGTGTCGTCGTCATGGTGCGCCGGTGTTTTCTTGATGAGGAACATTAGCGGAATCATGGCCAAACACACGGCTCCAAGCAGCCAAAAAACGTCAATGAACGCCAACATGGCTGCCTGGCGTTGCACTTCCCCGTACAGAATAGCAGCGGCTTGATGTGCTGCTGTGGCGGCATCCGATCCTTTTGCGTGGATGCCGGCAGCCAGTCCACGCACGGCTGCCAAATATCGCGCATTCAACGGCGTCACATGTGCGACCAGATCGATCTGGTGCTTCTGGGTGAGCCGCGCCTGAACGGTGGTAACCAAGGAGATGCCCACGCTTCCACCGATGTTGCGCGCGAGATTGATCAACCCTGTAGCGTTGTTCATTCTCTCTTTCGACACGTAGGAAAACGCGGTCACGTTGATGGGCACAAACAGGAATGCCAGCCCGCCGCGCGAAATCATCCAGAGATACACATAGGTCCAGAAATCGGTGGTGAGGTTGATATACGCGAGCTGGAACATGCCCACGGAGAGAACGGTCAAGCCAAAAATCACCAGCCAACGAGGCTGATAGCGCGCCATCAGCCAACCTACCAACGGAAGTGAAACCAGGGTAGCGATCGCTCCCGGAGAAAGCACCAATCCACTCAGTTGCGCGGTATAGCCGGCCAAGGTCTGGAGCAATACCGGAAGTAATACGGTACTGCCGTACAGCACCACGCCCAGAAGAAACATCAGGAAAGTGGCGATGGCATAGTTGCGGTCCTTGAACAGGTGCAGTTCCACCACTGGAGCCTTCTGGCGCAGTTCCCAAAGGACCGCGCCAATCAACCCGATGGCACACAGCACCGAGCACCAGACAATAAACCGTGATCCGAACCAATCGTCGCGCTGTCCCTTGTCGAGCACCACCTGTAGGAACCCTAGTCCCACGCTGAGCAGCCCCAGTCCAATGTAATCGATGCGGATGCCATTGCCACGGGCGTTGCGGGCCACGTGTGGCGGATCGTGGATTAGCGCTGAGGTCAGAAAGAGGGACAGCAGGCCCACGGGAATATTGATGAAGAAAATCCAGCGCCAGGAGTAGTTGTCGGTCAGCCAGCCTCCCAGCGTCGGACCCACAATTGGCGCGACCACTACGCCCATCCCGTAGACCGCCATGGCCATTCCTTGCCTCTTCCGCGGGAAACTCTCTACCAGGATGGCTTGCGAAACCGGCTGCAGTCCTCCGCCTCCCGCGCCCTGCAAGACCCGAAAGAACACCAGCAACGGAAGGCTGCTGGCCATGCCGCAAAGAAGTGAGCTGACGATGAAAATGATCACGCACGACATGTAAAAGGCTTTGCGTCCAAACAGACGGGAAAACCAGCCGGTCAGAGGGAGCACGATGGCATTCGACACCAGATAAGAGGTCAGCACCCACGTGCTTTCGTCCACTCCCGCCGAAAGGCTACCGGCAATGTGCGGCAAAGCCACATTGGCAATGCTAGTGTCCAGCACCTCCATAAACGTGGCCAGCATCACGGTGAATGCAATCAGCCAGGGATTTACCCCCGGGCGCGTGAAGTCGGCGCTCGACAAGGTTTCGGTTTGTACCAAGGTGCTCATCAGCACTCACACGCGGCGGACGGGCCGGCGGGAGCGATGGCTCGACAGACACTTCAGCGAAGCCGTAGCGTCGGTGCGGTCAACAAAACAGCATAGCTTCTGGCAGGGCGCCGAACAGTGGCATGCGTCACAGCGCGCTTGCGGACGAAAGTAAAGTCGCCGGCACGTCCATGCAATAAGAAAATCTACTTCGGCGGGAACAGCTTCACGAACTCGGGGTCCGCATGCAGTGAACTTAGGTCCGGATCCTGCCGGGGCCAATCGACATTCGAGTAACCCGAAGCCAGCGAGCGCCGCAGCAAATCCAATGCTTCGCCCTTTTTCCCGAGCACCGCATACGTGCATGCCGCGTTGTAAAGTACGTTGGAATCATTCGGCCGCAGCGCCACGGTCATTTCCAGGTGCCGCACCGCGTCCTCCGGGCGATCCATGTTGGCATAATCAGCGGCCAGCAAGCTGCGCGCCCGCACATCTTCGGGCACAAGCTCGAGCTGCCGTTCCAGCGTGCGCATTTCCATTTCCCGGTATCGCTTCAGCTCGCCGGTGCGCCCCAGACGCTCCAGCGCATTCACGATGGGGATGAAGACGTTGTAGTCGTCGCCATTGGCTTGGATGGCCTTCTCGGTCAAGTCGGCGGCCTCCTGGAACTGTCCGGAAGCGAAATAGACCCGGCCCAAAACGTTATACACGCCTTCACAATCCGGCTTAAGCGCAATGGCGCGCTGGGCAAATTCGATGGCCTCGGCATGCTTGCGCTGTGAGTAGCGGATGCGGGCCCGCGCAACCCAGGCCTCAGCGATATTGGGATCGAGCCGGAGCGCGGTTTCGCAGGCGATTTCACCGCGTTGCACCCATTTGGGATCGTGCTCGCGGATTTCATAAATGATTCCGCAAATGTACGCAATTCCCGCGTGGGCCAGAGCGAAATTGGGATCAAGTTTGATGGCCTGTTCGTACATCTGCAGGGCAAATTCCAAGCTCTCACGACGGGTGTAGCTGCGGCCACGCAGGTAGTAATCATAAGCCACGGAATTCTGCGTAGGTTTTGCCGCGATCTTTTGTTCTTCCTGTGGTGAAAGATTAATGCGAAAGGTTTGAGCGATGCTGCGGGCGATTTCGTCCTGCACCTCAAAAACGTCATCCATCTCGCGGTCGAACCGCTGGGCCCAAAGCGCGTGACCGGTATGCGTTTCCACGAGTTGCGCGGTGATGCGCAAGCGATTGCCAGAACGGCGCACACTGCCGCCCAGAACGTATGCGGCGTTCAATTCCCGGCCGACCTGCGGCGCGGTGACCGGCTTATCGCGGTACGGCAGCAGCGCCGGGCGGGGAAACACTTTCAGATTCTTGATGTTAGCCAGTTCGGTGATGATATCTTCGGTCATACCGTCGCGAAGGTATTCGTCTTCCTTGGCGCTGCTGAGATTCTCGAAATACAGCACCGCGACCGAATTTTCGGTGCGCTCCGTATTGGCGGGAACGGCGGAAACATAAGATGCCGTGCGACCGGAGAGATTGCGTTTCCCCGAATCCAAATCGCGTTTCAGGCGCTTCAAATCGGCACGAAATTCCGCCGCGGACTGATAGCGCAAATCGCGATCTTTCTCCAATGCTTTGCTAATAATCGCGTCCAGCGAATCCGGAATATCGAGATTCAGCGAACTGGCAGGCGTGGGATGGCTGTTGAAGATGGCATCGAAAATCACCGCTGAGGTTTGCCCACGAAACGCCTGCGAGCCGGTGGCCATTTCATACAGCACCGAACCAAAAGAGAACAGATCGGAGCGGGGATCCAGCGAGTCGCCGCGTGCCTGTTCGGGCGACATGTATGCAATAGTGCCCATCGATGTGCCCGGGGTTGTTAGCGTCTCTTCGCGAACCGACGGGCTTTTATGGCTCGAACTGGACGGTTCGGTCTCTGGAGAAACCGCCAGCACCGAAGCGAGCTTTGCCAGCCCAAAATCAAGCACTTTGGCTTGGCTGGCGCGGGTTACGAATATGTTGGCGGGCTTGATGTCGCGATGAGTTATGCCGCGAGTGTGGGCGTGTTCGAGGGCGTCAACGACCTGAGTGGCGATCTCCAGGAGCCGGTCGGTAGACAAAGCATGGCCAGAGATCAAATTCTTGAGGGTCTGGCCTTCCAGCAATTCCATGACGAGGAACGGATGGCCTTCGTTGTCCTGTCCCACTTCGTGGATGGTGCAGATATTCGGATGATTGAGGGCAGCGGCGGCGCGAGCTTCGCGCAGAAAGCGTTCCAGAGAGAGCTTGTCGCGCAAGGCCTCAGCGGTCAGGAATTTCAGGGCCACAGAACGGTCCAAAACAGTATCGCGGGCGGAGTACACGACGCCCATACCACCGCCGCCCAGTCGTTGGACGATCTGGTAATGAGATATAGTTTGCCCAATCATGACTGCTGAGTGCCTGAACCAGCTCAGAGAATAGTGAGATTTCCCGGGGCTGTCAAAGAATCACTGGTTAAATTCCCTTGCGTAACCTGACTGCGACAGAACCGAGAAATGCTGAGAGTTTGGCGATTGTTTCAGCTCAACGTGACCGATGGTTGCAGAAGACCTGAAGTTACAATCTTGGGATTTTCCCGAAAATACGCTGAAAAAAGAGGGGCTACGGAATGCGAAGAGTGTTGCCTTCTTTCACCGTGGCGGTCTGTTCTCTTCCGTCGATGCGGTAGATCACCGTGAGCACTTTGTCCGCGCCTGGGGCGGGATCGCCTCCAAGGTTGCGATTATTGACCTGGACGACCAAGGTGCCGTTGCGGATTTGGCTACGCAGAATCTGGGAGACATCATTGGTCCGGTTGTTCAGGCCATAGTAGGCGCGGACGATCTGCAAATTGCCGCCGCCCGGAATAGGAGGTGGCGGAAGCGGGGGCCGGCTGCCGTAATTGTAAAACTAGCTGGCGTCGATGGTAGCGCCTTCGCGATAGCTGAACTGCTGCACGCGGCCGCGTGAGTCACGCGCGGAGATGCGCAGCACCTTGTCCGCACCAACGGCAGGATCAACGCCCAGATTCTGGTTATTCACCTTCACTAAGCCGTTTCCGGAGAGCAACGCACGCACACGGGCGGTAACATTGACACGACGATTGCCCGATCCCCAATCCGCAAACATCACTTCCCAGCCCGGCCCGGGCCCGCCAACTCCGCCGCCGTAGTTGTAAAACTGGCTGGCGTCAATGGTGGATCCTTCGGGAAACGTGAATTGCCGGGCCTGACCACGCGAGTTTCTGGCCTGAACGCGCAGCACTTTGTCGGCACCGACTGCCGGATCGCCGCCCATGTTGCGGTTGTTCACCTGTACCAATCCGTTGCCCGACAGAAGCACGCGAACTTGATAGGTAACATCCATCCAACGGTTCCCGGCGCCCCAGTCGGCCTTGATCACTTGCCAGCCGGGCCCGGGCAACACGGCACTGGAATATTGCGCGCGAGCGACCGGAGAAAAAAGGAGACTGAGTCCAAGAACGAATGGGGCTATATTCCAACGCGTACTCATGTGAATCGACGTTTACTACCGTAAGCCGTGAAGATTCGGCATCACTGACCTGGCGTCGTTCTCCTGCGTGAACGGTCAGCTCAACAAAATCAATATTTGGGCGGAACCAAGCGGACTCCCCTAAGCGCCGCATAAGGTAGCAGCAATTTGTTTGCGGCGTCAATCGCAGTTCACAGCTTTCCAATGCTCGGCAACCTTGCCTTGACATCGGATGCGCTCAGGCGTACACCCATGGTCAGAGCCCCATCCTCTGGAATCCCACGGAGGTAGCCATGCCGCGCTACGAGTTTTACTGCGAAGATTGCAAGAAGCCCTTCGAGCTGATCCTGAGCCTTGCGGAATACGAGAAGGGCAAATTCAAGTGCCCGAAATGTGGCAAGGAGCATATTCATCAGGAAGTCGCCGCGTTTTTTGCCGTAACCTCCAAGAAGAGCTGAGCCCGCCGAAACCGAAACCATCGATCGCGGACAAGTTGTCTGGCCAAGCCAGACGCGACCTCGCGTTCCTGTGTTCGCGAGTTGGCCCAGGATCGCCGACAAACGCAGAGACACTCGTGAAGTTCTCCCATCAGCAGAACCTGCGGATTGCGAATACGTTGACCGGCCGTCAATGGACCATTCGATTGCCGTCAATCTGCAGAACAGCCGTGACGTGACGAAGAAGAAAGGCGGCCTGCGAAGTTCAGGATCCGATCCGGCAGAGGTAATAAAGCCAGGAATCCTGAACGTTGGGTAATTCACTATGCTGGACTTCTGAGCCAGTAAGGGATGAAAACACCCGAATATCCCTGAAATTTTCACTCAGTTGACGCAGTTGTTCGTGCGGCCGAATGTAATACATCAGCAACTGACGCGAGTGCGAGCCGTCGTTGATCATCATGTATGGCGAACGCCTGAGGGTGGCCGTGCGGACCCGCCAGTTATAAACAAATCGCAATAGCAACTGCCTGGCAGTTCGCTTGGCAAACCTGGGATTCAAAGAAATGATTCGTCGCAATTCGAAGAGCTGAGCACAGAAGTTCAGATTGTGAGTGGAAAAACAGAACCAGCCTCCCGGCTTTCCGACCCGCCGTATCTCCCGCAGGATGGCCAAGCGGTCCGAATGGTTCACAGAATCAATTCCGTTGAAGCTAAACAGGATGAAATCGAAGGATGCCCTGGCAAACATGTGCAACGATCGGGCATCGCACACGACGAAGGACAACGGTACGGGATCCGTCGCAAAGCGCCGCTGGCACTCGCGGACCATGCTTTCCGAGTAGTCCGCTCCGACATACTCGCGCACGCACCGGGCAAAATGCAGTGTTGTGCGCCCGCCTCCCACGCCCAGATCCAGCATACGAGCTGTCTGTAATTCCGGTGAGATCAGACCGAGAATAGTCTGTTCCGGCGGAAACAGGTCGCACATCTGTGCGTAGGCAGTAGCTACTCCCGGAAGGCGATAGACCTCCTGATTGCGAATCATGTGTTGATCCGTTCAGCGATATTGCAACCCGCAGGTTAGAAGATCGGCCAGGACACAAGCAAGCGGCGAGCACCGGCTGGCCATCGAGCTTGGCGTCATATAGGCCATTCAGCAAGTGGCGAGCACACACCCTACGCACTAATTGGTGACTGTGAAAAGCGCTGCGCTGATTACTCGGAGCAAATCTCTGCCGAAGTCGTTGGCCGCACTTTGCGAAGTATGGCTCCCCGGGCAAGACTCGAACTTGCAACCCTTCGGTTAACAGCCGAATGCTCTACCATTGAGCTACCGGGGAACCGGCAAGTACTTTTAAATCTACAACAACTTGCGGACTCCTGCCACTCTCCTGCTTGCGTTTGTCACGACGTGCGGGCAGTAGATTCCACATTGCATGCTTTTATATTAGCGTTAGGAGAGTTTCCCAGATTGCCGGTGGAGGGTTGGCCTTTTGAATAATTCAGCGTGCTTCTCGCTTCTGCCTCTCGCGTTTCTTCTGTCCGTTCCTTGTGTCGCCCAGGACTCTACGGCTCAGCCCAAGGGAGAGCAGATCCCGGCCCCTCCCTGCGCTGTTGTTCCGGACTGGGATTCGGTGCGAGCTTCCACCTGCGCCAGGACCGACGTAGAGCAGTGGTTGTCGGACATCCAACACTGGCGCGCGGAACACCGTCTTCGCATTGGCTATGATGGCTCGGAGTATGCCAGGAAGGAACTGCAGTGGGCGCAGTCCAGCTTCGTTCAGACGCAAATGATGGTCCACGATCGCTTCTTTTATGATCCGGTGGCACGGCAATACACCGTGGCGCGCTATTTGGACGATCTGGCCACGCGCTACGGTGGCATTGACAGCGTACTTGTGTGGCCCACGTACCCCAATCTTGGCATTGACAGCCGCAATCAATACGACATGTTTCGCGACCTTCCCGGCGGCATTTCCGGGATGAGGCGCGCGGTCGACGAGTTTCGGCAGCGAGGCGTTCGCGTGCTCTTCCCGGTCATGATGTGGGACCAGGGAACCCATGACGAAGGCGTATCCAACTGGGAAGCTACCTCCCGCTACCTGGCGCAAATCGGCGCTGACGGAATTAATGGAGACACCCTGGATGGAATGGCACGCGTGTTTCGCACCGCTTCCGACAAACTGGGGCATCCGCTAGTGCTGGAACCGGAGCTGGCGTTGGGCTCCAACGAGATGCTCGCGTACAACAACATGACCTGGGGCTATTGGACGTACGATTTTGCTCCTTCGGTAAGCACCTATAAGTGGCTGGAGCCTCGCCATATGGTGCACATCTGTGACCGCTGGGCCCACGATCATCGCGACGATCTGCAATCGGCTTTCTTCAATGGCATCGGTTTTGAAAGCTGGGAAAACATCTGGGGGATCTGGAACCAGATGACGCCCCGCGATGCCGAAGCCTTGCGGCGGATGGCCATGATTGAACGCGCTTATCGTTCGCTACTCCAGAGTCCGCAATGGGAACCACACACTTTCGCCGAGCAGTTCGGCGTTTTCGCCAGCAAATGGCCCGGCGCGGGGTCTACCCTTTGGACCGTTGTGAATCGTAACCACTATGCCGTGACTGGGCGCCAGCTGATCGTGCCCTACCAGGAAGGCGCGCGCTACTTTGACCTGTGGAAGGGTGTAGAGATCAATCCGGTTAAGGAGGGTGGCAGTTCGGTTCTGAACTTTGAACTGGAGGAAGACGGGTACGGGGCGGTGCTTGAAACCACCTCTCCCGATCATTCCCTGGACACGCTGCTGCAAACCATGCACCAGCTCAGCGCGAAGCCCTTGAATAGCCTTTCCGGGAAATGGGTTGCGCTTCATCAGCAACTCGTGAACGTGCCGGAAACCACTGCACTTTCAGAGACTCCCCGAGACATGGTTCGCATCCCCGAAGCAGACTTCGTGTTTCGAGTGAACGGGATTGAAATCGAGGGTATGAATGACGAAGGCGTCGACGTGCAGTACCCGTGGGAGCCTTCGCCGCGCCGGTTTCATGAAAGCAAATTGCACATCAAATCCTTCTGGATCGATGTACACCCGGTTACCAATGCTGAGTTCAAGAGATTCCTCGATGCCGCGCACTATCACCCCGCCGACGACCACAACTTCCTCAAGGATTGGTCCGGCGATAATTATCCCGAGGGCTGGGCCAATAAGCCGGTCACCTGGGTTTCTCTGGAGGACGCCCGGGCCTACGCCAAGTGGGCGGGCAAGCGCTTGCCCCACGAATGGGAGTGGCAGTACGCCGCGCAAGGCAACGATGGGCGGACCTACCCTTGGGGCAATGCCTGGGATCCGGAGGCCGTGCCGCAGGTGGATCGTGGCCGCGACCTGCAACCCGCCGCCGACGTAACCTCTCATCCGAAAGGCACCAGCCCATTCAGCGTAGTGGATATGGTCGGCAACGTCTGGCAGTGGACCGATGAATATAGCGATGAGCACACCAACGCGGCCATTCTTCGCGGGGGCAGCCATTATCAACCGCAGGGCTCACGGTGGTATTTTCCGCAAGGCTATAAGCTGTCCGAACATGGAAAGTATCTGCTGATGGCACCGAGTGTGGACCGTTCCGGAACCATCGGCTTTCGCTGCGTTGCGGATATTTCGTGAAAGGTGCGTTTAGCGCTGGCGAATTTCTTGGAAATGGAAGGTCACGGTGCTGTTCACAAAGGATGGCGTAGTGGAGGGCGGGATGAGGATACGCGCGACCGATTTTGCGCCGCCGTTGTTCACAAGTGCGGCACCATCGACGGAACTGATCTGCTGCGGGTTCCAAAGAGAAAGATCGTAGGTTCGGCCGGACATTCCGGAAATCACAACGGAAAGCGAATCCCTGTTGGCGGACCAAGTCTCCGATAGCACGCGCAAGCCCTGGCTGTTTTCGCCGAGCATCGGCAGAACCGATTGGTAGGAGAAGCTAAAATCGTTTTTGAGGCGAACGCGAATAGTGTTGGTCTTGGCGCTGAGCGGAACATGAACCAGCACATGTTGATCGACTTCGTTGGGCACAACCCGGAATTCGACCGCGCGGCCATTTAGCTGTACTCCAATTACCTTTGCGCGAAGGCTCAACGCCGGTTCGAAATTCAAGATGAAATTGTCTCCGCCGGTTTGAGCAACCTCCAAAGTGATGTCGGTGGTTGTCCTGCTGTATCGAAGGTCGACGTGTGTGGCGCCGATGGCAACATGGCGGATGGCAAAGGAAGACCAATCCGCGGGCGGGTGAGGCGAAAACGTGAGGGTGCGGGCGAGAGCATCCCGTTCAAGCCCGAACAAGCCCCGCAGCAGCGGACTGATGACCATTGCCGCGGACCAGATCTGATGCGGCGAGCTGGTGGACAGCTGTTCGTAGCTGGTTCCGGAAAGCAGCTCGGTGACGTGGCCCAATGAGCCATCGAGGGCCAGTAACGCATTCGATCGCAGATTCTGGTAGGCGGGATGGACGCGATGGTAACGGTATTCGCCGACCGCAGCCCAGCCGGTGAATAGCGGCCACACCGAGCCGAAGTGATAACCTTGGCCGCTGAACTTGGGGGAGGCCGATGAAATGATGCGCATGCCCCAATCGGTTTGATGCTCCGGGGCGGCTAATTGCGTGAGCGTAGTGTTGGCTTTGTTCTCCTCGAGCATGCCAAACCACATCGGCACGGTGGACTCAACGCTAAGCTCGTCCACAGGCCGATTGTCATGGTCGAGAGCGAAAGCAAAGTGGCCTTTGCCGGGAAGCCAAAAAGATTCGTTGATTTTGGATTGTTGTTGCGCGAAAAGCTGGTCCAAGTCTGCAGTAGATTCCTGCTGACCGGTGCTGCGCGCCAGATTAGCGAGAGCGTGCAACGCTTCGGTGCCGAGCGCGGTTTGGTACAACTCGGTCTTCACGGGAAGCAACGGGCCGCCCTCAACCCAGCCATGGCCGACTCCTTCGTTCCTCGGGAAACCCTGGGCATCCCAAGTTGAGCGCAGAAATTGGTAGGCCTTCCAAATGCTGGGCCACTGTTCCTTCACGAACGCAGCGTCACCGCTGTGCAACAGGTAATCATTCATGGCGATGATGTAGAGAGGGGTGGCGTCAGCGGAAGCGTATGCGTATGGGAAGTTCTTGAACCAGTCGATGTAACCGGCAGCTTGAGAAATTTCGTGCGGAATCTTGCCGTCGTCTCGTTGGAACTTGCTGATGAACGCCAGAGCCGTGCGCGTCGTGTCGGTGTCGCCCTCGGCATCCAGAGCGAAAGAGGTCCACAGCGCGTCACGACCGAAAAACCACGCGAAACCCGGCCGTTGGCCGGTGCCGGAAGTGCGGTAGCCGGCAATCAGGCCGGTGCCGAGCTGAGGATTGCGGACTAAACCCTGAACTACGCTGATGCGCGCCCAGTCGTAGGCTTGCTGTAATTGCGCGTCGGGAAGATCCAATGCCACGGTGCTGTTAAGGTAGTCGCGATAGTAGGCGGAAGACTGTTGCAGCAAGTCCGGCCAGTGAGCGATGAGCCTGTGGAAGGTGCTGGTGGCGTCTTCCAGCCCTTGGTTGGAAGCGGCGATGGCGACAATTTTAGTGTCGCTGCCTTTGGAGGTAACGCCCAGGCGAAAGGAGCTCTCTTGGTGCTGGTAATAGTTGGTTTCGTAACTGGAATGAGCGTCGACGGCGGTTGGGGAACCGATCAGTCCGGCAAAACGGTGACTTTCTTCTCCGAACTGAAAAGAGCGGCCGTCGGTGGCGAGTTCTTCGTAAGCGTCCCCCAGCGCTCCGGGCCATTCGAGCTGAAAATCGTCCAGGAAATCGATTTCAATTTCGACGGGCTGCTCGGTTTGCACATCGAATAGCACGAGCGCTCCACTTTCCTGCACGGGGACGAAAAAAGTTTCGTGAATGGTGAAGTTGTCCCCGGAATAGCGAATGGTGGCGGATTCTGGATGCACCTGTAAGGAACGGGCTAAGGACTCGGCGGGAATAGCTTGGCCGTCGATGTGACACACCACATGGAAATTACGGAACAGCTTCAGCGGGTAGACCCAGGCCTCCATCCGGCCCTGCTCATCGCCTAACAAGGCAGCGCGCTGGCCGGTGATGGGCAGAAACTCCCAGGCGCGAAGGGGGCGCGACAGTTGCAGCGAGTCTGCCCTTGCGGAGCGAACGGAAGGCTGGCACCAAGCCGGAACCGCTGAAGTCAGAAAAAGGACGAGCCAGGCGAACGTCGTGGAAAAAGCCCCCCGCGAACGACCCTGTCGGTAGGTCATGCTTCACCGGCAACCACCGGGTTGCGCAACACTCCCAGATTTTCGATTTCGATCTCGACAATATCGCCCGGCTTCAAAAAGATGGGTGGCTGGCGAAATACGCCGACGCCCTCAGGAGTGCCGGTAGCGATGATATCGCCGGGTTCCAGGGTGATGCTGGCGGATATAAATTCGATCAACTCTGGAACCCGGAAAATCATTTTGGAAGTGTTGGAGTCTTGCAAGGTTGTGCCATTCACGCGGGCGAAAATGCCAAGCGCGTGGGGGTCGGGCACATCGTCGCGGGTGGTCAAGTAAGGACCGATGGGGCAGAAAGTGTCGCAAGATTTACCGCGCACCCATTGTTTGTCGGCAAACTGCCAAGTTCGAGCCGAGACGTCGTTCAAGGGCATGTAACCGGCCACGTATTGCAGTGCATTGGCGGCGGTGATGCGCTTGCCCTTTTTGCCGATGACGACGGCAAGCTCGGCCTCGTAGTCGACCTGCTTGTCCCCCTCGGGAATGATGATGGGATCGCCGGGTCCAGAAATACTGGTGTTGAACTTTGCGAAGAGGATGGGAGTTTTCGGAACCTCCTTGGCGCCGGCTTCCATGGAGTGGTCGCGATAGTTCAGTCCCACGGCAATGATTTTTCCGGGGTGCGGAATGGGAGTGCCCAGAGTGACGTTGGAAAGCGGGATAAAGCTGGCGGGCGAGGCTTCTTGGATCAGCCGTTGGGCCTGCTGAAAAACCACCTCGCCTGCTGAGAGAAACGAAGACATCTCGGTGAAAGGCTGGGATTGAATTCCCGCATTCGTTGCCGCGGCTTCCAATGGAATTATCCCGCGATCGGTAATTGCCCCGAGGCGGGGCAATCCGGCACTTCCCTGATAACGCGCCAGACGCATGAAGCTCTCCCTGACCAGAAGTCGCTATGCATTTTAGCGAGAGTTGTCACCGCCATACGAGACAAAAAATGCGGGCCGCGCCGGATGTGAATGAATGCTTTGCTGCGGATCGTTCTGTAGCGCTATGCTAATAGCGGTTTGCGGTTCTCCTCGCCCCCCTTTCCACGCACTGCGACGAGGAAGAGCAGGCTGTCGCCCACCGCAGTTAATTGGGAGGAATTCCCATGTCTCAGAATGACCAAATGATTGTTGTTACCGGGGCGGGAGGTTTCATCGGGGGCCATTTGGTTTCTGCTCTTCGGGCCCGTGGGCACCGGGCTATCCGGGCCGTCGATATCAAGCCGGCAAGGGATTGGTACCAGCGGTTCGATGATGTCGAGAACCTCTCATTGGATTTGAATCTGAAGGAGAATTGCGAAGCCGCGGCACGCGGCGCATACGAAATCTACAACCTTGCCGCCAACATGGGGGGCATGGGCTTTATCGAGAAGCATAAAGCATTGTGCATGCTATCGGTCCTGATCAACACGCACATGCTACAGGCCTCGGTCAAACACAACGTGGCGCGTTATTTTTATTCGTCTTCTGCATGCGTGTACAACGCCGAGAGGCAGAAGACCTTCGAGGCGCCATCCTTGAAAGAGGAGGATGCCTATCCGGCGATGCCGGAGGACGGTTATGGCTGGGAGAAGTTGTTTTCTGAACGAATGTGCCGGCACTTCCGGGAAGATTTTGGAGTGCGCACCAGGATGGCCCGCTTCCACAACGTATATGGCCCGTGGGGCACGTGGTATGGCGGAAGAGAGAAGGCTCCCGCAGCCATTTGCCGGAAGGTGATCGAAGCCAAACTGAAAGGGAAGCAGGAAATCGAGATTTGGGGAAGCGGCGAGCAGACGCGCAGTTTCATGTACATCGATGATTGCCTGAAGGGAATCAGCATGATTATGGAATCGGAGATCGTGGACGCGATCAATCTGGGTTCCTCCGAGTCTGTGACCATCAATCAACTGGTCGACATCACCGAAGAGATTGCCGGCATGCAACTGAAGCGCAAATACGACCTGAGCGCGCCGAAAGGGGTCAATGGGCGGAACAGCGATAATACTCGGATTCGAAAACTGCTCCACTGGGAACCAGATACTCCGCTGCGCGTGGGCATAGAAAAAACTTACCGGTGGATTTATGACCAGTACCGTGCCAGGGAGCGAGGAGAAGCAGGTGTCGTTCGGGAGGTAGCTGTTGAGGGCCAATAAGCGCGTGCCGTCGTACGCCGGCGGTCATTGTCCGGTAAAACCTCACATCGATCCATTACTTCGCTACTATGTTTGCCCGTTAAGTGACTGGAGATTGTCTTTAGATCGCGGTACACTCGCCGCAGGACATGTCGAGGAAAACGAAGTCCACTCACAAGGCCGCCAGTATCTATGATGTAGCCCGGGAAGCCCGCGTATCGGTGTTCACCGTTTCGGCGGTGGTCAACAAAAAGAAACACGTCGGGAAAAAACTGCAAGAGCGGGTCGAAGCCGCAATCCGCAGACTGAACTACCGCCCCAATCTGCTGGCACGCAGCCTGGCCAAACAGCGGACCCACACGATTGGAATGATCATTCCGGACATTGCCAATCCTTTTTTCCCCATCGTGGTTCGCGGGGCGGAAGACGCCGCTCAGAAGCACGGCTACAACCTGCTGCTGTGTAACAGCGATGACAGCCAGACGAAAGAAGAAAATGCCCTGGAAGTGCTGCTGGCGAAGCGGGTCGATGGAATCTTGTTGACCAAAATCGTCAGCAAAGTAAGCCCGTCGCTGCATCAGATGATGCAGGAGATGAAGGTGCCGATTGTGTTGATGATGCGCACGGCGCCGGATATCTCCAAAGACGCGGTGGTCGCGGATGATTATCAAGGAGCCTACGATGCGGTGTGCCATCTGGCTAGCGTTGGAAGAAAGCGGATTGGCTTGCTGGCCGGACCGGGAAACGTCAGCAACAGCAAGGCGCGATGGCAGGGATATTGCGACGCCCTGGAGGAAAAGGGTCTCGCCTACGATCCGGAGTTGGTGATTCGGGGAGACTACCGGATGGAGTCGGGATATCGCGTGGGTAAAGTTTTGTTAGCGCGCCAGCCAGACGCGCTATATGTGGCGAATTTCCTGATGACCGTGGGACTGCTCAGAGCCGCGGAAGAAAGTGGACTACGGTGTCCCGAAGACTTTGGTCTGGTCAGCTTCGAAGACTATCCGTGGCTGGCCATTTCGCATCCCAGGTTAACCGCGGTAGAGCCGCCGAAGTATGAATTGGGTCAAGAAGCCGTCGAACTGCTGATGGAGCGCATCGCGGGGAAAACAGGGCGCGGAGTGTTGAAGAAGCTTAAGCCCGAACTGCGAGTGCGGGAATCCTGCGGGTACAAGGCAACAGAAAGTTCCCAGCTACGGAACGCAGAGTCAGCAGTGCCCACGAAATCAGTTTGAATCTATAGCATCCCGGACACACCCAACGAACAGGCTAGAGACTCAATGCTCCGGAGTAGACCAGGCGGGCTTTTCCGGTGTCTCCGCGTTCGATGCGGCCGATTCTGAAGAATTTCTCACGGCGGCGCTTTAGATCCGCCTCGGCGTTCTTGACGTGTTCGGCGGGCACGATCACGATCATGCCGATGCCCATGTTGAAGGATTGCAGCAGTTCGTCGGTGTCGATTTCTCCCAACTTGGCCAGATACTTGAAGATTTGCGGCACCGGCCACGCGTCCAGATCGATGATGGCTTTGACGCCGCTGGGCAGCACGCGCGGCAAATTTCCAGGGATGCCTCCACCGGTAATGTGGGCCATAGCCGAAACCCAGCTCTTGGTAAGCAGGTTTTTGACAGCGGGGGCATAACAGACGTGCGGCTTCAAGAGTTCCGCGCCAATTTTGTTTCCCACTTCGGCAACGTAGGTATCGGGTTTGAGCTTGGCCACTTCGAAAGCCAGTTTGCGCGCCAAAGAATAGCCGTTGGTGTGCAGACCTGCCGAGGGCAGACCCAACAACGTGTCGCCCGGCTTCACCGCTTTGCCGGTGAGAAGTTTCTTGCGTTCCACGGCGCCGACGATGAATCCCGCCAGGTCGTACTCACCGGGAGGATAAAAGCCGGGCATTTCCGCGGTTTCTCCGCCAATCAAGGCGCAGCCGGCTTTGCGACACGCACGGCTCATGCCGTCGACGAGTTGCTCGACCACATTGGGCTCGAGCTTGCCCATAGCCAAATAATCGAGAAAAAACAGCGGCTCGGCGCCTTGCACTAAAATGTCATTCACGCAGTGATTGACCAGATCGCCGCCCACGGTGGAATGCACACCCATCGCCGTGGCGATCTTGAGTTTGGTGCCGACACCATCGGTACTCGACACCAGGACCGGCTCGCTCCAGCGCTTCCCGTCCAAGGCAAATAATCCGCCGAAGCCACCAATGCCTCCCAAGACCGCGGGTGAAAAAGTTTTGCTGGCGAGATGACGGATGCGCTGTTTAGCGTCATCGGCGACAGCTATGTTCACTCCTGCGTCGGCGTATTTCATGTTCAGGGCCTTCACGTCTCTCTGGAATTTTTACGTTGCAACGGATGCGCAGCTTGGACACTAAAAGGCATCAGGGCCCGGGTAGCCACAACGGCACTCATTTGACAACCCACACTTTGGACGGTCCACTTCTCGGTTGCCACACCCCTGCAGCCGGGTATGCCAGGGCCGCCTACAGCTTAAAACACATGGAATAGTCTTCGCCAGCGAACAGTTCCGGGATGAATCAGAGCGTTGAGGTAGGCCTCAAACCGCGCTCCGATATCGCCGTTCCATGCATCGCGCGGCGCATCCAGCGACATGTAAATAATGACTGGAGTTCCGAGGATGTCCTTACGCGGAACGCAGCCCCAGAAACGGCTGTCGTAGGAGTTGCCACGGTTGTCGCCCATGACGAAGTAGCAATCATCCAGCACACGATACGGGAGCCTGGTTACCTCATAGCCGATGGGCGCTTGTCCCGCAGGGGCGGGTTCGCTTGGACCCAGGGTGTAGCTTTCCTGCAGCTTTTTCCCGTTGACCCACACGGCGCCATCGCGAATGTCGACAACGTCGCCCGGCAGGCCGATAACGCGCTTGACATAGTCGGGCTGGCTGGGATCGAAAGGAGGTTTGAAGATGATGATCTGTTGGCGCTTTGGATTTCGCCAAAGTGGCACATGAATGTTGGTAAAAGGAATGCCGGCATCGTAGCCGATGCGGCTCATGATCAGGTGATCGCCGATCAGCAGAGTGTTCTCCATGGAACCGGAAGGAATGACCCGGGCCTGCCCCAGAGTGCCGTTGATCAGCAGGAATGCCAGAATCACCCAGAACCAAGCGATTACCTCGCTCTTGACCCGATCGCTCATGGAGGGGCTGGCGGCCTTCTCTTGCTTTCTTGGTTTGACGGTTGCTGCGTCAGCTTTCACGATTCATCCTAGCCCGCCCTAAGCGGCGAAGCATCACCGCGGCGGAGTGGCTGCAATTAAAATGTCTCGAACAATCTCTTCCAGCGGACCCTGCTGGGATGCAGCAAAGCCTCGGCGTAAGCCAGGAAGCGCTCGCTCAGACCTCCGTTCCAGGCCTCTTCCGGTGCGTCCACGGACATATAGATGGTCACTGGGGTGCCGATGATGGCGTCACGCGGCACGCAACCCCAGTAGCGGCTGTCATACGAGTTGCCGCGATTATCGCCCATAACGAAGTACTCTCCCTTAGGCACCGTGAGAGGCAGCCCGGGAAAAGAGGGCAGCATTTCAGGGCGCGGAGGCAGTTGCGTGGCTCCAATCGTATAGGTTTCCACTAATTTGCGCCCGTTGATCCACACGGAGCCGTCGTGAATATCAACGGTCTCTCCCGGTAAGCCGATGACGCGCTTGATCAAGTCCGGTTTGGTGTGGTCGTACGGTGGATGAAAGATCACCATCTGCAGCCGCTTGGGATTTCGCCACAACGGGACGTGGATGTTGGTAAAGGGAATGCCGGCATCATAACCGATGCGGCTCATGATTAGATGATCGCCGATCAGCAGAGTGTTCTCCATGGAACCGGAAGGAATAATCCGGGCCTGCCCCACGGTGCCATTGATCAGCAGGAACACCAGAATAACCCAGAACCACGCGATCATTTCCTGCTTCATGCGTGAGCGCAATGGAAAGGCGCCGTGATCCTTGCGCTCGTTTGTTTTGGCGTCAGCCTTCACGTTCCACCGTTACCGGTTCCTTCAGTTTCAGGGCCCCATTCTCTTCCTTAACCTCTAACTGCACCAGGTCCGTTGGGTAAAGGCCGGTGTAGCAGGAGGTGCAGAACTGGCCATCCTGGTCGTTCACCGCTTGACGCAATCCCGCGAGAGAAAGATAGCCGAGCGAGTCCGCGCCCAGATACTTACAAATCTCTTCCGGTGAATGGGAGGAGGCAATCAGTTCTTCCTTGGTCGGTGTGTCTACGCCGTAGTAGCAGGGCGAAATTGTTGGCGGACAACTGATGCGCATGTGCACTTCCTTGGCGCCCGCCTCGCGCATCAAGCGCACCAGCTTCCGGCTGGTGGTGCCGCGTACGATCGAGTCGTCCACCAATACGACGCGTTTGCCTTCCAGTAAGTTCCGCACCGGATTCAGTTTCAGCTTGACGCCGAAGTTGCGGATGGCCTGGGAAGGCTCAATAAAGGTACGCCCAATGTAGTGGTTTCGTATCAGGCCCATCCGGAAGGGAATCTTCGATTCCAGCGAGTAGCCGATAGCGGCGGGAACGCCGGAGTCGGGTATGGGCACCACCATGTCCGCTTCCACGGGATGCTCGCGGGCCAGCAACCGGCCCAGCATCTCGCGCGACTCGTTCACCGAACGCCCAAAAACGGTGCTATCGGGCCGGGAGAAGTATACGTGCTCGAAGATGCAAAATTGGTGAGGCTTTGCCTGGCTGAAGCGGATGGACTCGATTCCAGAGCGGGAAATCCGCAACATTTCGCCCGGTTCGACGTCACGCAGATATTCCGCGTTCATCAGATCGAAGGCGCAGGTTTCCGAAGCCACCGACCAGGCCACGCTGCCGTCCGCGGTGATGACTTTGCCCAGCGCCAGGGGACGAAAGCCGCGTGGATCGCGCACCGCGTACATTTCTTCCGGCGTCAGCACCAGCAGCGAATACGCGCCTTCGACCTGGTTCAGCGCATCGCCGAGGGCGGCGGAAAAGTTGCGCGCCTGGGAACGAGCGATCAGGTGCACAATGACTTCGGTGTCGCTGTTGGTTTGGAAGATCGAGCCGCGATGCTCCAAGCGGCGCCGGTGCTCCAGAGCATTGGTCAGGTTGCCGTTGTGAGCCACCGCGATCTTGCCCTTGTTGCAGTCGATCATGATCGGCTGAGCGTTCAGCAGAGCCTTATCGCCCGCCGTGGAATAGCGCGTATGCCCAATGGCGCTGGCGCCCTTTAGTTTGCGCAAAACGCTGGGCTGAAAAATCTCTTCTACTTCCCCCATAGCCTTGTGCATGTTCAGATCGCAGCCCGTGCTGGCGACAATGCCGGCGGATTCCTGCCCGCGATGCTGCAGCGCGTAGAGACCGAGGTAGGTGAGGTTGGCGGCTTCCGGATGGCCATAGACGCCAAACACGCCACATTCGTCGTGAAATCGGTCGTCCGCGTATGCCACTTTACTGATCATGGGATTTTCAGGTTGCGCTCGAGCGAGTGATCCCAGACGTCCCGCAGCGCTGGAACGGAGGCTGCAATCACGGCGCGCCCTTTATATTCGATGCGCAGAGTATTGTCACGCGTCACCTTTCCGATTGGGCGCGCCCCTACTTGATATTGTCGCGCAGTCACCAGAATGGCGGCAACTTGCTCCGGTCTTGCTGAAACCACGGCCCGAGCGCCGCGCTCGCCGAATAGGGCGTGTTCCGCAGGAGTCTCACCATCGACATTTATGTGCGCGCCCAGCTCATTAGCTGCAAAGCAAGACTCGGCGAGGGTCACGGCTAAGCCACCATCGCTTATATCGTGTGCGGACTGAAGAGTGCCCGCCTGGGCCAGGGTCACAAGGCAATCGATCAAACGCTTTTCGGCCGGCAAGTCGATTGCCGGTGGCGCTCCCGCGACGATTCCGCCGATCTTCTTGGCATACTCGGAGGACGAGAACTCGCGTGCGCCATCGCCGGAGATTGCTTCGGCGTCTTTGTCTCCCATTCCATCGAGCAGCAAGAGCAGGTGGCCCTCCTCGCGGAAGGTCATCTTGAGAACGCAGTTGGCATCCTCGAGAATCCCAAGCAAGCCGATCACCGGGGTGGGATAGATGGACTTGCCCAGAGTCTCATTGTAGAAACTGACATTCCCGCCGGTAATCGGCGTGCCGAGAATCGAGCAAGCCTCGGCCACTCCGTCGATGGTTTCCGAGAATTGCCACATCACTTCCGGCTTCTCGGGGCTGCCGAAGTTCAGGCAATTGGTTACGGCAATGGGCCGCGCGCCGCTGCTGGCCACGTTGCGTGCCGCCTCGGCCACGGCGTGCATAGCGCCGATCCTGGGATTCAATTGACACCAACGGCCATTGCCATCGGTGGCCAAGGCCAGCGCGCGTTTTGTCTCTTTGACGCGCACGACGGCGGCGTCACTCGCACCCGGACCGGCCAGAGTGTTGGTACGAACCATGCTGTCGTACTGTTCGGTGATCCACCCCTTGGAGGCAATCGTCGGTGAGGCAAGGAGCTTGGTGAAGTTCGCGGTCAGGTCCGTTCCCTCAGGGGCGAACATGAACCAATCCTTGTTCGTTTCTTGTCGCGGCTCGGGCGCGGCGATGGGCCGGTTGTACACAGGTCCTTCTTCGGCCAAAGCATGCGCGGGAATTTGTGCCGCCAATTTCCCATGGTCCTTGACTACAAGCAGCCCCCCATCGACGACCTGGCCCACCACGGTTGCGTCCAGTCCCCACTTCTTGAATACCGACAGCACTTCGTGCTCACGACCTTTTTCGGCGACCAACAGCATGCGTTCCTGCGACTCGCTGAGCATGATTTCGTAAGGCGTCATGCCGGTTTCCCGCTGCGGTACTCTTGCCAGATCAATTTCGATGCCGGTCCCGCCGCGGGAAGCCATCTCGCAGGTCGAACAAGTCAGTCCAGCTGCCCCCATATCTTGAATGCCCACGACCGCGCCGGTCTTCATAGCCTCGAGGCACGCTTCCAGCAGCAATTTTTCCATGAACGGGTCGCCCACTTGCACGTTGGGCCGCTTCTGTTGCGACTCTTCTGTGAACTCGGCGGAAGCCAGCAGAGAAGCTCCGTGTATTCCGTCACGGCCGGTTTTCGCGCCAACGTAAATCACGGGATTGCCAACGCCCCTGGCTTTCGCCAAGAAAATTTCTTCTTTGCGGGCAATGCCCAAAGCCAACGCATTCACCAGAGGGTTTTGCGAATAGCACGGTTCGAATGCCACTTCCCCGCCAACCGTAGGCACACCAAAGCAATTGCCGTAGCTGCCGATTCCCCGGATGACACCATCCAAGATGCGGCGATTCTTGCGCAGCTCTTCTTCGTTCGCCCCCGTGGCGGCAGCTTGGTGACTGTTGCCGCCGATCTCTCCAAAGCGCAGGGAATCCAGCACGGCAATGGGCCGGGCCCCCATGGTGAAAATGTCGCGAAGTATGCCGCCAACTCCGGTGGTAGCTCCCTGAAATGGCTCGACGTAGCTGGGATGGTTGTGCGATTCGATCTTGAACGCCGCTACTAGTCCGTCGCCGATATCCACCACCCCGGCATTTTCTCCGGGCCCTTGCACCACCAGCTTCCCGCGCGTGGGCAAGCGCTTCAGGTGTACTTTGCTGGATTTGTAGGAGCAGTGCTCGCTCCACATCACACTGAAAATACCCAGCTCGGTGATGTTGGGGTCGCGCCCCAATATGTTCTGGATGCGGGCGTACTCATCGCGGGTGATGCCGTGCTCCGCCACAATCTCGAGAGATACCTTAATTTCTGTTTGCGCCGTGGCCATTGGTTGAATCCCGTGCTGAAGTCTAAAACCTTGTCATTTGGAGCGCGCCGAGAAATCGGCTGTTTCGAATGAGTGTAACTCGGGTCCAAAAAAATCGGGGCACGTCGAATCGTGCCCCAGTGCAAATTCTGTTCAGGATACTGTACTGGCGCGGGCGGGTCACGCGGTCGCCTTTGCCGCGCCCACTAGCGCCTCGATCATGGAGCGGAAGATCACCAGTCCATCATTGGAATCCAAAACTTCTTCTACAGCGCGCTCGGGATGCGGCATCAGGCCGGCGACGTTCCGGGCACTGTTGCAGATTCCCGCAATGTTCGCGGTAGAGCCATTAGGATTCCCCGCGCTGTCGTCTTTTCCGCCCGCAGTGGTATAGCGGAACAAAACTTGGTGACGCTTCTCGAGTGCCTTCAGGGTCGGGTCGTCGCAGGTGTAATTTCCGTCACTGTGGGCGATCGGAATGGTCAGAATCTGGCCCTGCTGCGCCGCGCAGGTGAACGGGCTATTGGTCTCTTCGACACGAATATGCACGTGCTTGCAGATGAAGCGCAGGCCAGCATTGCGCATCATGGCGCCGGGCAGCAGCCCTGCCTCCAGTAGAATCTGAAAGCCGTTGCAAATTCCCAGCACCAGGCCCCCGCTGTTGGCGAACCTTTCTACCGATTTCATCACCGGGGAAAAGCGGGCGATCGCTCCGGTTCGCAGATAGTCGCCATAGGAAAAGCCGCCCGGCAGGATGATGGCATCGCAGTGATGCAAGTCTTCGGACTGATGCCAGATAAATTCCACCGGCTTGTGCAGTACGTGGCCGATGGCATGGTAGGCGTCGTGATCACAGTTAGACCCGGGGAAGACTACGACTCCGAATTTCATGACACACCTCCGGGTTTTCCTTCGGAAAAGCTATTTTATCACACGAAAGAATGGCCGAAGACGCGAAACGGAAGCCGGGCGATGTTCAGCGCCGCTTCTTGGAATGCTTTTTTGGTTTTTCGGCGGCGGCCAACTCGCGTCGTTTCTTACTGGCCCAACCCTTTTTATTGACTTGGCGGCCCCGGGCGATCCCCAACGCATCGGCAGGCACGTTTTCGGTGATGGTCGATCCCGCGGCGACGTAAGCGCCGTCGCCAATCCGCACCGGAGCCACCAGGGCTGTGTCGGTGCCGATGAAAGCTTTGTTGCCGATGATCGTTGGGTGCTTATGAAAGCCGTCGTAGTTACAGGTGATGGTTCCCGCGCCGATGTTGGTTTTGGTACCGATCTTGGCGTCGCCGATATAGGAAAGATGTGGAACCTTGCTGCCCTCGCCGACGGTGCTCTTTTTCAGTTCCACGAAGTTCCCGATTTTGGCGCCGCGCTTGACGCGCGACTCCGGGCGCATGCGCGCAAACGGGCCGGCAATCACCTGCGAGTCGATGCGGCTGGCAGTAATCACACAATGCGGTTCCATGATCACCTCGTCGCCGAGCACCGAGTCGTGAATGACGCAGCCAGTCTTCACGGTGCAACGGGCGCCGATAGTTGTTTTTCCCAGGAGCTGCACACACGGCTCGATCACCGTATCTTCGCCAACGACCACGTCTGGGTCGATGAGCACGGTTTCAGGCAACTGAATGGTGACGCCGTCACGCATAAGCGCAGCCCGTTTCCATTCGCGGAAAGTGTGGTCTACCGCGGCCAAATCGGCGCGGGTATTGCAACCCAGAATCTCGCGAGAGTCCGGTGCGAGCTCCGCCAGAACGGTTTCGCCCTTGGAGTTCATCGCCCCAATCACATCAGTCAGGTAAATCTCGCGATGCTGATTGTTAGGCTTGACCTGCGCCAGGGCCGGCCAAAGCTTCGCGGTGGTGAAGCAGTACACGCTGGAATTAATCTCGTTGAGTTCCTGCTGCTCGGCGGTCAACTGCGACTCTTCGACGATCGCGGCAACCGTGTCGCCACCCTTGCGTATAATGCGCCCGTAGCCGGAAGGATCGGCCAGCACCGCGGTCAAGATACTCGCGGCCGCTTGGCCGGTTTTGTGATTCTGGATCAGCGCGCGAAGAGTTTCGGTGCGTACCAGCGGGGCGTCGCCAGGCACAACCAGGGCATATTTGGCGCTGCCAATCGCCCGTTTCGCCACCAACAGAGCATGACCGGTGCCATTCTGCGGCTGCTGCACTACCGTTTCCGCGCCCAAGGGCTCGACGATTTCTTGCACTTTCTCGCCTTGATGCCCCACCACGACAATGGTTTTCTTAGGCTTGACTCCCACGCACGATCGAACCACATGTTCCACCAGAGGCCGCCCGCCGGCAGCGTGCAGCACCTTGGCCAGGCTGGATTTCAGGCGGGTTCCTTTGCCTGCGGCCAAAACCACAATCGCCACATCTTTGTGCTTGGTCATATCGAGAGCATTGTCCCGTGCCCGGTAGTGTTTGACAATGGTGACATATCGGCTTTTGTTCTCACCCCAGCACTAGACGGGCATCACAATCTGAGCTAGATTCGCATGAAAGACAACTCCTGTTAACCTTTTCGGAATTTCACTCGAGGAGTAAGTCCGCCCATGAACTGTCCCTACTGCTCGGAAAGTATTGCCGATAATGTGCAGTTTTGTCCAAAGTGCGGCACGCAGATGGGTTCGCCCCTGCCGGGCTCTCCTGCGTATCATGCGCCGCTTCCTGCGGGTTTCGTTGCACCAACCAGCGGCAAGGCCATCGCCAGCCTGATCACCGGAATTTTCTTCTTCTTTTTACCTGCATCCATAGCCGCCGTGATCCTGGGGCATATTTCCCTGTCGGAAATTCGCAAGAGTGCTGGTCGGCTAAGAGGACAAGGCATAGCCACCGCCGGTCTGGTGCTGGGGTATGTTGGCATCGCGGCCATTCCGTTCATTCTAATTATTGCGGCGATCGCTATCCCCAATCTTCTACGCGCCAGGATGGCGGCCAACGAGGCCTCCGCGGTCGGGGCGCTCCGTTCGTACAACTACGCGCTCGGGACCTACGCCGCAGAGTGTCCGAATGTCGGGTATCCTGCTTCGCTGGCGAACCTGGGTCCGGCGGCGAACAGCACGAAGGATTGCAACCATGCGGGCGTGCTTGACAGCGTGCTGGCTGCGGACCTACCGGTCCGTTCCGGTTACACCTTTCACTACACCAGCGGCGATGCCAATAATCTGGGGCAAACCACAACGTTTTCCATTTCCGCAGAGCCGGTAATTCCTGGCAACACGGGAACAAGGTATTTCTTTGCGGACCAAACCGGGGTTATCCGTGCCAGTTCCTCTACGCTGGCCAATGCCGACAGTCCACCTCTGCGCTGACTGCCCTCATCTATCTATAATAAGCGTGCGCCACCCGGCGCGATCTGGATCGTCTCTTGAAACCGTGTCCCTATTGCTCGATGGAGCTTCAAGACGCGGCGATTAAATGCCGCTATTGCCAGCGGTGGCTTGACCCGAGTCTGGATTCCACACTCAATGCCGACGCACCGCCGCTGGTTCTCCCGCCGCGCACGACTGCCGGCTTGGCGATTGCCTCGCTGGTCTGCGGCATATTCTGGGTCTTCGGAATTGGGTCAACCGCCGCTGTGATTATGGGCTATTTAGCACTGCGCCAGATTCGCCGTAACCCGCTTCGCCTCTCAGGTAAGGGCATGGCCATAGCGGGTGTTGTCCTGGGATGGTTGGGCATCTTGGGGGCAGCGTTGATTATTGCTTCGGGTATTTACCTGTGGAAGGCTCACACCAGACAGCCTCAGACGCCCCATTCGCGGCAAGTGCAGTTCACCAGGTCAGCGTCAGCGCTTCCTGGGTCTTCGCTCAGTGCGGGCCTCCAAAAACCTAATCTGCGGCTCTGGCTACCACCTCGCGAACCGTATGCCGTGACGGAGCTCTTTCACGAGTTGTGATTTCCCACGCCGAATGGTCGCCGAGTAACCGGGTTACCAACTGCGTATGTAGCGAATGGCCTGCCTTGCGTGCTTCCACCCGACCAAGGAGAGGTAGCCCGACCAGGGCCAAGTCGCCAATGAGGTCCAGCGCTTTGTGCCGGCCGAATTCGTCGGCGTACCGTAATGGGCCGTTCAGTACATCATCCTTGGTGAGCACAATGGCATTCGCTAAGGATCCACCCCGGATTAGACCCATGGCGCGCAGCGGCTCGATGTCCGTGTCAAAACAGAACGTGCGCGCCCGGGAGAGCACTCGGCGGAAATTTTCAGCGTTCACCACCAGGTCGACTTGCTGCTTGCCGACCAGTGCATGGGCAAAATCGATATAGCACCGGACAGAGAACTCACTGGCGGGATAGATCCCGATCCTTCTGCCGTTCTCCACAACTTCCACGGGTTTGACGAGTTTCAGATAGCGGCGCTTCCGCCGCAGATGACGAACGCCAGCCTGGTCCAGCATTTGCATAAACGCCTCGGCTGATCCGTCGAGAATCGGCAGCTCAATGGCATCAACATCCACAAACACATTGTCGATCCCGCAGGAGTAGATCGCGGCGAGCAAATGCTCGGTGGTGGAAAGCCATACACCCTTTTTCATCAAGCTGGTGGCATAACTGACCCGAGCAATATTGCTACCGTGAGCCTCGATCGGAAACAGGTCCAAATCGGTACGCCGAAACACGATTCCGGTGTCCGCGGGAGCCGGCAGCAGTCTCATTGTGCTGCGAACGCCGGTGTGCAAACCGATGCCGTGCGTTGCGACCTCACGCTTGATGGTTGTCTGAAACATGGGGAGCAGGTATTTCTACGATAGCATAATGTCGAAAAATTGGGGGTAAGTTTGTCTAATGTTTTCAGTGGGTTATGGAAAAGTTGCCACAGAGCGGCCGATTGGGTGTGGTTTTTATACAACAGAGACACCGATTAGGCCTCACTTGCTGCGGTTTTCTGCGGTTCCGGCTTGAAACTACAACTCTTCCCTTCGCGATATCATCGGAATGGTATACTGCCGTTTTCGCGTCTCCAAAGGTGGTGCTGGATGAATCGTGTTGCTCGCTACGGAATCTTAATCGTCTCGATCGTGATTGTGGGTTGGGTCGGAGTTGGGCACGTTCTGGGCCGCACCGCCAATGACAAAGCGTACAAATCTCTGCAGGTCTATAGCGAAGTCTTGCAAAAAATTCAGCAGGACTATGTTGATGAACCGAACATGCACTTGGTGACCACCGGTTCGCTTCATGGACTACTGGAATCTTTGGATTCGGAGTCGAGCTACCTGACGCCGCGTGAATACACCGAGTACAAGGAGAAAACCGCGAATCCCGGTACGGGCGAATCGGGCCTCAACCTGAGCAAGCGCTCTGGCTACATCGTGGTCATTTCGGTACTGCTAGACAGTCCCGCCGAGAAGGCTGGACTGCGCAGCGGAGACTTCCTGGAATCCATCGCCGGATTCACCACACGCGAAATGTCGGTGGGCCAAGCCAAGAACCTGCTGGCTGGACAACCGGGCACCGCCGTTAAGGTGGGAGTGATCCGCCGTGGGCGAACTGATCCGGAGGAGGTCGATATTGTCCGGCAGAAGCTGGTGCAACCGAAACTGATTGTTGAGCGAGTGGAGAACGACACCCTGGCATTGCGCTTTCCCACGTTGGACGCGGGCACGGCGGATGAAGTAAAGGCGCACTTGGTGGAAGCTCAGAAACAGGGAATCTCCCACGTCGTTCTGGATGTGCGTGACTGCGGCCGTGGTTCCGATGCGGAAGCCATCGCTGTAGCTCGACTGTTCATTCCTTCGGGCACGTTGACAACGCTGAAAGGACAGACCGTCGCGGAGCAGGTGTTTACTGCCGATCCGACCAAAGTAGTGTGGAAAGGGCCAGTATCGGTTTTGACGGATGTCTCGAGTGCCGGAGCGGCAGAAGTTCTGGCGTCGGCGTTCGCCAATACCAAGCGCGGCGCGATCGTCGGGGAACGGACGTTCGGTCTGGCGTCGGAGCAGAAGCTGATTCCGCTCGAGGATGGAGCGGCGATTGTCCTAACGGTGGCCAATTACTACAACGCTGACGGGAAATCCATTCTTGAAGAAGGTGTAATCCCCACGGAAGTGGTGCAGGCTTCCTCGTCGATGAATGACGATGGCGACGACGGTGAAGACTCCGGCACCACGGCGGGTGCACAGAAGGAACCGCCAGCGGGACCGAAACCTCTTTCCCCGGACGATCCGGTTCTGCGTAAAGCGCTTGAGCTCTTTCATGCCCCAGCACAGGCCAAGAAGGCTGCTTAATTTCATTGCGTGAATCGTAGGCGCGTTCCACCCGGAAAAAATGTCGCTCACCTGATCCTGACAGCCGTGGTGCTGGTCTGCTTGTGCGCTAGCGGATGCGGGAAGATTCAGTCCATCATTCACTCGCTGCTACGCACCAGTCGCTCGGCAAAGAGCCAGTTTGCCCGGCGGACGCCAGGCACAACGGTATCCGGGCCGCGCTTAGCCATTATTCTCGATGACGTTGGCGGAGATAACGCGGCCATCGACTCAATCTTCGCTTTACCGTATCCGTTGACGCTTTCCATCCTCCCCAATCATCCTCATTCCGCGGAAATTGCGGAGGAAGCTCATCGCCGGGGATATCAAGTGATGCTGCATCTCCCGATGGAGGCGGTAGGCGCGGAAGCCCCAGAGCCTCAGGAGCTACGGCCCGGAATGTCTAGCCAAGAGGTTTCAAGCGAATTGACCGCTATGCTGCGCACAGTACCCTACGCCGCTGGGGTGAACAATCATCAGGGCTCCCGGGCGACTTCCGATGGGTTTTTGATGACTGAACTCATGCCTGTGCTTCAAAGCCACCGGCTTTTCTTCATCGATAGCCGCACGACGACCGCCACGGTCGCTTATGATCGGGCGCAAGCTGCCGGCGTTCCATGCGCTTACCGCAACGTTCCCTTTTTGGACGACGTTCAGGAAACCGGGGCCATTCGCCGCCAACTGCAGCTGGCGGTGAAGGACGCCCGGGAAATGGGCGCAGCGATCGCCATCGGCCATCCCCATCCCGCCACCTTGCGGGCCTTGGCGGATTTTCTGCCGCAGGTCCAGGCGCAGGGCGTGCATTTGGTCCACGCGTCGGATCTGGTCCACTAATTGGCAGAGCGGCAGACAGGGATCGGAATGGCCCCGTGTCCGACGCCACAGAACCCAGCGGCTCAGCAATCTGGGGCCGGCAATTGCGAACTGCTTGGCTGAACGGTTTGCCGCGCCGGCTGGTCCTTCTTCGCCGGGAACAACCACATGACCACCAGGAACTGCAGCGCAATGGTCAGGAAGCAGAACACGCTGCCCTCCGGTCCGATGGTTCCTCCGGTCAGCCATTTCGGTCCGGCTTGCAGTACGGCGTTGGAAAGATGACCGGGCAAGACCGCGCCGCTGTTCGGCACCGAGTACAAGTAGGTCTCGCCCCAGTCGAAACTCGCGTGTAATCCCACGGCGTACCACAGATTTCCGGACCTTTTGAGAGAGAAGCAGAAAAGCAACGCGATCAACACCACGCCAGCCGCGCCCACAGGGCCTTCGCCGGGATTGAACAGATGTAAGCCGCCGAAGGCCACCGACAGGATGAGAGCCGCCGGCCAAAATCCGATGCCGTCGGCAAGCGTGTATTGCGAGTAGCCACGAAAGGCAAATTCTTCGAACAGACCTACGCAAACGAATCCCGCCAGGTACAGCAAACCCATTTTTATGATTTCGTTGCCTTGCAGTGCCAGCGAACCGAACTTGTACCCGCCGAATGCGCCGATCAGCCCAATCAGTAGCGAAATCTCCGCCAACCCAAACAGGAACCCCAACCAGAATTTACGTCCGAATATCTCCCTGGCGGGCAAGCCGTATGCTCCCACGGGGCGGTGTTCGATTCGCGACATAATCACTGCTACCCCAAAAACCAGCAAGAACCCGAACAGCTCTTGCTCCAGAACAACCCAACCGGTGATCGCACCGCGCTGGGGATGAAACACAACGCGAATGATGGTGTTGATGAGGATACTCAGTCCGACTACCAGCGCCGTGTAGATCAGCAGGCGCCATCCGGCGCGCAAGCCGTGCTCCCCGACAAACAGATTGGTCTTAGGCGAAGGCTGGCTGAGGGCATCGTCGGGCACAAGTTCACCTCGCGGAAGCAGCTAGGTAGGAGATACGCTGCGGCGGTGGGAATAGTTTCGAGATGGGTTGCAAGGACACCGGATGTGCATTATAACCTGCTTGGAGGTGTGCACGGGTTACATGGCGCGTCTTGCACGCCTGGTGGCTGGCCGGCTGGCCCTGGATTTCGCCAACTCTGCCCGCGGCAACGAAGATCTCTCCTGGGACGAATTCGTATCGTTTCTCATGGACGCAAGATTGGTCTCGGAAGAGCGCGCCGCGCGGTTGCGCCCTCTCGTTTACACCGAAGCACAGGCAGTCGACAGCGTATTATGGCGCATTCTCCGCCTGCGCGAATCGCTACGGGCGATTTTTTCCAACCTAGTGGAAGGCGAGCCAATACCGCCATCCTGGGTTGAGCCCATCAACGAAATTCTGCGGATTACCGAAGGTCACGACGAATTGGTT
>Ga0187782_10000208_pt1 | contig 36797 bp, 37 predicted proteins | sample 0715_SJ02_MP15_2_FD_132454 | JGI IMG/M metagenome (GOLD analysis project Ga0187782, IMG submission 132454) | Tropical peat soil microbial communities from peatlands in Department of Meta, Colombia - 0715_SJ02_MP15_20_MG | ecosystem: Environmental > Terrestrial > Soil > Wetlands > Peat | place... | reverse complement strand
TAAATTGCGCTGAAGGCAGGGGGAATGGCGCTGCAGTGAGCGCGTCGGCGTGGACGAGAGTAATTGTGGACCGGCATGGGCATAGCGCATTTCCTCAAAGCGCAGCGATATGATAACTGAGTGGGAAGTATGACTAAACAGTACCTAAGGACAGTTGTGGGGCAGGGAGGCGAAACCGACCTTCTAAGTTTTAAGTTTTGAGTTCTAAGTTTTAAGTTTGGAGTTTGTGGCCCCGGCGTTTTCGGTGAGCCCAAGAACCACCCTCGCAAACCGAGGGTTGGGCACCCGGCGGTGTGTTTTGATTTAGAGGCAAGACGCGACGGTTGAGATCCCCTCGAGGCTCGGGGCATGCCTTCGGGCGCTGGCCTGCGCAGGCAGGCACAAGAGGCGCCCTGTGGATGACAAGTGCGCAGCGGTCGCGGAAGCCGGAAAATAATATGGAAGGGAAACGCATGCTCTAAAGGTGCCGATCCCTTCGCGTGTCTGGGCAGGCTACACAAGCTAGAGAAAAGCGGGAAGAAGCGCTGGCATGAAAGCCAGCGCGACAACGAGGGTGAGGAAGGATGCTGGCATGAATGCCAGCGCTACAGTGAGCCAGCGTTACAAGCAGGTCATCATGCCCGTCCTGGTTCTGTGATAGGCTGACCCGCACTTACGGATGGAGTTTATTGTGGAACGCGAAGTCAGCGACTATCCAGAAAGGGGGAATGAATGAGCCAAGCCAGTGCTACAGCTCGCCGTTGTAACCGGCGCACAGAGACAATAAGATTGAATGCCGCATCGAGAGGAATCGTTTTTTTGGTGGTTGGGATTGCAACACTAGCCGGGGTGGTCGGCTCCATTGCCCCGGCATCCGGTCGCGCCGATGAGGAGGCCGTGCCGATCTTCGGAATCAAGATTCCCCATGGTTACCGGGACTGGAGGTTGATCTCGGTGGCTCACGAAGAGGGCAACCTGCATAGTTTCGCCGCTATTTTGGGCAACGATGTAGCGATCAAGGCATTCCGCGAAGGGAAGCTCCCGTATCCGGACGGCACAATTATTGCGGCGTTGCACTTTAGCCATGTCCCCTCGGAGGAAAACGACAAAGTCTTTGGCGATGCGCAGTCTTTCGTTCCCGGGCCCCCGACCAACGTTCAGTTTATGGTCAAAGACTCAAAGAAGTACGCTTCCACCGGGGGATGGGGATTCGCTCACTTTGACAAGGATGGCAAGCCCGGCAGCGAGACGTTGCTGAAAACCTGCTCCCCCTGTCACGCGATGGCTTCTCGCGACTTTGTCTTCACACGGTACGCGCCTTGAAGAGTCGTTGGGCTCGAAACTGCGGTTAACGCGAGAACGCGAGGGAGAAGCTTGTCTGGAAAGCGAGACATCAGACGAAAGCCGGCTGGAAAAGCGACACCAGGTTTCGTGCTGATTCCTTGTGGAGAATGCTGGAGAGCGGTGTTTATGCGGTAGTGCCCGACGTCCTGTGCATTTCGGGCAGGGGATTCTCCTGAAAAAGTCGAGCCACGAGGGCCGAATCGAGGTAGGCGCGGACCTCAACAATTTTGTCGTTCTGGAAGCGGCAAACCCAACAGTAGCGGTTGTCAAACCTGAGGCCATTCTTGGCGATGGCCAGGGAGTGCAGTTCAACGACAGCCCAGTCGTTACTGACTAGCGCATGCTCCACGTGCAACTGCGTGCCTTGCGGCAAGACCTTGTTCAGTTTTTCGAAAGTGTGGCTAACAAAATCGGCTTTGCTGTGGTAATGACCGGCAAGCGGATGAGTGCCCTCGACGGTCCAATCGACATGGTCCGCAACATGAGCAAAAAACTGATGGCCGTCGCCGGTTTCCAGATTCTTGAAAATATTGCGAACTTGCGTCAGATCCAGTGACATTTGCATCTCCTTTGGCTCGGGGTTCCTCTGAAGAGTGGTGAAACATCTACCCGGCATTGTGGAATCGGGCTCTGGGGCGCACTCATGGTACGCTTGCGCCACCCGCAATACAACGCGTGATTGACCGGGAAACCGGGAAAGTGGGTGCTCGGTTCCCACGATCATACAGGGCTCGTTGGGCCACGGAATTTTTAAGGCATAGCAAGAATCCTGTACTCGACAGGTGACCGAACCCTGCTCTTGAGGACAATTGCGCGGTCTGGGCGGGCGTGGGTAGACTCCAAGTCATGGAGACAGCCACATCGACGAGATACGTGCACACATTGCTGTTCCGGTGCCCCGACTGTGACTCTCCTATCGCCATTAGCTGCGTTAGCAATGAACGAAATTTGGAAGATACGGATGGGGAGTCGATCAGAATCTTTTGTACGTGTTGCTATAACTCCACAAATGTAATTGCGTTGATGGCAAGGAAACACTACGTCGAGAATTGGCCATGGGACGCACCCCTGTCTGAGTGTGGAACTTCGCGATGGTCGAATCCGGAGCCAAGGTAGGCAGCTGCGTCCAGCATCCAGAGTGGCGGCCACTATATCAAACCAACCCAAACGATTTATTCTGAAGTGTGGCGGAAAATCCAAACTCACAGCCGACGAGCCCGCTTCGGAAAAGCCTTCTCCGATCTTTTGTTCGATGGCTGCTCATCGGAGTGGCGCTTCTTTGGTCGGTGGCTGCGCTGATGCTGGTGGCCGTTCGGTGGATCGACCCGCCGACCACCGCGGTACACATGGAGCGGCACCTGCAGGCCTGGGTTCATCACACGCCGTATCACGAACGCTACGAATTCGTCCCGCTGAGCCAAATCTCGCCCGATTTCCAGCATGCGGTCATCGCCGCGGAAGACGCGCGCTTCTACCAGCACCTTGGATTCGATTGGCAGGCGATACAAATTGCCGCTGAAGGCGATATGGAAGGCGGGCGCATTCGCGGAGGGTCTACGCTGACGCACAATTGGTAAAAAACCTGTTTTTCGGAACCGGCCGGTCGATCCTGCGCAAGGGCGCGGAGTTCACGCTGGTGCCGGTGGCCGAATTGGTGCTCGGCAAGCAGCGCATTCTGGAGCTGTACCTCAACGTGGTTGAGTGGGGCCCTGGGGTTTATGGCGCGGAGTCGGCGTGCCGTTACTACTACCGAATTTCGGCACGGAATATCGACCGGGAACAATCAGCGCGACTGGCCGCAATTCTACCGCTGCCGCTGAAGCGCCGGCCCGATCACATGAATCACTACAGCGGGTTGATCCTGGAGCGGATGCGGCAAATGGGCTGGTAATCGGGGAGGAGATTGTAGGGAAGACGGGGAGAGTCAGGGTGGGTTGTGCGGTCGCAAATATGCCTTGACACGTATATGCGCCATAGAGTATATAAAGGGGGTGGAGTCTGTGTTCGATATCATTGCGGAGCCGAACCGCCGGGCGATCTTGAGCCTGCTGGTGTCGTCGCAACAATCGGTGGGAGAGATCGAGCGTCAACTGGGAATGCCGCAGCCGGCGGTGTCAAAGCACCTGCGAGTGCTGCGGGAAGCCGGTTTCGTGGAGGCCACGGTGGACGCACAACGCCGTCTGTATCGACTGAAACCTGAACCCTTTCAGGAGATGGAGGCGTGGCTGGCGCAGTTCCGTAGGTTCTGGTCCGCCCACGTAGATGCTCTCGAACGCTACCTGGACCGGGTGGAGCAATCCACACCGACGAAAGGGAAGACCCAGAAAAGACCCGGCCGAAAGCGCGAAGGCGAAAGAGGAGAAACGAAATGAAAATCAAAGTGACCAGCATATACGTGGACGACCAGGACAAGGCCCTGCGTTTCTATACGGAAGTATTGGGTCTGACGAAGAAGACCGATTTCAGCCAGGGACCGTATCGCTGGCTGACCGTGGCCTCGCCCGAGGAGCCGGCCGGCACTGAGTTGCAGCTGGCGCTGAACAACAATCCAGCGGCCAAAGCGTATCAGCAGGCGATATTTCAGCAGAACCAGCTGGCGATGATGTTCTTCACTGACGACATCAAGGGCGATTACGAACGGATCAAGGGCCGCGGCGCGGAGTTCACGATGCCGCCGACGGACGTGACCGGGTCGACGATTGCGATGCTGAAGGACACCTGCGGCAACCTGATTCAGTTGACGCAGCTGGCGCGGTGGTAGGGCGGATCCAAGTCGATGGCGTACTCGGGAACTGGGTTGGGTGGACACTCATATCCCGGCTGAAGTAAGGAGAAGACGATGAGCGAAAGCGCGCAATACGTACCGGGTCCAGCGTTCGGGGCGCAGGTGGACAAGGGAGGAGGACAAAAGGGAGGAGTGGAAAAGTGGACGCTCATTCTTGTCCGGGAACTGCGGCACCCGCCCGAAAAAGTCTGGGAGGCGCTGACCGACCCGGCGCAACTGCGCGAGTGGGCGCCCTTCGACACCGATGGGAACCTGGGCAAGATTGGAACGGTGAAGATCACCTGGGTGGGAACTCCGACGCCGATCGAAACAAAAGTAACGCGAGTGGAGGCGCCCAAGGTGCTGGAGTACGGGGATAACCGTTGGGAACTGGAACCGTTTGGAGGAGGGACGCGGCTGACGCTGTGGTCGAACATCGACCGACGCTTCATCTCGTGGGGTGCAGCGGGCTGGCACATTGCTTTCGATGTTCTGGACCGACTGCTGGGCGGAATACCCATCGGCCGCATGGTCGCTGGGGACGTGATGAGGCACGAGGGTTGGCAGCGGCTAAGGGCGGAGTACGCCAAGCAGTTCGAAGCTGAAACGCCCAAGTAGGCGCCGAAAAGGGCGAAAAAGTCCTGTGAATCGAGGGGACCGCAAAACAACGCAGCAGCTTCAAAAGGAGGCGCCAGTGAACTGGAACAAATGGATTCGGCTGACGCACCGCTTTCTGTCGGTGGCCTTTACGCTGGCGGTGATCATCAACACCGTGGCCATCGCACAACAGAAGTACACCAGGTGGCTGGGCCTGTTGGCGGTGGCTCCGCTGGCCTTGGAGTTTTTCACCGGTATGTACTTGTTTGTGCTGCCGTATGCCAGCAAGTGGCGGGCGCGAGGCGCCGGCTGAAGCGGCGGACGCCTCAGGTGCATTTGGCGACGATCAGGGTGATGTCGTCGGACTGTTCCTGAGGACTGAATGTTCGAGCCAGGTCGGCGACAGTTGCGAGCAAGTCGGTGACAGACAGCTCGCGATGTTGGCGGGCAGCTTTCAGCAAGCGCGCTTCGCCAAATTCCTCTCCCTCACCATTCAGAGCTTCGGTAACACCATCGGTGTAAAGCAGAACGGCGTCGCCTGGATTCAGTTCGCGTTGTTCCATGTGGCAATCCCATTTTTCGAACAAGCCCACCACCGTGCAGGTTGACCCCAGGCGTTCCAAAGTGTCGTTGCCGCGCAAGAGCAAGGCCGGGGGATGGCCACAATTCGAGTAGCGCAGCTTGCGGGTATGGTCGTCATATTCGGCGAAGAACAGGGTAGCGTAATCGCCCTCGGCGGTGTTTTCGAAGAGCAACTGATTGACGGAGCGCAGAAACCGTTCGGGTTGTTCCCAAGCGGTCGCGCACTGGCTGCGCAGAGCCGCTTGGAGATTGGCCATGAGCAGGGCGGCTCCGATGCCTTTGCCCGCGATGTCCGCTAATACCAGGCCGAGCCTTCGATGGCCGAGATCGAGAAAGTCGTAGTAATCACCACCGACGACGCGAGCGGGATGGCAAGCGCCCGCGTAGGCAAGCGTGGGGATCAGCGGTTGACGTTGCGGAAACAGACGGCTCTGCACTTGCTTGGCGATGGCCAAGTCGTGCGCAGCGCGGCGCTCCGCCTCCAACTTGGTGGCCTGGGCGCGGCGCTCATCTTCCAGTGCGCGGGTTGCCGCATCGAACTCGATCAGGGAGAAATTGTTTCCGTCCAGGTCTTCAAAAACCGCGTACCTCGCTTGGCCGCTTCCCCAGGAAGGCTCCATGGGCGGTACCGGGAAACGGACTCCGCGTTTGAACCATTCTTCGAACACGCTACGCACGTCTTCGGTGAGAAAGCTAAATCCGGTGGTTTGGCCGATGCGTTGCTCGTCCGCCGATCCTTTGGGTGGAACACAGAGGGCGATTCCCGGCAGGCCAGCGCCTGCGGTTCCAGGAAGCCAACCTGCCGCGGGCGGAGCGACAACGATCCACCGGCCGCCTTCGGGAGTTTGCATGTCCACGATCACCTCGAAAGCCAGCTTTTCCACGAAGAACTGCCGGCTCCGCTGCTGATCCCGAACCCAGAGGGTCACAAAGTTCAAGCGAAGAAACGGCTGCACGAGTGCAGCACGGAGTGCCGCAGCGAGGGGACCGAGCACTCCCCCGGGATGGGCTGAGTCTTCCATGGGGACTGATTATTCCACAGTAGGAGTAGAACTCGCGATGGTCCATGGGCTTGTGGCGCTGCTCGCGCTCGGGTTTTCTGCTGTTGAAATCCGTACCCTGAAAACCCGCAGGGTGCGGCCAATGCATCTTCGTGCTCAAGGTGTCGGCCACTCGCCCTATTGAGCCAGAAAAGGCGCGCACTTGGGGAGGTTGCGGGTAACGCAGAACGTGGGTAAATTAGGCGCGGGAAAGTTGGAGCGGAACATGGAAAAGCCAGTCCCGGTGGAATCCACCTCGGAATTAATCGACGCGAAGATCAAGGAACTTGGGGACTGGCGCGGGATGACGCTGTCAAAAGTGCGCGACATCATCCACCAGGCGGACCCTGAGATCATCGAAGAGTGGAAGTGGGCCAAGCCGTCATCGCCGGGGACTCCGGTGTGGTCGCACGGCGGGATCGTATGCACCGGAGAAACGTACAAGAACGTGGTGAAGATGACGTTTGCCAAGGGAGCCGCGGTGAAGGACCCTGCAGGGCTATTCAACTCTAGCCTGGAGGGGAATGTCAGGCGGGCCATCGATATCCACAAAGGCGACAAAGTGAATGAGGCGGCCTTGAAAGAGCTGATCCGCGCGGCGGTGGCTCTCAATCTGAAGAGCAAGGCGAAGCCCGGGCGAGCGAGCAGCAAGCGAGCGGGCTAGCGTGGTGAGTCAGAAATTCGAAACATAAATCATGTTGCTTCAGGGGCTAAAGCGCTTTTCATTTCCGGCGATTTACGCCGGGGCTGAAAGCCCCGACCTCCTGAAACCATGCAATGAATTTCTGACTCAGAAGCCTGGCGTCGTGGCAGGGAACCGCGGGACAGACGGGGACGTTTGGAATTACTTGAAGTCGATCAGGGCGTTAGCCGTGCCCTTTTGCGGGTCGGTTTCCAGCCAGTGACCAACGGTGTCGTAGTGGACCGGCAGGTCCTTGAAAATGGAATCGCGATGCGCTTCCAGGAGCAGCAGGAACTGTTCGAAAGCGGTTTTGTCCATAACGTCGCCGGGTTTAAGCGGCCAGGCATCGCGGATCATGCGCTCTCCAGCCAGGGACATGCCGGTGACGGTCATTTCCTGGTAGCGATACTGCTGGCCTTCGACGATTGCGACGGAGTAGGACACGGTATGAGCTTGCTCGTCGTAACTGGCTACAGGTTCGACCTTGGCGTCCAGATAACCCAAATGGCCGTAGGCTTCGCGAACGCGGTCCCACGCGCCCTCGATGGCCATGCCGTCGGCCAAGTCCCCAGGTTTCATCCGTAGCACAGCATCGAGCGCTTGCGAGGACAACGCGCCGTTGCCTTTCCAGTCCGCTTCCTTCCAATGAAAGACCGGCCCCGGGGTACAAGGCACATAGACCGGAATGGCCTCGGGAAATTTCTTATTGGGATCGCCGGAAAGGCGCACCTCCGCCGGGCCAATCTTGGCGCGCAGATAGCCCTTGGCCAGGTAGATCGGGCGAATCGCTTCAGCCAGGAATACGTCGATCATCAGCCGTGAATAGGGCTTGCCACGGACATCCGAGAGATGTTGCTGAACCGCCAGATCGTTGGTCAAGGCGGGATCGCTGAACTCGACGCTGGCAACTGTTTGGGTGACTCCCGACAGTTGAAACTCTTGCTCAGAACTGTCCAGCAGCGGGTTGGCCAACACAAAATGCTTGACCTCTGCTTTGAGGCCGTGCGCGGTCAGAAAGGAGGCCAGCGCATTGCCGGCTAAATCGACGACGGTTCCGCCTTCCGGTAGGGTGCCATCGTAGAACGGCAGGTCGTTCTTGATGGCCGCGGTCAATTCGCTGTCGTCGAACCACGGGAAATTGTCGTAGGCGACTGGCAAACGCGGAGCTTCCTCGACGTGAAAGGTCAAGATAACGTCATTATTGTGGGTGTCGAACTTGTAGTTGACTTTGGCGAACAGACCGCTGCGCAGCAACAAATCCGCGGCGTTTTGCAGGTCTTGCCGACCCACTTGGGAATCCACCTGCAGCCCGGAAATCGCCGCTACCTGTGCCTCCGAGAAGGTCTTCATGCCCTCGGCATGGATGGCCTTGAGGGTTCCCGTTTGCGGAGCCTGGGGATGGGAGGACGGCGCGAAAGTGAGAAACAAAAGCAGAGCAGGCCAAGAAAGCCAGGAACGGTACCGCATAAAATAATTTTAGCGCATTCGCAATGTTCCCGCTGCGCTGGCCGTCACAATACCTTCAGTACGGCGACGCGCCCTGGCTGGGCGGATGGAACTCGCGCGACTTGTCAATCACCCATTGAGGAAAGCTGGGTTCCCCTTGTGGCGGCTGGCCCCGGGTAATGGCCCAATGGTCAATCCAGCCGGTGCCTTCGCCAACGTAATCGTCGGGAGTGCTGTACACCGGGTCGCTCACCGCGTTATCCAAGCTGATGAACTGATAGCCGCGTTTGCGAAGCAGGTCCAGCACGTCTGCAATGTGGTCGGCCTCGAGCCAATTGGCGTGCATCAACAGCACCTGCTTAGGCTCGTAGCCGAAAAGGCTCTTGGAGAGCTTTTCGTAATAATCGAAAATGGTGGTGGTGTAGGAGAGATAGGAGCTGACGAGCTGCTGCTGCAACGCGGAGTCTCCGCGACGGCGCGCTTCCTCATACACACCGCCATACATCCAGTCCCAGGCGTCCATGGTCACGGGAGCGACTTGATAGCCGCGTGAGGATAAAAATGCCTCGGCTTCGCGCTTGGTCTGCAAATCAGGTCCGGCATCGAGATAAGGCTGGCGCAAAAACCGCAACTTCATTTTGTGCTGGGCCAACAACATGCGGGTCACGGTTTCTCCGCGGATCACTTCCTCCTCCCAGGCGGTGAGTGAGACGCGGTTGAGGGAGGTATGCGCAAAAGTGTGATTGCCCAATTCGAAACCGTTGTCGAGCCACAGGCTGAGCGCCTTAATGCGGTCATCGGTCTCACCCGTTTTGTACAGCTTCTGTTCATTCACGAACCCAATGGCCGGCACCTTTTGATCGCGCAAGGTGCTCAGCAGCTTGGTGGTCATCTCCACAATCTCCGCGCCGGTCATGGCGCTGGCCGCGCCCGCGGGAAGGTCATCAACGGTGATCGCGACGAATCGTTGCGGGGGACTTTGGGCAAGCAGCGCAACCGGCATGGCCAACGAGCAAAGCAGAATGGCAAGGCCGCGCACTGCCTGAGTTGGCTGCATAAGGAACCCCCAAGGGTACACTGCCGCTCGTTGAACAGAGCGAGTCAAGCCTTCGATTCTAGTGCCAACGTACACGTATGACAAAGCGAGCGCGAAGAGCGCTGGAGAAAGCTACTCGACAGTGACGGACTTGGCCAAATTGCGTGGCTGATCGACGTCGCAGCCGCGGCGCACGGCGATGTGGTAAGCCAAAAGTTGCAAGGGAATAATCTCCAGCAGCACGGAGAGCAGATCGGAGGTAGCGGGTAATTCGATGAGGTGATCGGAAGTTTCGCGAGCCAAGCGATCGCCTTCAGTGACCACGGAGATGACGATTCCGTCGCGGGCTTTTACTTCCTGGATGTTGGAAACGCTTTTCTCGTAGAGGGTCATGGAAGCCGGGTCGGATTCGTCGCGGGTCGCCAGCACGACCACCGGCAAATTTTCGTCGATGAGCGCATTGGGCCCGTGCTTCATTTCCCCCGAAGGGTAGCCCTCCGCATGGATGTAGGAGATTTCTTTCAGCTTCAGCGCGCCCTCGAGGGCGATGGGATAGTGAATGCCCCGGCCAAGATAAAGAAAATCGGATTGCCGGAAGAACTGGCGGGCCAGCGATTCATACAATCCGGAGGCGTCGGCCTGAAGAATCTGCTCCATTTTGTGGGGGATTCGCAGCGCCTCGAGCATCAAGTTGCGGGCCTGGTCGCGGGAGAGAGTGCCGCGAATTTGTCCCAGGTAGGAGGCCAGAAGCAGCAGGGCCGCAATCTGTCCAGTGAACGCTTTGGTTGAGGCCACGCCAATTTCAGGACCCGCATGGGTCAGAATGGTGCCCGCAGCCTCGCGGGTGACCATCGAACCTTTGACGTTGCAGATGGCCAGCGTAGAGGATCCTTTTTGCTTGGCTTCACGCTGCGCCGCCAAAGTGTCGGCGGTCTCGCCGGACTGACTAATGCAAACGGTGAGGGTTTTGGAATCCAGGATGGGGTCGCGATAGCGAAACTCGCTGCCGTAATCGACCTCGACGGGGATGCGCGCCAGCCGTTCAATCATGAATTTGCCAGCCAAGGCGGCATGCCAGCTGGTGCCGCAAGCCACGATGCGTACGGCTTGAAACTCGCGGAACTGCTGCTCCGAAATCTGCATGTCGTCCAGAAATACCTTGCCGGTGTCCTGGGAAAGACGGCCGAGCAGAGTATCCCGCACGGCGCGGGGCTGCTCGAAAATTTCCTTCTGCATGAAATGCTTATAGCCGCCCTTTTCGGCCATGATGGGGTCCCAGGTAACCTGGTGCGCGGGCCGTTCCACAGGATGGCCGTCCAGATCGGTGACACAGACGCCGTTGGTAGTCAGGACGGCCACGTCGCCGTCGGCCAAGAAGAAAATGCGCCGGGTATGTTGCAAGAGCGCGGGAATATCGCTGGCGACGAAATACTCGCCGTCGCCCAAGCCGATTACTGAAGGCGGACCGATGCGCGCGGCGATCAGCTTTTGCGGGTCCTGCGCCGAGAGAAACACCAGCGAATAGATTCCCCGGAGATCCTTCAAGGTTTTGCGTACCGCCTGCTCAAAGGGCATATCCTTGGCGTATTTCTCAACCAGGTGGGCAATAATTTCCGTATCGGTTTCGGTGACGAACTTGTGTCCTTCTTTTTGCAGCTTTTCCTTGAGCTCGAGATAGTTTTCGATGATTCCGTTGTGCACCACCACGTACTGTCCCGTGCAGTCGCGGTGCGGGTGGGCATTTTCTTCGGTGGGCCGGCCATGGGTGGCCCAGCGGGTGTGGCCGATTCCATAGGTACCTTCGATGGGCGAACTTTGTATCACTTCTTCCAGATTGCGGAGTTTTCCTGGAGCGCGCCGCACCTGCAGTTTACCGGTGGAATCCACCACGGCAATTCCGGCGGAGTCATAGCCGCGATACTCGAGCTTGCGCAGGCCCTCAATAATGACGGGCACCACTTTTTTGGGACCGATATAGCCGACGATTCCACACATTGCAGAATCTCCTAACTTTCCGTGCAATCCCGGGCAGGGTGTCTAAATTGGATTCAGACGTAGACAGCGAAGTCACGGTTGCGTTCTGAGGAGCCGTTTGCACTTCGAACACTAAGTCCGCTTCCCGTTTTGCGGCTCATGCACAGGTGATGCGTTACCGGCTCGCTAAGAAGCCAGCTTAGCATGAGCAATGGGGCTGGCTGGAAGAACAGAGATTCGCCGAGCCGAAAAGTTACTGCGGGATTGGCGCATTCATGGTGCGTTCGATGTCGTAGGTATTCAATTTTCCGTTGGCATCGAAATAGAAGGTGACGCGGGCGGTCACCGGTTGCAGTTTTTCCGTATCAATGTGGCGAATAATGGCCACCAGTGTGCCCGGCTTTCCGGAATTTTCCGTCGGATACCCGCGGGCGGACAAAAATTCCAGCACTGCGCCTTCCGTCGTCCCCACCGGCAGTTTTTCCTTCACCATGTCTTCGATGGGCTTCAGTTGAGGGTCTTCGACCTTGAAAGCGTTTTTGCACGCGCCCAAGGACAGAAAACAGGCGCCCAAAATCATCAGCCGGGTAAACAAACTCGTTCGTGAGCGTTGCAGCATGGGTTGCACTCGCGGTTAATGCCGTTCCAATGTTTTGCCGCTAATTTCCGAAAGCATCGAACGCCTCAGCTCTTTGGTCCATTAGGTTGGAACAGCACTAGTCTACGATTTCGAACCGGTATTCCTCGATCACCGGATTCGCCAGCACTTCTTTGGAGATGCGCTCCAACTGTGATTGCGCTTCTTCGCGGTTCCAGCCGCTCAGGTTAAGCACAAAGAACTTACCCTGGCGAACGTCGGCCACTTGCGAATAGCCCAGTCCACTGAGAGCGTGCTGAATGGTCTGTCCTTGCGGATCCAATACGGTGCGCTTCGGCATTACCCAAACGTGAGCTTTCATGGCGCCAGTATAGCATTGTGGCTGGACTTCACACGGACCTTGCCGGGAGTGTGGCGAACGCAAACTGGAAACTGTTGTGCACTAGACCGGTTAGTTCGGTTTCGCTCAGTCCCATTGCTTCGGCATGTTGATACTCATCATTCAAGGAGGTTTCGAACATGGCGGGATCATCGGTCGAAAGGACGGCCGGGATGCCATGGCGCAGCAGTTGTGGGAGCGGATGTTCCCGCAGGGTTGCGCGGTGGTTGCGCAACTGTAGGGCGAGCGCCCCGGTTCGCAAATTGCTAGTGGGACACACTTCCAGAACCACACGCCGCGCCGCCAAAAAGTCCATCAGCGCGCGATCGTGGATGGCTCCAATTCCGTGTCCTACTCGCTCGACACCCAGCACCTCGACAGCGTCCCGGATGTTGTCCGGGCCGCCGATTTCCCCAGCGTGAATCAACCGGTGCAATCCACAATGTGCGGCATGTTTGTAAACGTTGCGGAAGTCTCGCGCCGGTATGCTGAGTTCGTCGCCGCCAATACCAAAACCGACCACGCGCGGCGAATTACACGCGCGGGCCCAATCCACGACTTCCATTGCCAGATCGACGCCGAACTGGCGCACCGCGTCAAAGATCCAGTTCAAGCGCAGCCCGTTTTTCTCGAACGGCTCGGTTGCTACGAGGATCGCTTCGAAATTCGCCTGAGGATTCTGTTTGCGCAGCAGCATCACTCCCACCGAAAGGGTCACCTCGGCATACGTCACGTTCTGTGACAGCAGTTGTTGTGCCAGATCCGCGGCGACCAGCGCAAAATCGGCCGGCTCCCGCAGAAACGAACTCACCCATTTGAACGCTTCGATGAAGCCGCCAAAATCCTTATAGGCATAACGGTTTTGGACCTCTTCTGCGGTTATCGTGTTGCCCTGGCGCGCCGCTAGTTGAGCAGCCACTTGGGGCCGGATCGAGCCTTCCAGGTGCAGGTGCAGCTCCGCCTTGGGCATGGCCTGAATTTTGTGGGAAAGTGCGCTAGGGCTCACGGCGCCCCTTTAGTGTGGCAATGGGGGTTTGCCCGCATTTGTCCACGCGGTCAACCAATAGGAGCCAACATCCGTCGAGGCGTCCGAGAGTTGCTTGATGAGCCCCGCCGCAGCCAGGTTATAGAATCGGTCGTAATATTCGTCAGTGTACGAGCTCAAGCCATGCTTGGCTTTTCGGTCAGCGAGCAGAATGGATTCCACCAAGCTATGCGCATCGAGGCACATATCGAAGGCGAAGTCGGTGGGGTCAGTAATGAAGAAGGCGTCGTGAGGGGTCAACGGGAAGAATGATCCATAACGATCGATCAGGATGGTGTTGAACCGGTCGTTTACGCCGGTTTGCCCGGTGATGCGTCCGTCGTAATTTTCGGTGGTATTAAACGGATCACTGGCTTCCGCTACATAATTCGCCAGGAAAGCAGCATCCATTTTCGCATCGTCCCAGCGGCCATTGCGCATATCGTCGGTTAATTTGGCGCTGTAAACGCCAATCTCCCATGGCAATTTGCCGGAGGAATCGATTCTGGATTTGCTGTATTTCTCGAGGGCGGCTTTGTAATTGCGGGGCAGCGCTTCGAAAGGGAATTTGCCGTACCTGTCGAGCTCGATGAAGTGGTTTTCGCGTTCTTTGGGATGTTTGTCCAAGGAGTTCAGCGGATCGTTTACATGCTGGACCAGGAAATTGCGGTTGGCTTCGAAGAAGGGCCGCAATTCCGCGGGCAGCGTATCCACCGCGTGACTGACCACCAACCTTTGCGCGTTATTGCCCCACGCGAAGGCGGGAAAGGGCAGGACTCCCAGGCAGACCACCAGGGCGGCAAGCTCACGGCAGGCGCCCAGACGTTTTGAACCGCTCCCAATCCACATGGGTTTTCAGATCAAGCCTTGGTTGCCGGGTTTAAGACGCTCCGGTGACGGCTATAGGCAAAGTAAATCACAAGTCCAATGACCAGCCACACAAAAAAACGGATCCAGTTCTCCAGGGTCAAGCTGGCCATCAACAACACGCAAGTCACTATGGACAAGACCGGTAGAAATGGCACCAACGGCACGTGGAAGCCGCGGGATCGGTTTGGCTGGGTCTTGCGCAGCACTAACACCGCCGCGGCCACCAACACGAAGGCAAACAATGTGCCGATGTTCGAAAGATCCGCCAGGGTGCCGATGTCAAAGATGCCCGCCGGTATGCCGACGACGAAACCGGCAACCCAGGTGGCGAAATGCGGTGTGCGGAAGCGCTTGTGCACCTTCGAGAATGCTCCCGGCAGTAGCCCATCGCGGGACATCGCAAACCACACGCGCGCCTGCCCGTATTGGTAGACCAGCAAGGACGAGATCATGCCCATCAGCGCGCCAATGGTCACCCAGCGCTGCAGGCGATCCAATCCGATATTGTGCAGGGCGGTGGCTACCGGCGCGGCGTCGCCCTTGAAAATGGCATACGGTTGAATGCCCGTGAGGACCACCGCTACACCCACGTACAAGGCCGCGCAAATCAGCAATGAGGCCATGATGCCCAGCGGAAGATCCCGTTTCGGGTTCTTGCACTCTTCCGCCGCTGTAGACACCGAATCGAATCCGATGTAGCTGAAGAATACGATGGCCCCACCGGTCAAAATGCCCTGGAATCCATTGGGGGCAAACGGCTTCCAATTGATGGGCCTGATGTACTTGGAGGCGAACACGATGAAAATGAAGATGGCCACCAGCTTGATGCCCACCATAACGCTGTTGGAGGTTGCCGATTCGCGCACGCCGGTCACCAGCAGTACGGTCAGCAGCATCACGATCAAGAAGCCGATCAGATTGAAGTGCGGCAACCAGCCGGTCATCGGTTGATACGCGGGCGTGCTCAGCGTGTCCGGCAGGTGAATGCCGAAAGTGTTGAGCAGGCTGTTGACATAAGCGGAAAAGCCCACGGCAACCGCCATGTTGGATACTGCGTATTCCAGGATGAGGTCCCATCCGATGATCCAGGCCACTAACTCGCCCATGGTCGCGTAGGTGTAGGTGTAGGCGCTGCCGGCAATCGGGATCATGGAAGCCAATTCGGCGTAGCACAGACCTGCGAATCCGCACACGACAGCCACCACGAAAAAGGACACGGCGATGGCCGGACCGGCGCCGGGGCGGCCGCTGGTTCCCAGAGCGTGGGACCCGTGCAACAGCACCTCCAAGACGGGGGCCTTAAAGATGGATGGATACAGAACCGCTTCTCCAGCCGCCGCGGTTCCCGTCAGCACGAAAATGCCGGTGCCGATGATGGCGCCAATGCCCAGGGCCGTCAGGCTGATCCAGCCTAATGTTTTCTTGAGTCGTTTTTCGGGATTTTCGGAGTCCGCAATCAGTTGATCGATGTTCTTACATCGAAAGAGTTTTTGATCCACCCATGTGCTCCGATCGTGTCTGCGTGCAGAGGCCGCCTCGCAGGAACTGGACACGGTACGACGGATTTATAGCGCCTCACTTTATCGCGACTGGCACGACGACGCAACCAGCCGTGCCGGTGTGGTTCATATCTGATGCGGTCGAAAGGCGCCGACCTTTTTAGATAGGAGGTGTGTAACGGGTGCAGTTGGAAGCCAGGAAACCGCAGGGTAATGCGCCGGATCAGAGCTGCTGCAATTGCGCATAGCGCTCCACAAATTTCTTTGTGCCGCGGCCGGGAAAGCTGACGCTCAGGCGCCGGTCGTCGTCGTCGCCCTCGACACCTACCACGGTTCCCACGCCAAACTCGGGGTGCCGTACCTTCTGCCCGAGCAGTGGATCGGCGTTCTTGCCGCGCTTGAAAGCCGGCGTGCGGAATGAGCTACTTGGGGACGATGTGCGTCGCTGAGGCGCGCGCATGGCCGGGGCTGGAATTCCTCTGGCTCGGCGAAGGAACTCTTCGGCCGAATAGGAATACTCCGGATCTGGTTCGTATCTTCGGGTTTCGCCAATCTCGGCCATAGAGCCGCGCACCGTGTCCACCAACTCGGAGGGTATCTCGCCCAAAAATCGGCTAGGCTGCGAGGCGCGCAGTTGTTGTTCGTTGCCGAAAACGCGCCGGTACACAGCCCGTGTCAAGGTTAGCGATTGGCGCGCCCGGGTCATACCCACATAGACCAGCCGGCGCTCCTCTTCGATTCCTTTGTTCTGGTCTTCCTTCAGAGAGCGGCTGTGTGGACAGATGCCTTCTTCCAATCCGGTCAGGAACACGTGGTCAAACTCCAAGCCTTTGGTGCTGTGCAAGGTGATCAGCGTCACTCCGGGCTTGTCCTCGAATTCATCGGCATCGCTAACCAACGCGGCCGCGTCCAGAAATTCGGCGAACGATTCGCCTTGCTCCAGGCTTTCGGCCAACGCCCGCACCAGTTCCTGGAGATTCTCCATGCGCGCCACGTCGTCGGGAGTGTTACGGTCCCGGAGCATGGGCATGTAGCCAGTTTCCTCGAGCAGGAAGCGCAGGAAGTCCGCGGGATCTTTGCTGTCGTAAGCTTCCCGTAAGCGCGCGATGAGTTCACGGAACGCGCGCAGCGGAGCCACGGCGCGGGTGGCAGACGGACTGGTCATCACCGATTCGATGGCTTCCCACAGGGAGAGGCGCTCGCGCCCGGCGGTGTCGCGCAAAGTGTCCACGGTGGTTTTGCCGATGCCGCGCGCGGGCACATTCAGCACTCGCAGCAGCGAGATATCGTCTTCGGGATGCAAAGCCAGGCGAACATACGCGAGCGCGTCCTTCACTTCGGCGCGGTTATAGAAGCTGAATCCGCCCACCAGTTTGTAGCGCAGACCGCGGCGCCGGAACACTTCTTCGAAGGAACGGGACTGAAAATTGGTGCGGTACTCGACGGCGCAGGTCTGATCGGGATCGTCACCCAGGATGCGTTCCAATTCCCCGGCCACGAACTCCGCTTCCGCATGAGCGTCACGGGCTTCGTAATAGCGCAAGTTGGCGCCCATGGTTTTTTCAGTGCGCAGGTTCTTGCCCAGGCGGTCCGGGTTGTTGGCCACCACCGCGGCGGCGGCATCCAGAATGGCCTGGGTGGAGCGATAGTTTCTCTCCAGCCGCACCACCTTAGCCGAGGGAAAATCCTGGGAGAAACTGAGCAAAATGGAGACGTCGGCGCCGCGCCAGCGATAAATGGACTGGTCCTCGTCACCCACCACACAGATGTTCTGGCGTTCATTGGTGAGCAGGCGGAGCAAGTCGTACTGCACGCGGTTGGTGTCCTGATATTCATCCACATGGATATAGCTGAACCGGGCGCGCCAGCGCTCGCGAACTTGCGGAGAGTCGCGCAATAATCTCGCCGATCGCAACAGCAGGTCGTCAAAATCGACGGCCTTGCTGTTTTTCAACACTTCTTCGTATCCCAAAAAAATGTCGGCGATTTGGCGGTCCTCTGCGCCGAAGGCTGCAGCGCGCATTTGTTCCGGTGACTCGCCGTGGTTCTTGGCGTAACTGATGCGGCTGAGCACATTGCGCGGGGTGACGCCATCCTCGTCGATTCCCAGACGGGTCATCGCCAGCTTCACCGCCGCCACCTGGTCGTCGTCATCGTAGATGGCGAAATCCTTTGGCAGCGCGGCGGAAGCGGCTTCGCTCCGCAAGAGCCGGGCGCACAAGGAATGAAAGGTGGAAATCCACGGACGTCCGGGAGGGACACCGGCGCCGAGCAGCAGATTGGTCACGCGGTTTTGCATTTCCTCGGCCGCTTTGTTGGTGAAGGTGACCGCAAGAATCGTTTCGGCGGGGACTGCTTTGGAGATGAGGTTGGCCATGCGGAAGGTGATGGCGCGTGTTTTGCCGGTTCCCGCGCCGGCCAGGATGAGCACCGGACCTTCGGTAGATTCGGCGGCAAGTCGCTGCTCGGGATTCAATTGGTCTAAGAAATTTTGCATTGGATTTGTAGCGGCGGTGTTTTCCGACACTCCATGGTAGCTGAGGCGAGTGAGTCGAGCAAATTGAAGCGAAGCGTGAGCTGTGGAATTTTGTCTTAAGTTTTAATGCAAATGTTGTTTAGCATTGGCTAGCTCAAGGCTGGAGGAGGGCTCGTGAGAGAGTCAACGGCAGATCTATTCATTTCGCTTGACGGGTTCGCTTCAGGCATGAACGAACCGCCTTTGTTCGGATACCACGGCGAGGACCTCATCGCGTGGATAAGAGAGAATTTGGAAAAACCGCAGACGCTAATCATGGGGCGGGTGACGTATGCGGCTCTGGCACAATTTGCGGTTGCCTCCAGCGACGAGTTGAACCTGCGAATGACGGCGCTGCCAAAGGTCGTGTTCTCAAGCATGCTCCAAGACCCGCCTACGTGGAGGAATACGCGCTTTGTCAGAACCCCGGTTGAAGAGGAAATCAGGGAGTTGAAGCACCAAGACGGCGACCCGCTTCGTTCGATCGGCAGCATCAGTCTGGTGAAGAGCATGATTCGGTCGCAACTTGTGGATCGGCTGCGGCTCATGATCTTCCCCGTGGTGCTTGGTACGGCAGGTAGGGAATTCATGTATACCGGGTACGAAAGAACGAGTTTCGAACTCCTGGATTCGACAATTCTCGACTCGCGCATAACGTTGCTGGAATACAAGCCCAGTAAGCGGAAGTCACCAACGTAGACTTCGATTCATTTCAGGTTGCTTGGCACAGCAATTGGCCGAGAAGACAAGCGAGGCGGTTATTCGGACGAGTTGCGGCCGAGGGGAATATCAAAATAAGAAACGGGCTGATTGTCGCGCATGGAGACGATGTTGGGGAAGTACACATGAGCGGTCTGCAGCAGATCCATTTCTCCGCGAATGTCGAAATAGATCAGTCCTTCGACCGAGCCATGCGCGGCGACGATGTTCGAAGGCACTCCGGCATTCTGGCACTGGTCTCGAAACTCCGTCCATTTGGAATCGCGGGCAGCGCTGGGTAACTTCGTGGGTATGGGGAATGGGATAGGGCTGCGTTTTGCGGTGGGATCCTTGCCATTGTTCTTCAACATCACCGTGTCGGCGACGTCGTCGGCGGACATGGACTGGAGTTCCTGGCGGTTATCCTCGTCCAGTTGCACGATCAGGCGAATGCTCTGGAGATTCACTTTCATTCCCTGGTCGGTGTCGTTCCGAAAACTGACGTTGATAGCCACAACCCCTTTGGACAGCGGCGTTTTCTTCGGGAATTTGCGTTTGTACTGGCTTTCCTGGGTCCACGGCTCAAGACCTATGGTGATGCCTTCGTGCGAGTCAGTTGCGGTGGGGTGCATCGCGGTGTCGGATCTGGAGGTGTTTTTGTTGAGGCTGGTATCTTGCGCAGCGAGGCATGCCCCAGTGAACAGGAATATGGCACAGGCAATCGGCTTCCACATAACGCTATAATAAACTGTTTGCATTCTGAGGCCTTCGATTCGTGTGTAAGAAGCAGGGTTGCCCTGCTGGTCGAACGTAAGCGGTTCCGAATCCCGGATCAAACGGGAGTCCTAATCAAGTGTACTTCGTTTACAGCGTACTGATGGGTGTGACGGCGTTGCTCACTGCGCCGTATTGGCTCATTCAGGGAATGCGCCGGCACAAATATCTCTCCAATCTCGGCGAGCGACTCGGATTTTCGCTGGCTGCCCTCGGCAACCTTTCCACCGATCAACGCGGCGCCATTTGGGTCCACGCGGTGTCGGTTGGCGAGGTGCTGGCCGGTGTGCCGCTGATGAAGCGTTTGAAGGAATGCTACCCGCAGCGCCCGCTGGTAATTTCCACAACCACGTTGACCGGCCATTCGGTTGCGAAGCAAAACGCGCCTTTTGCCGAGGCTATTTTCTATTTTCCCTTCGATTGGCTGTTCTGCGTTCGCCGGGTCCTGAATGCCGTGAACCCTGCCATGATCATCGTGCTGGAGACGGAAATCTGGCCCAATTTCCTTCGCGAAACCCGCAGACGGAATATTCCGGTAATTTTCGCCAGCGGGCGTGTGTCTGACCGATCCTTCACGCGCTACAAAAAATATTTGGGGATTTTTGGATTTTACCTACGCCCGTTTCTCGCTGCGGTGTTGGAGAATCCCGCGGCGTTCCTGATGCAGACGCCCAGCGACGCGGACCGTATTTGCGCTTTGGGAGCGCCTGCAGACCGCGTTAAAGTGTGCGGCAATTTGAAATACGACATGGTTCTGCCAGCGCCCACACCGTTATCCGGGTGGCTTGCCGAAGAATGCAAACGGCGGCAACGTTGGCCGGTCATAATCGCGGGCAGCATTGTAGCCACCGAAGAGCCGCTAGCGCTGATCGCCTTTGGTGTGGTTCAAGGCGATTTACGAAACGCCCTGCTGGTGCTGGCTCCGCGCAAGCCCGAACGTTTCGGCCCGGCCGCGGATTTCATCGAGGAGTCTCACCGCAAGTTCATCCGGCGCTCGGAAATGCCCATTCCCGGACCAGCAGTGACGCCCAAGGCGAATGCCAGCACAAATGGTATCGCCGAGGACGTCAGTGTGATTTTGCTCGATAGTATCGGGGAACTCGCATCGCTCTATGCCTTGGCGGACGGAGCGTTCATCGGTGGCTCGCTGGTGGAAGCTGGTGGCCACAACATTCTGGAACCCGCTGCGTTTGGCAAGGTTCCCGTCTTCGGGCCATCGATGGAAAATTTCGCGGAGATCGCCGGTCGTTTCGTGCAAGCCGGAGCGGCCATCCAGGTGGACAGTCCAGAGGATGCCGGGGTGGAATGGATCCACCTGCTGAAGGACCCGGAAAAAATGAGACGCATGGGGGACACCGCGCGGCAATTGGTGGAGAGCAGCCGTGGAGCGCTGGAGCGGGTGATGACGGAAGTGGCCAAGCAAATCGGTGGCGTTTCGCAATGAGGTTGCCGCCGCTGGTCCGCCTGCTGCTCTGGCCAGTTTCAGTGCTTTATGGCGTGATCACACGCTGGCGGGCGGCGCTGTACGCGGCGGGAGTATTCAAGCAAAAGCGCTTGGATCGGCCGGTCATTAGCGTTGGCAATCTGACCGTTGGCGGCACAGGCAAAACGCCTATGGTGATCTGGCTGGCGGAGCGATTTCTGGCGCAAGGCAAGCGTGTGGGCATCTTGACTCGCGGGTACAAAGGTAATGCCGGAAGCAGCGACGAGGTCGAACTCATGAAATGCCGGCTGCAAGGCGCGGTGTTCGGTGTTGGCGCCAACCGCTACGAGCAGGGCAAGAAGCTGGAGCCGAGTGTCGACCTTTTTCTGCTGGATGACGGCTTTCAGCACCTGCCCTTGGCTCGCGATGTGAATATTCTGCTGATTGATGCCTCGCAACCCCTCGCCAAACAATCGCTGTTGCCCACAGGGCGTTTACGCGAAGCTATTTCCGCGATGACCCGGGCTGATCTGCTGGTGTTCACCCGAGCAGAAACCGTTCCCGGCACCGGTGCGGCCGTGGAGAAATTTCAGGAATATCCAGTGTTTTCCGCGACTACAAATTTACTGGGCTTCCGTCGCTTCGGTGAAAGTGTCGAATTGCTGAGCCGCGAGCAAATCGGCTGCGGCCCGTTTTACGCTTTTTGCGGGATCGGAAATTCGCTGGCGTTCTTTCAGGACCTCAAGAATTGGAGGGTTGCACTGGCCGCAAAGTGCGAGTTTCCCGATCATCACCGCTACGACGCGCGCGACGTCGGCGAACTGGAAGCAGCGGCGCGCAGTGCCGGGGCAAACGCTCTGGTCACCACCGAGAAGGACGCGCAGAATCTGGCTGGCTGCACGTTTGCGCATCTCCCACTGTACATTGCCATCATCGATCTGGTGATCTCCAAGGAAGGGGCATTCTTGGACTTTATCCGGGAGAAGCTGGAAGCAAGGACGTTTGCCGCATGAAGCTGCTGATTCGCGCCACAAACTGGGTGGGGGACGCGATTCTGTCGCTGCCGGCGTTGCGTGTGGTCCGGCGGAAATTTCCGGAGGCTCAGATAGCCATCCTGGCGCGGCCGTATGTCGCGGAGATTTATCGCGACCAAGCGATCTGCGACGAGCTGATCCCGTATGACGCCAAATCCGCCCACCGCGGCTGGGGGGGCAGGGAGCTCCTTGCCGGGGAGTTGCGCGCGCTCCATTTCGATGTTGCGCTGCTGCTGCAGAATGCTTTCGATGCGGCGTGGCTGGCGTGGCGCGCCGCCATTCCCGAACGCATCGGATACGCGCGCGACGGCCGGAGCCTTCTGCTCACCAAGGCCATCGCTGTTCCGCAAAAGGGACAAATCCCGGCGCACGAAAAGTTCTACTATCTGGAGTTGTTGCGGCGTGCCGGTTGGATCGAGAGCCTGCCGGATGACGCGCATATTGCGCTAAGGGTCGCAGATTCGGCCCGACACCGCGCGGCATTGACACTGGCGCAAGCCGGTGCGCGCCCCAAATCGTTGCGGGTCGCAGTTGGCGCCGGAGCTTCCTACGGCTCGGCGAAGTGCTGGCCTCCCGACCGTTTCGCGACGGTTCTGAACGCGATTTGTTTGCGCACGGAGACAGATATCATCTTCTTCGGCACCGCAGGGGAAGCGGCAGTGTCGCGCGCCATTGCTGAAAATCTGCAGGGTAAGTTCGTCGATCTGGCGGGTAAAACGGCGATCGCGGATCTGCCCGCCTTGCTTTCTCAGTGTCACATTTTTCTAGGAAATGACTCGGGAGCCATGCACGTTGCGGCAGCGGTTGGTTTGCCGGTTGTGGCCGTCTTTGGCCCAACCGATCCTATGGGAACGGCCCCGGTTACGGCGAGCGCTACCATCGTGCAGCAAAAGCCGTATTGCAGCCCATGCTTCCTTCGCCATTGCCCGATCGACCACCGCTGCATGACGGCGGTGACGCCCGCCATGGTGGAAGTTGCAGTGAATGCCCGTTTGGCGGAGGTGCATTCTGCCTGAGCAGCCCGGGGTCCGCAAACCCGCCGTTTTCCTGGATCGCGATGGTACGATCGCCGAGGAAGTGGGTTACTTGAATCATCCCGACAGATTTCGTATGTTTCCTTTTGCGGGTTCAGCCATCCGTCGCCTGAACGATGCCGGGTTGGTCGTAATCGTGGTGACCAATCAGTCTGGAGTCGCGCGCGGTTACTTTCCCGAATCGCTGGTACAAACGGTCAATGAGCGCATGTGCCGCGAACTAGCCGGTTGCGGCGCCAGGATCGACGGCGTGTACTACTGCCCGCACAGTTCGGGGGACAACTGCGATTGCCGCAAGCCTAAGTTGGGTATGCTGAAGCGCGCGAGCCGGGAACATCAGCTGGACTTGACGCGCTCCTATGTGGTCGGCGATCGCTACGGTGATATGGAGTTGGCCTTTCGCGCCGGGTGCCAGGCGGTTTTTGTCCGCAGCGGCTACGGGCTGGGCGAGGAAACCTGGCACGCAAGAGACTGGCCGCGTCAACCGGACGCGATCGTAGACGATCTGCAACAAGCGGCCGATTGGATCCTGGCGCAACAGCGATGAGATCGAAAAGCAAACGCGAAGACGGTTCTGTGGCGGCAGATTTGCTAGCGCTTTCCGAGATAGTCGAGCGTTTCCAAGGCAAGCGCGTGGTGGTGCTTGGCGACTTCGTGGCCGACTCTTTTCAATACGGGGAAATTACCCGCGTCTCCCGGGAAGCCCCGGTGCTGATTCTGCGCCATCGGGAAACGCACACACTCCCGGGCGGAGGCGCCAACGCTGCCAACAACTTCGTAGCCCTGGGTGCGCGGATCACACCCGTCACGGTGGTTGGCGACGACCCCGCGGGGGAATGGCTGGTCCGCGCATTTCGAGAGAGGAATGTCGACGTGTCGGGCATTATCCGCATCAAGGGCGCCGTAACCCCGACTAAAACCCGCTTCCTAGCAGGCTGGGCGCACACCGCCAGCCATCAAGTTCTACGCGTCGACTACGAACCAGCGACGCTCATCGGCGCGTCCGGGCAGGCGAAAATCCAATCGCTTCTGCGCAGTAAACTGCGAAAGGCGGACGCCCTGGCGATCTCCGATTACGGTTTTGGAGTGGCCACTCCTGAAACCGTACGAGGGGCATTGCGGCAGCGAAAAGGGAACGTTCCGGTCACGCTCGACTCCCGCTATCACTTGATGGCGTACAAACGCGCAGGGGTGACCAGCGCCACACCCAACGAGCCAGAAATCGAGTCCCTTCACAACACTTCGATTGGCCAGAATCTCGTGAAGCTGGAGAGCAGCGGCCGTCAGGTTCTGAGGAAACTCAATTTGCGTTCGCTGATCATCACCCGCGGCAAGGACGGCATGGCGGTGTTTCAGCCCGGCCAACCAACCGTGCATATCCCAGTCCACGGCAGCGACCAAGCTGTCGATGTGACCGGCGCCGGGGACACGGTCCTGGCGGCGTATACGCTGGGCCTGGCCAGTGGCGCTTCCCCGGTGGAATCCGCGCACATCGCCAACATTGCGGGAGGCCTGGTGGTGATGAAGCGCGGCACAGCCACCGTATCCCGCGAGGAGCTGCTCGAGGAAATTCGTAAAGCCGCTTCGGAGGTGGCCTCTTAGGCAATCTCTATGCGGTCCGCCCAATCCAAAATCCATTCCCGGGAATTTGTTCGCAAGGCCATCCGCGAAGTGCAACAGCGCGGCAACCGCGTGGTGCTGGCCAACGGTTGTTTCGACACGCTACATGTCGGCCACGTGCGCTATCTAGCGGGAGCCAAAGGCGAAGGCGAGGTGCTGGTGGTGGCCGTGAATGGCGACGCCAGTGTCCGCCAACTGAAAGGGCCGGGCCGCCCGATACTGAATGAAGACGCTCGCGCCCAACTGGTAGCCTCGTTGCGCGATGTCGATTTGGTGATGCTCTTTGCGGAGCCCAACGTGGAAGCGCTGCTGGAGGACCTCCGTCCCGATGTGCACGCAAAGGGGACCGACTACACCTTGGAGAGCGTTCCCGAGCGTGGCGTTTCCGAGCGCCTGGGCGTTCGCGTCGCCATCGTAGGCGACCCCAAAGACCATTCCACTCGCGCCTTTATCGAGGCGATCCGAAAAGGTTCCCATGGCTGAGCAACGATTTCTGGTCGTTCGCCTCGGTTCGCTGGGCGACATCGTACACACCTTTCCAGCTGTGGCGGGTCTACGCCATTCCTTTCCTGATGCGGAGATCGTCTGGCTGACACATCCGCGCTTCGAAGAGTTGGTTGCCAGCAGCCGAATCGCCACAGAAATTTGGCCGATCGATTCGCGGGACCTTTCTTCGGTCCGGGAAATTGTCGGCAAACTGCGTAAACACCAATGGACCGCTGGGATCGACTACCAGGGCTTATGGAAGTCGGCGCTGCTTCCGTTCTTCGGTCGAGCCCCAAAGCGCATTGGTTTCTCTTCGGACACGATTCGGGAGTTCGGCGTGCCGACGTTGTATACCGACAGCGTGAAGTGCCAAACCACGCACATCGCGGACCAGAACGGCGAGTTGTCCCTTCGGGCCGGCGCCAGCTGTCCGGTCTCACCATTTGTTTTGCAGGTGTATCAGGCCGATGCCGACGGTGTTCGCGCGGATTTAGCGCGGGCCGGCTTGGATCGCTACATCGTGCTGAGTCCTGGAGGCGGCTGGCGCGCCAAGTGCTGGCCTCCGGATCGTTTTGGGGTTCTTTGCCAGCGCATCCGCAAAGAGATTGGTATTCCTTGTGTGGTGAACTACGGCCCTGGCGAAGCAGCGCTCGCCGCTGATGTGCAGTCGGCCAGCGGCGCAGCGAAACCGTTCTCCTACGACGGTCAGACCAGCACGCTTCGCGCGCTGCTTCGCGGCGCGGAGTGCATCGTTGGCGGTGACACCGGACCGCTGCATCTTGCGATTGCTCTGGGCACTCCGGCAGTGGCGTTATTTGGTCCCACCGACCCGGTGCGCAATGGTCCGTACCCGCCCGGCGAAATCGTGTTACGCAGCCCAAAAGCCGTCACCACCTACGGCCGTTCCAATCAGATCGATCCCTCCTTGCTCGATCTGTCGGTCGACACCGTGTTTGCGGCTGTGAAACAACGCCTGGGGATCACCGCGTGACCGCTCTCGATTTCCTGGCTCGCTGGCGCGTCCGCCTCGGGTACCTGCTTACTGTCCTAGTGTTATGGCTGGCGCGCCCGACGCCGCTGTCGATTGTTACCGGAGCTGGCCTCGCGATCATCGGCCTTTGCATCCGGGCCTACGCTGCGGGGTACCTGCACAAGCAGGAGGTGCTGACCACCGCGGGACCATACGGGTACACGCGCAATCCACTTTATTTAGGCAGCAGCCTTCTGGCTTTGGGAGCCGCCGTGGCAACCGATTCGCGTTGGCCTGCGGCTGTGCTGATGGTTTATTTCGCCGTGGTCTACTGGTTCGTGATGCGCCGAGAAGAGTCGGAACTGCTGCGGAAACACGGACCAGCCTTTGCCGCGTATGCTGCCGCGGTTCCACTGTTTTTTCCAAGAATTTCTGGGCCACGGCAGGTGGCACGAGGGAACCAACGATTTTCCTGGGCGCAGTATCGCCAGAACCACGAATATCAAGCCGCGGCAGGATTCGCGTTACTGTTGTTGGTCTTCGTGGTGATTTGGCGATTGCGCCTGCGCTAGCGGCGGTTCCCGCCCCGAGCAGTCCACGAAACAACTGACTCGCAAATTATGGCCATCCGTTAACACCTGTACCGCCCCATCGCGATCGGTCCTGTAGGTCCGGATCGCGCCGGCGTGCAATCGTTCCAACAATTCGGCGTGTGGGTGACCATAGGGATTCTCCTCGCCAGCCGAAATGATCGCTATCTGTGGACTCACGGCGCCAAGAAATTCGGGCATGCTGGAGTTTTTGCTCCCGTGATGGCCCACCTTCAGCACGTCCGCATGCAGAAATCCGGGTGCGTTTTCGTTCAACATCTGATACTCAACCTGTTTTTCCGCATCGCCAGGCAGGAGAATGGTGCGATCGCCGAACTTCAGCCGAACCACCAGCGAATCGTTGTTTTTTGCCAGCGGGGCGACCTGGTCGGGCGCGACCTGCGGCCAAAGAACGTCCACATCCACCCCATCCCATTGAAAACTCTGTGACCGGCGCTCGTGCTCCACGGGAACCTGCAAGGCTCCAGCAAGTGTGAGCAGTCTTGCATAGGCCGGCGCGGCAGTATCGCGTCCAACCAGGAGCCGGGCCACGTGGAAATTCTGCAGCACCGCGGTCAATCCGCCGATGTGATCCTGATGCGCATGTGTCAGCGCCACCGCATCCAGGTTTTGAAAACCGCGCGCCCATAAATACGCCGACACTGCTTCTTCCCCGGGATCCGGTCCCCAATGTTCCTCGCGTCCCCGGAATCCTTCGAAGGCTCCGCCGCCATCAATCAACAGGGTGCTGCCTTTGGGCGACACCACTAAGATGGAATCTCCCTGCGCCACATCCAGGACGGTTATTTCCAACTCTCCCCGGCGCACCAACGGCCGAAAGGGATACACCGCTATGATAGCGGCCGCCAGAATCAATACAGAGGCGAGGCCGCACGCCTCCGATCTTCGCAGTTGCTGCTGGTTGCGCAGCCGCGCTACCGCAATCACCGCAATGACGAAAAACCCAACGATCACCCAAGCGGGTGGCCCCGGAATCCGATAATTGCCTCGCGGAATCTTTGCGAGCAGCGAGACGATGTGTTGTTGCGCGATTACGAGCCAGGTCAACGGGTGAGCCATCCAAACCGCGGCTCGGGGCAAAACGCCGGCGCATCCCAAACACACGAAGCCAAAAGGCACAATCACTCCCGTGAGCGGCACCACAAACAGATTGGCCAGCGGCCCCAACAGAGCCACGCGATGAAACTCCTGGGCCATCAGCGGCAGCATCCCAAGCTGCAGCACGAACGAAAGCACCAGCAACTCCCAGACGCGCAACCCGGAATGGATTCCCCAGGCGGAGAGCTTTGCGCCCATCGGGCATGACGCTCTTTCAGTGGCGAAGTCAATGCGCGCAAGGCATCGCGAAGGTCCAGCCGGAATTGCACCAGCGCCGCCGAATGCCGGGCATCTCTGGTGACGTCACTCCAATCATCCACTGCGGACAGAAACGGCTGCACGGTGCGCTGAATCAACGGGAGTGCCAGTCCTGCAATGGCGCCGATGGCCAGGAAGGAAAGCTGGAAACCCGCATCGATGGCATATTTTGGATTAGCGAGCAGCAGAACCAAAGCCGCCAGCGCCGCCGAATTCAGCAGATCCAGGCGCCGGTGAAAATACCCTCCTACAATCACCAGTGCCGCCATCAATGCCGCGCGCAACACTGGAGCGCGTTGCTCGACCACGGCTACATAGGCGAGTAGTCCAACCAGCACGAAAAAGGGTTTTCGCCGTTTGGGGTAGCGCCAGCTTCCGTGCCACCCAAAACAAAAACACAGCCAAGGCCCCAACGTGCAATCCGGCCACAACGAGCACATGAAACACGCCAGTCTTTTGGAAGTCGAGGGATTCGTTGCGGTACAAAACTGCGGTCGCCTAGCAACATGGCTCTCAGCACCCCGGCGGTTTCTGGCGAATCCGGGAACATGCTGTCCACTTGCTGGCGAAGCCGGCCCCGGACGCGCGCCAGTCGCGATTGCCATGTGGCTGGGATGGTGCCGGTCCTTTCTAACAGGGTGGTTGCACGCAAAGTGGCCAATACATGAATGCCCTGGCGCGCCAAAAACTCGCGGCGATCAAAGGCTCCCACGTCCTTGTACACCAGCGGCAGACGTGCTTCCGTCAAAGCAGCAATCTGGTCGCCGGCATGCAGGTCCGACAAAACTGCATCGTCCATTTTGGGGGTAAAACCGATGCGCATGCCTCCCAGCACCGGAATGGGGCCTTGTGCCGTTTCCACGCCGGTCAGATCCATTTCGAAGCTGAAGCCCCATGGCAGGCGCTCCGGCTCTGCGCACAAGATGCCATGCCAGCGCAACGGTGTTCTTTGCGGAATTTGATCAGCGGCGAGACGCGACAAGACATGATCGGGAGGCAATGGCCGATTCGCCAGGCACCCCGAGAAGATTCCAAGTGCAACCCACGCAACCAGCGAGAAAATCGCCGCCGGCCAAACCAGGTTCTTCCAGGCTAGCCAGCAACCCACCACAATCAGCAGGAAAACAGCACCCGCGAGTGCGGTAATGAACGCGCTGGTCTGATAGCGCGGGGAAGCGCACTGCCCTAAGCCGAGCAATATGCCGCCCGCAAACGCAGCGGCAATCGCGACGGCAGGCAGCTTCATGAAGCTCTTCGCAACCTCACCAAGGTCTCGATATGGAATGTTTGCGGAAACAGATCGAACAGGTGTACGTCCACAATCTGGTATCTGTGGTTGACGGAAATTTCAGTTTTCCCTGGCTGTTTGGAGCCCGTCAGAACCGCTAGATCACGTGACAGCGTGGCCGGATCGCACGAAAGATACGCAAGTTCTTGTGCGCCAAGATTGGCCAAGCGCGCCGCGGTCTCCACACCCAACCCTGCTCGTGGCGGGTCGAGAACCACAAAATCGGGCTGTTCCTGGTTCTTTTGCAGGAACTCCTCGGTGTGCACGTTCTCTGAAATCACGGGCCGTCCGGCGCTCTCGGCGTTCTGCCGCAGGTCGCGAATGGCGGAAAGATTCGCATCCACGCTTACCACCTTGGAAAACGATTTCGTCAGCGGCAAAGTGAAGAATCCGACGCCAGCGTACAAATCCAATGCGTATCCGCCCTTGGGCCCGCCGACAATCGTTTGCAGGAGGTCCTCTGCGAGCAAGCGGTTGACCTGGAAAAACGACAAATGATTCACTCGAAACGTGAATCCGCCCGCTTTATGGGTTAAATAACCGGGACCATCCAGTTCCAATCGATTGTTGCTCTGATCGAGCATCAACACGCTTTCCAATGCCGGAACCGCGGCCTTGAAGTCGTGCGCTAACGCCTTGGCAGGCTTGGGAAACCTTTCGAACGCGACATTCAGGGCGATTCTTTCGTCGGCGCCATCGGCAAACGCCTCGATCTCCAGAATTCCCGGGGGCAGGGAATTGGCGCGCGCCAGGTCTTGAAGTTGCCCGAAAGCTTCGGCCAGCCGGGGCGACAAAACGGGACACACGTCAACCGGCAAAATGTGACCGCTCTCCGGCAGAAAATAACCAAAGGCGCGCGGCACAGCGTCTCGAAAGGCCCATTGCGCGCGGTTGCGGTAATGGTAGGGCGCGGCGGTATGTTCTTGAATCGCGCCCGCCCATTGCACCCCGCCCAGCCGGGAAAGGGTCTCGCGCAGAATCTCCTTCTTCAGCCGAACCTGCTCGGTAATCTCGATGTGTTGGTAATGGCACCCGCCGCAAATCTGGAAGTGCGGACACTCCGGGGTGATCCGTGCCGACGCAGTCTTCTCGATCGCGACCAGGTTGGCGTGAATCAGCTTCTTTTTGCGGGTGCGTACCGAAGCGCGCACCTGCTCGCCCGGCAGGACAAACGGCACAAACACGGTATTGCCCTCGGCGTGAGCCAAGCCATCACCGCCGTATACCAGCTTCTCAATTGATAACTGTAACTCATCTGACATAGGTATTCAATCCTGTGTAGGTCGCTCCGGCCTGCCAAGTGCTGCGGTGCTGCGGTCAGCAAAAGTAGAACAGACTCAATCGCGGCAATCCGTATTCGTCCAGCAGACGTTTCTGCGAGTATTGCTTCTCAACCAACGCCAACTGCTCGGTTTTCATTTTCCTGCGGTACTTGGCCAACTGCCCGTCCACTTCCCGGCGAATCTTGAGCATCAATTCTTCCGGGGCGTTGGTCAAAAGGGCCGCATGAATCTTCTCGTCCAAGATGGTCAGCCGGCGTTCCAGGTCCTCGAGGTCAAGCCTCCCGGGACCGTCCAGCAAAGACTGCAGCGAAGCCAATTTCTCGGCCAGGTCGCACAACAGGGTAGCCAGGGCGGATTCGCCGGTGTGACGTTCGGCCGATTTCTGCAGCAATTCGGCGTTGCGCCGCAAGTACTGCCGCAACTCGGGGCGCTCAAACGGCTCGCGGCGGTCGGTCTTGTTTTTTGGCTGGGCTCCCGCCGAGGCTTCCTGTTGTTCCTCAGCCGCCTCCAGTACCGCATCGGTACAATAGGCCAAGCTCTTGAGCGGACGGCCTGCTGCTCGCCTGGATCGCTGGTAGCTTTCCCAAGCGCGATCAATGCCTTTTAACGCCGCGTCCAAGGGCACTCCCGCTTTCTGCCAGCTTTCCATAATCGCCCAGTCCAGCGGAGACACCAGCAGGTGCGCGCCTCTCTTTTTCCAGAAATACTCCTCAATTTCGGTGAAATAGTTGAAGTAGTTCCATTCGCCCATATCAAGTGCATGTGGCGGCGGTTGGCCGCCCATTCCTTCACTCCGTTTTGTGTCTTCTCGCGAGAATGGCCTACCGACTGACCTTCTTCGGCTTCAGCGCATCGGGCTTAATCGGTGTGGCCTTGGGTATTTCCCGATGGGCTTCTCCTGGTTGATTCTTCTCCCAGATGTAACGTAACCCGGTGAGGGTCAGAAATTCGTCGACATGTTGGATGTGCTTAGAGCCGCGCGCCACCAAACGGGCCTGTCCCCCGGTTGCCACCACCGCCGGAGCCGCGTTTAGTTCTTCCTTGATGCGCGCCAATATTCCGTCCACGAGATCCACCGCGCCATAGTAAAGGCCCGCTTGAATGTTGGTGACCGTATTGGTGCCGATCACTTTGCCAGGATCCTTGATCTCCACTCGTGGGAGGCGAGCGGTCCGGCTGAACAGCGCTTCCGAGGCAATGCCAATGCCCGGGGCAATCACCCCGCCCAGGAATTCGCAACGCGCCGAAATCACGTCGAAGGTGATCGCGGTGCCAAAGTCCACCACGACGCACGGCCCGCCATAGCGATGAAACGCCGCCACTCCATTGACAATGCGGTCCGCGCCCACTTCCGAGGGGTTGTCCACATGGACGGACATGCCGGTCTTGACGCCCAATTCCACAAACAGCGGCTTTTTGCCCAAATACAGCCGGGACATCTCCCCCAAGGTCCAATTCAGCGGCGGCACTACCGAACTGATGACCACCCCGCTGATCATTTCCTTATTCAAGCCGGCCAAAGAGAACAGGTTGCGCGTCAGCACTCCATATTCATCGACCGTTTGCGCACGCGCCGTAGTCAGCCGCCAATTGGCGATGAGTTCCTCTTCCCTGAACACGCCCAGCACCGTATTGGTATTGCCTACGTCGATGGTCAGCAGCATGGCCTATCGAACCTCGCTTACATCTCCAGCAATCACGGTTACCTGCGACCCGCCGTCCTTGGTAACCAGCAGCAACCCGTCAGGACTCAGCCCGGCGGTCGTGCCGGTATAACTCTCCGCCCCGGTGTCCACCCGCACACGCTTGCCCTTTGCGAAGGAGGACAGGCTTTCGAATCGTTCCACCACAAAGGACGGGCCTTCGCGCAGGAAGCGATTGTAATCGCCCTCGAATTGCCGCAGCAACCGCGCCAGCAGTTCCACGCGGTAGCTCATTCTGCCGGTTTCCTTTCGAATCGACGTCGCGGCGGCCGCCAACTCCGGGGGGAATTTTTCCTGGTTCACATTGATGCCAATGCCCACGATCACGAATCGTACAGCGCTGGGCTCCGCATGCATCTCGGTCAGAATTCCGCCGAGCTTCTTCCCGTTCAGCATCAGGTCGTTGGGCCACTTCAGTTCCGGGGTCAGTCCGGTTTGTGCGGCGACTGCGGCTTGCGCCGACAGGCCCGCCAACATGGTTAGAAGCGGCGCTTGTGCAGGAGCGAGTCTTGGCCTCAGCAACAGCGTGACATACAAGCCCGTTCCTTTTTCCGAGAACCAGGTGCGCCCGGTGCGTCCTCGCCCGGCTGTTTGTGATTCGGCCATCACCACGGTGCCTTCGGGTTCGCCGGCGAAACCCAGTTCCATGGCCACGCGGTTGGTCGAGTCGATCTTGAAGAAATGGAAGATGCGCTTGCCGAACAGATTGCCCTTGAGGCGTTTGTGCAACAGGTCGGGCGTCAGCACGTCAGGGACTTTTTCCAGAAAATAGCCGGTGCTGCGCTGCCCTTTGACGTGTACCCCGAGCTTCCGCAGCTCCTCCACCCAACGCCACACCGTGGATCGCGACATCCCGGTCTCTCGCGCGATGCGCGCTCCACTGATGACAATGGTGGCGTTCTCCGACAATAGCGTCAGCAGCGCCGCCAATCTTCGATCGGTTGTTCCTGGTAACGAAGGTGCTTGGGGCATTCGGCCCTGTTCCTGTGCAATGGTACGCCCTAGCTTACTTTCCCTGAGCGCCAGGGACAAGCGTGCGCGAGCCAATGTCCGGCCATTGGCTTGAGGAGAGGGCAATCATCCACCCAACTGCTTCGAACGCGCTTCCAACTTTTGCAATTCAATCCGCTGCGCCGCCAACGCCTCTTCCATCTGCTTGATGATTTTTTCCGGCGCGCGGCTCCGGAACGTCTGGCTTCCCAGTTGATTTTCTTTCGAGGAAATGGCCTTTTCCAGCCCTTCCATATCTTTCTTCAGGCGGGCCCGCTCGGCCGCAACATCGATGGTCTCGACCGCGTAAGGAATCCGCAAGTCGAACGCCGCGGTTGAGCGCATGGCGCCGCCACTCTCGGGCAACTTCTGCGACAGCACCGTTAACTCGGACAAAAGCGCGAGACGCAAGATTCCGTCTTTGTGCGCGTCGATCACGTTGCGCGCCCATTGGTCGCCGCTGAAGAACTCCGCCGCCACCTTTTTCTTCGGGTCCAGCTTCATTTCCGCGCGAATTGTCCGCAGACCCTGCACGATCTCCTGGACCAATCCGTATTCGCGCAGGGCTTCCGCATCTTTCCGCCATTCCTGCGCGCGCGGGTATTGTTCCAGCGCAATCGACTTTGCCCCGGGTCTCTGGGGCAGTTGGTGCCACAAGTCCTCGGTCAAAAACGGCATAAAGGGGTGCAACAGGCGCAGCGCGGCATCGAATCCGGCAAACAGGTTTTTCCACGCTACCGTGGCACTGTTGCGATCCAGATTCTGCAGGTCTGGTTTCACCCACTCGATGTACCAGTCGCAGAAATCACCCCAGAAAAACTGGTACACGCTCTGCGCCGCCTCGTGAAACCGGTAGTTCGCCAATGCGTCATCCACAACATTCACGGTGTCCGCTAATCGCGCAAACAACCAACGATCCACCAGTGGGGTTTCGCCCTCATAGGAATGCGGGGCCTTCGCGCGAGTGGCCGGATTGGCCAATTCCTCCAGCGAAGTGCCGCCTTGTTCGAATTTATCCAAATTCACGAACAGGAAGCGCGACGCATTCCAAATCTTGTTGGCGAAGGCCTTCGCTCCTCCCAAACGGTCGTCCGTGAGGATGATGTCCGTGCCGGGGGCGGCCATGGAGGCCAGGCAGAAGCGCATGGCGTCGGTGCCGTATTGCTCATTTAAGGCTACCGGGTCCAGTCCCGTGCCTTTGGACTTGGACATTTTTTCGCCGCTGGCGGTGCGCACCAGTGAGTGCAGATAAACCACCCGGAACGGCACTTTCCCCGTGAAGTGCAATCCCATCATGATCATCCGCGCCACCCAGAAAAACAGGATGTCGTAGCCGGTAATCATGAGGCTGGTGGGGTAGTACTTTTGAAAGTCGGGAGTGTTTTCCGGCCAACCCAACGTGGAAAACGGCCAGAGCGCTGAACTGAACCACGTATCCAGCACGTCGGGGTCTTGTTGCAGCTCGCCGGAGCCGCACTTCGTACATTTGCTGGGATCCTCGCGCGACACGATGATCTGCCCGCATTTTTGGCAATACCACGCCGGTATGCGATGGCCCCACCAAAGTTGCCGCGAGATGGTCCAGTCGCGGATATTGCGCATCCAGTTGAAGTATTCTTCGCGCCGGTTTTCCGGAATGATGCGGATTTCGCCGCGCTCCACGACCGCGATGGCCGGCTCCGCCAGCGGCTTCATCGAACAGAACCATTGTGTGGACACCCGCGGCTCCACGATGGTGCGACTGCGTTCGCAATGGCCGATGGCGTTCACGTGATCGGTGATCTTTTCCAGCAGCCCCTGCGCTTGCAGGTCCTCTACGATCTGTTTGCGTGCCGCAAACCGCTCCAAGCCCGCATACGCGCCGGCATTTTCGTTCATGTGCGCGTCTTCGGTCATCACGTCAATGAGGGGCAAATTGTGGCGCTTGCCCGCTTCGAAGTCGTTCGGGTCATGCGCGGGCGTGATCTTCACTGCTCCGGTGCCGAATTCCCGGTCGACCATAGCGTCGGCGATGATGGGAATCTTGCGATTCATCAACGGCAAGATCACGTTGCGGCCGATGAGATGCTGGTAGCGTTGGTCGTCGGGATGCACCGCGACAGCCGTGTCGCCGAGCATCGTCTCTGGCCGAGTGGTGGCCACCACCACGAACTCAGTCGAGCCGTCCACCGGATAGCGGATGTACCACAGGTGCCCTTGCTTCTCTTCGTGAATCACTTCCAGATCGCTCAGCACGGTGCGGCAACCGGGACACCAATTGACCATCCTTTTTTCCCGGTAGATCAGTCCTTCTTCATAGAGGCGTACAAAGACTTCCCGCACCACGCGCGAGAGTTCCGGCGACAAGGTAAAGCGTTCGCGCGACCAGTCGCACGATTCTCCAATCTGCTTCATCTGCCGTTGGATGGTCCCGCCGCTTTCTTCTTTCCATTTCCAGGCGTGCTGCAGGAAGCCTTCGCGCCCCAGCTCCCGGTAGTGAATGCCTTGGTGGGTCAGATGCCGCACTACCGCGCGTTGCGTGGAGATTCCCGCATGGTCGGTGCCCGGAAGATACAAGGTGTTGTAGCCGCGCATGCGGTGCCAGCGGGTCATCGTGTCGATTTCGGTGTGCTCCAGCATGTGCCCAATGTGCAGGGACCCAGTCACGTTCGGCGGGGGAATCACAATGGAAAAAACCGGGCCGGGAGCGTTCACATCGGCCCGAAACAGCGCTTCCTTGACCCAAAAGTCCGCCCAACGCTGTTCGATTTCCTTCGGGTCGTACGCTTTGGCTATTTCTCGCGCCATCCTGGGATGTTCTCCTCAGCCTGTCGGCAGCACACCATCACTCTGTGCGCTACATATTTCGCGGAGTAATCTTTCAATATAAGGTCCGCTTGTAAGGGCGTCAACCGCGCTCGAAAGGTGCTACTGTACTGCGCCACAGGTCCCGTTACATTTGACTTCCGACACTGGCTATGTAGCGCCGAGCTTTAGCTCGGCATGCCGCCCTGAAGGGCGGCGCTACAAGTAGCAGTATTTCAGACGCACCACACTAGAAGTCATCTCATAAATACCTCAGGAGGATGACAGCACAGGCAAGCTGCAGCATAGCGAGGAAATTCTCTGGATAATATTCCCAACGAATGACGACGCGACGAAAGTTATGAAGCCAAGCAAACAAACGCTCGATCTTCCAGCGACGCCGGTAACGGCGC